>Ga0272449_1004359_pt1 | contig 11543 bp, 10 predicted proteins | sample YNPCB0241_FD_198679 | JGI IMG/M metagenome (GOLD analysis project Ga0272449, IMG submission 198679) | Hot spring sediment microbial communities from Yellowstone National Park, WY, United States - YNP-CB-024-1 | ecosystem: Environmental > Aquatic > Thermal springs > Hot (42-90C) > Sediment...
TAGAACAGAGGCTAGCCGAGAAGCTTCCTGAACCGCCCGCTATGCAGGAGACACCAGTAAAGCTTGAGCCTAAACTTGAGCCTGCCCAAACCCAAATAAAGCAGATGGTTGCCTTAGCCGCTTCTTGCTCTCAGTCTATGAGCGGCGAAACGGTTGAGGATGAGAGGGTCAGCTCCCAAAACCTAATCTCCTTCCGAAAAGCCGAAATTCAGGAGATTTCGCTTCGTGTTGGAAAACCAACCCTTGAGGATGCCCTCTTGGAATATGTTCGGAAAAGTGGAGGCGAAATAGACTTGACCCGCTGTTCTCGGGAGTTGGGCGCCCCATACGAAGATATTGAAAAAGCCCTCCAAAGCCTTGGGGCTAAAGGTAAGATAAAGATTGAGGCAAGAAGGTGAACCACTATGGAGGCATCACAAGAACTTGAAAAGGCTGCAACAAACTATGCATTAGAGGCTGTCCGCCTTGACAAGCAAGGCGCAAGAGGCATGGCTATAACCATGTACCAAAAAGCCATAGAAACCCTACTGAAACTTGTTCAGCTTTATCCAGACTACAGCTTAAACAAGATTTACATCCAAAGGGCCATAGCCTACCAGGAAAGAATTAAAGTGCTGCAGGGCGCTGCAGGCCCAGCAGAGCCTCATGCCGAAGCCAAAGGTGTTGAAGGTGAAAAGGTAGGCGAGGAAAAGAAAGCCAGCTATGAGGATCTTATTGTTAAGGAAAAACCAAACGTGAAATGGGACGAGGTTATAGGGCTTGACACTGCAAAGAAAGCCATAAAAGAGGCCATAATCTACCCGGTTCAAAGGCCAGACTTGTTTCCACTTGGCTGGCCTAGGGGCATACTCCTATTTGGGCCGCCTGGATGTGGCAAAACTTTGTTGGCTGCTGCCGCTGCAACGGAGATTGATGCTGTTTTCATTTCTGTTGATGCTGCCTCGATTATGTCTAAGTGGTTAGGTGAGGCTGAGCAGAATGTTGCCCGCCTTTTTGAGTCTGCTAGAAAATCCGCTTTGGAAGATAAGAAGCCAGCCATAATTTTCATCGACGAGTTGGACTCTTTGATGGGGAAGCATTCCAACGAGGTTGGCGGCGAAGTTCGAGTTCGAAACCAGTTCTTGAAGGAGATGGACGGCATAATAGACAAGGGCAAAAACATTCACGTTTATGTTATAGGCGCTACAAACAAGCCTTGGGACTTAGACTGGCCCTTCATTAGGCGTTTCCAGAAACGCATCCTTGTGCCCCTTCCAGACCATCACGCCCGCCTAATGATGTTCAAGCATTATACTAGCAACCTGCTTTTAGCTCCAGATGTGGACTTACACGAGCTGGCGAGGCTTTCTGAAGGCTTTTCAGGAAGCGACATAAAGGATGTTTGCCAAGCAGCCCACCTGAAGGTTATAGGCGAATTCTTCGAGTCTGGTCAAGCCGCAAACAAGCTTGCCAAGCCGAGGCCTTTACGCATGAGCGATTTTAGGCAGATTCTGGAAGAAAGGAAGCCAAGCGTCTCCCTTGACATGTTGGCTCTTTACAACAGGTGGTTTGAAGCCTTTAAAGCCCTATAGGAGCGCCCTAAAGTGGAAAGGTTTGGAGAATCCACTTCCATAATTTTTGAAAAGCTCTCCTTTCTCCCCCCTCGGAATCTCCAAACCCCACAATAGCATGGGCGCTCTGTAAAGGGGCTACTTTAAAAACCCTTCTTTTTCCCTTATAATTTTTTCCACAAACTCAGCAAGTTCAGCCGACTTCCTAAAAACATCAAAATATGAAGCGGGCAAGTCTTTTTCCACAGCCAAGTACGGACCTGTAAAGGCTATTATGGGCTTGAAGGCTTTTAGGGCTTCATCAACCTCCTCTTGGGATTTTACAGCCACTATTTTTGGCACGTTTGGGTTTTTTCCTAGGAGTTTTCTAAAGCCTTCAATTAGGATTATGTCGCTGTTTTGGCACTTTTCCAGTATGTTGTTAAGGGACAAATCGCTTGTGTCGCCTTTTTCTATGATTGCTATCTCATTTAGTGAGATGCTGACTATTGTTTTGGCTCCAGCTTCCGCGAATCTCCATGTGTCTTTACCCTTTTTGTCGATTGTGAAGTCTTTTTCTGGAATGTGTTTTACGGTTGCCACCTTGTAGCCTCGTCGGGTTAGCTCCCTTGTTAAGGCTTCAATGGTCGCTGTTTTTCCAGACTCTTTGCTTCCCAGAACGGCTATTATTGTGGCTTTGACTTTGGTTTTGTTTTTCAATTTTGCACCTTCTAGCTTTCCATCTCTTCGCTGAAGATTTTCTTGAAGGTGGCTTTTTCCATGTGGAGTTTTTCCGAGAGGTTTTTGACCCATTTTATGTAGCTTCTAAAAATGTTCTGTAATATTTCTGCCTTTTCCTCTTCTGAGAGCTCTTTTTCCTCGGCCAATAGGAGGGCAAACCACTTGCCAGCATCCGAAAGTGTGTAAGCCTTAACCCAAACTGCGCGTCCTTCATGTCGTGTTTTCTCCATGTCCTCTTTTAGGATTCCAAGTCTAGTCAAAACCTTCAAATTCTCAATTACTGTCTTGTTTGAGTAGTGGAGCCTCCTAACAAGGTCTTTTTGGTAAACCTTGTTTGAAATCCCCACTTTAAGGAAGAATCTTAAAATGTCGAGGGAAGCCTTAGAACCGAAGATTGCGCTTAGTATGCGGTCTTTTTCCTCGGCTGGAAGGAAAACTACATAGGGATGTAAAGAATTCATCCACGTGCACCAACCAGAAAAGTCTTCTGCTATTCCTTAATATTGCTTTCTCGAAAAGTCAACACTTTTAAAACAGTCAGCCAAATTCTATCACGGTGTCTTTGACGGCGGCGCTTAAAAACTGGCTTCCAATGGACGGAGACACATTCGCCACCAGCGAAGGCTTTATCCTAAACGTTTTTGGGTATGAGCATCCAGAAAAGCGGGTCATAGCCTTTCTAAAGTACATTCCATCAAAGTTTAAAGAGCTTTTCAATGTTCGCCTTCTGGAGAGGACGTGGCATTACGGGCGTATTGAACTTTTTAGGGCTGAGAAGCTTTACACAGCGGAAAACTACCAAACCTTCCTACAAGTTTTTAGAAAAAACTTCCCAGAATATGTTTACCACTGCCCTTTAAGAAATAAGGATGTTATTAGCGCACCCTTGGCAAAGATTAGGCGCGTGTATGTTCCCAAAGAGCGCCTTCAGAAGCTTTTGAGGATGAAACGGTTGGATAAACTGCAGAGTATGACCCTTGATTTTGTGGATTTAGTTTCCAATGCATCAAATGTTGCTCTTGAAGATTTTGGTGTTCACGGCTCCATAGCCCTAAACATGCACTCTCAAGAGTCCGACATCGACGTAGTTGTTTATGGCAGCCGAAACTTCCGCAAAGTGGAGGAGGCCATTAACAAGCTTGTTGGAGAGGGAACCCTAAGCTATGTTTTCAACAACCGTTTGGACGCCGCAAGACGGTTTAAGGGGCGATTCCGCGACAAGATTTTCATGTACAATGCTGTCCGTAAACCAGAGGAAGTGGCAACCAAGTATGGCGAATACTATTACATGCCAATAGCTCCAGTTAAGTTCCAATGTAAGGTTAGGGATGACTGTGAAGCCATGTTCCGTCCAGCCATATACAAAATTGAAGATTACACGCCACTAAACCAAAACTCAAGCCTTTCAAAAGAAATGGTTCCAGAGGCTGTTGTCTCCATGATTGGATGCTACAGAAACATAGCCAGGAACAGGCAAAAAATAGAGGTTGCTGGGATGCTGGAACGCGTGGAAAAGGTTGGCACTGGCGAAACGTTTTATCAGGTTGTTGTTGGAACTGCTGGGAGCGAGGAAGAGTACATTTGGCCAGTTTAAGGCTTAGGGACCGCGACGCCATAATAACACGGGAAGGCTTAATCTTCCGAGTTTTTGGCTACACACACCCGCCAGAAGCCTATGTATGCGATGCTGAGTATGCGCCTTCAACCCTTTTCAAATCCACCAACCCGAAGGCTTACAGAACAGATGGAGAAAAAGTCTTTTACAAGTTTTACGAGGATGAGGGCTGGCATTTTGTCGAGGAAAAATTTCCACAATATATGATTCCTTACAAGCCTATCGGCAGAAGAGTCGTTGGTGTGAAGCACTCCGACGTGGCAAGTGTCAGAAAGCCAGAAGAAGCCCTAAAAAGGCTTATTGAAAAGGAGTCGAAAGACGAGCTTTTAAAGGCTTTTCAAAAAGTTCTTGAGGCAACAGCGTTAAGTTCCGGTTTGCCGCTGGAAGACTTCGGTGTTTTCGGCTCGCTTCTTCAAAGCTTTTACCATCCGAGATTCTCTGACATAGACATAATTGTTTATGGTAGGAAAAATTTGGAGCGGATACGCGAAGTTCTCCAAGAACTTTACAAGGATAAAGGCTCGCGTTTTTCCAACGAATTTGAGGATGACTCATCTATTAGGGGGAAAGTTTGGCGCTTCAAAAACATAAGCCAAGACGAGTTTGTCTGGCACCAGAGACGTAAAACCATCTACGGAGTTTTCCACGACGAAACCTCTAAAAGAGCCATTAAATTTGAGTTTGAACCAGTGAAAGGCTGGAGCGAAATAACCAACGAATACAGCCAAATTAAGAGGATAACCCGCGAAGGCTGGGTTAAGGCTTATCTCCGCGTAATGGATGATTCAGACGCGGCTTTTATGCCCTCGGTTTATCATGTTGAGGTTGTCAAGATAGTTGATGGCCCGAGAGTTGAAGATTTGAGAAGAGTTGTTTCCTATCTTGAAGAGTTTAGGATGCAAGCGTGGAATGACGAAAAGGTTTATGTTGAGGGAAACATTGAAAGGGTTGAAACACAAAATGGCGGGGGCTTTCACCAGATAACACTGACTTATGGACCACGCTATTACGAGCAAGTTTTAAAAGTTGTGGCATCGCCAGCCAAAAATTAGTGTTTTAAGATCATGTAGTCTGTCGGCTTGTTTCCGAGAAGCAATCTAAAAAATTCGCAGTCCTTCTTTTGGTCCGTTACGCGTTCTAGTTTCCCTTGTGCAATAACTGTTTCGCCTTTCCTTGCTTGTTCGCAGAACCTCCCACGAAAGGAGGCGATCTCCCTTATTGGTTGAAGCTTTGGTCCCTCAACAACTTTCACGTCTTCAATTTTGTATGTGCATGGCGTGAATATGGCTTCGGCATCATCAACAACTGTTGCCTCAATCTTCGTGTAGCCGCAGTTTCTATAATGGATGTCGCCATATTTCTCTTCAATTTCGCTCCAGTCCTTCACAAAGCGTACAAAGTAGTCTTTGTCCCCAAACTTCCCTTGAAAAACCTTCCTAGATTCGACCTTTACGAAGTCTTCGAAGCCCATATAGGTGTCTTTCGAACGGAAAGCAAAGAGCCTCCGCAAATCCTCCAAGTTATAGGGTTTAAATGGTGTATCACCCTCCTCTAACAGTTTCCTCAGGGCTGCATGCACTTTTCTGCAGTTTTCAACGCCATAAACAACGGGGTCGATGTCCGATGTTGCAGTGTGCAAGCCAACAAGAAGGGAACCTGAAACCCCAATTCTGTTCCATGGCACGTTCGCCTTTTCCCTCAAAACCTTAAGACAGTTTAAAGCCACGGCTTCCAAGGCGTTAAGATATTTGCGGCTTTTAAGAATCTTCAATTGGCTAATTGGGTTATAGACCCTTTTCACGTCTTCCAATGGAACTTCGCAAAGTTTTTCATCAAAAACCGGGTCATGCCCAACAAATTTTGGAAATTTTTTTTCAAGGAAATTAAAGCGTTCTGAGATGCCATAAACTTTGCCGTATTTAACGCTATTACGGTTGCGGGAACCTTTAGGGTCTGGAACAAAACGTGGAAATGCGATTATCTTGTCTGGTGGATGCACTAATCCTTTCACGTCAAAGATTATGCATTCAACCGACTCTATTAGAAAGCCTTCTATTGGCTGCATTCTCCCTATTATCAATGTTAACTTTCCATTTGGGCTTTTCTGTATGTGAGCCCAGCTTTTCGCAGAATGGGCAAAAGCGCCACTGCAATTGTTGTGGCGATGGCTGTGAATAGGGTTCTCTCAATAACTGATATTGGAAGCACCATCATGAATATGCTGGCTATAAACTCGCTTGATGCACCCTTCAGCGAAGGAGCGACAACATCCATCATGCCCAAGAATATTAGGTTGCCAAGCATGTGGTCTGCAATTATTCCGCAGTAGCATGCTATGGCTATAGCTGTTACAAATCCTGGCTTAATCCAGCTGAAGAATCCGTAGATTATCGAGAACGCCCCAATGATAAACATGGCATAATTGAGAAATGGCAAGATTGAGAGTATTTCAAGGCTGGATAAATTCGCAAGGTCTATGTAGGCGAAGTAACATGTTGTCCCTATTAGTAGGCAAATTGCGCCCCAAGCCATATATTCCGTTTTCAATTTTTTAACAGTTTTTTCTTCCGCTTTTTCCTCTAGAATTTTGGTGGCAATCCATCCTCTAGCAATGAGCACCAGAAATAGTCCTGCAATGTGAGGAATAGGATAAAATGGTGCTGCTCGTCCAACATCGGTGGAATACCAGCCCACCAGAAGTATTGCAATGGTAGCTGCTGAGAATATCCATCCATGAACATTTTTGCCAACTCTTCTAGTTGTTAGCGTTCCTGCAACAAAAGCTGATATGCCAGTGCAAAAAGATGTTAAAATTGTGAAAAGGTTTCCAGCGGCGGCTAAACCACCAATTACTGCTGCAAGAAACCCTAAATATGGTCCGATTATTACGCCATAGATGGGCGCCAGCGATGCATCAAAGCTTATGCTTGATCCTGAAGCACCTATTATCGGAATTCCCGGAACGAATTCTGAAACAATCCACGATAAGGCCGCGAAAATTGCTGTTAAGGCTATTTCGCGGGCAGACAGTTTTAATTTTTGCATTTTCCCCACTTCCTTATGTATTATTGGTAATTGCTGTGTAGTTTTTTACACAACGTTAATAAGCTTTTCCACGAAACCTATTGTGTAAGGTGCAATGGTGATGGCGTTAGCGTTCAACAAGGCTGAGCATGTCTCGCGTTGTCTAGAGCTTGCTATTCTTTTGGAGGTTAGTGCTGACAAGCCTGGAAATGTGAATTTGGTTGTTGGTTTTGAGGGCACTAATCACATGCATTTTTTGGCTTCTGCTGTGGCTGCTGCTCCGCATTTTAGGTTGGCAGCTGAGCGAGGCATGGCCATTTCAAAGGGCGAATTAAGTTTGGAAAGTGTTGGTGTTGGAAGGGTTATCCGCGACTGTGTAGCCGACATAAGTGCTTGGCAGAGTGGCGGAAACACTTTGCTCGGCACAATAATACTTTTTTCGCCTTTGGCTGTTGCGGCTGGTATGACGCCTATGGAAAAAGGAATCTTTGACCTTTCTGTTTTGAGGCAGAATCTTCGAAGGGTTGTTGAGGCGACAACACATGAAGATGCCGTTGCAGTTTATGAGGCTGTTGGGATTGCAAAGCCCAGCGGTTTGGGAAAAGCTCCAGACCTAGACGTTAACGATCCAAACTCTGTGAAACGAATTATTGAGGAGAGGATTTCGCTTTTCCAGGTTTTCAAAATAGCCTCAGCCTACGACATGGTTTGCTCAGAATGGGTTAACAATTACCCAGTAACCTTCGAATACGCCTATCCCTTACTAGTGCATAATCTTAACGAGGATGGAGACCTAAACACGGCAATAGTTCACACTTTCCTAGCAGTTTTGGCTAAGCATCCAGACACATTCATCACAAGAAAAGTCGGATTTGAAAGGGCTTGCGTAGTCTCAGCCATGGCTGAAGAAGTCCTAAAAAACGGTGGACTTAAAACATCTACTGGAAGGGAGAGGCTCCGCGAATTTGATGCCATGCTGAGGAGGGAGAGCAATCTTTTGAATCCAGGAACAACAGCAGACATTATTGCCGCCGCCCTAGCCTTGGCAGTGCTTGGCGGTTACAGACCATGAAGCTATAGTGTAAGAAAACTATAGGGGAATAGCATCTATTGGCTTTTTCGACGGTCAAAAATCCATGGAGTTTTTAGCCTTCAAGGGATAAATTAATTAGGATTGAAGTTTCTGTATGTAGCTTTCAAGAAACGTTTAAGCGTCTAACAGCAAGTGTTGAGGTTAGCCGATGGAAGAGAAGCCTAAGCTTAAAGTTACCTTGTTGACTGGGCGCACGATAGAGCAAGGTGCAGGAAAAGAGCGGGGAAAATCCTCTAAAGACTATGTGGAGAGCGTTTCAGTCTGCTTTATGGACCCGGAAGACATGAAAAAACTCGGCATAAAGGAAGGCGTCAACGTTCAAGTTTCAACGGCTTTCGGCACGGTGGTGGTTAAAGCCAAAAAATCTTTGAGGGCACCGCATCTGGGCGTAATATTCATTCCATATGGTCCATGGGCGAACGTTGTTGTTGATCCCGAAACCCACGGAATTGGTATGCCATCCTTTAAGGGGATTCCAGCCACCGTTGAGCCAGCCCCAGACAAGCCTGTTCTAGGCTTGGAGGAGCTTTTAAAAGCAGTTTTTAGGAAGGGTTAGTGGATGCCTGTTGTTAAAGCTGTAACGTGTCCTGTTTGTGGAAGCCTATGCGACGACATAGAGCTAACAGTTGAGAATGGGCGCATAGTTAAGGTTAAGAATGGCTGTGCCATGTGTGAAGCCAAATTTTTGGGATACTGCGGCGAGCACCGCGTTTTAAAGCCTATGATAAGGAAGAACGGCGAGCTTGTAAAGACAACCCTTAAGGAGGCTGTTAGAAGGGCTGCTGAGATTTTGGCTGAATCCAACTATCCAGTTCTTTATGGTTGGAGCAGCACAAGCTGTGAAGCCATAAGCGTCGGCATAGAACTGGCCGAAGAGGTTGGCGGAGTAATAGACAATACGTCAGTGGTCTGCCATGGGCCATCAATTTTAAGCATCCAAGATGTTGGGATTCCATCATGCACTTTGGGACAGATTAGGCATAGAGCCGACCTAATCGTTTATTGGGGAAGCAACCCGTGGAGCGCCCATCCAAGGCACATAGAACGCTACACAGCCTTCTCAGAGGGAAGATTCGAGAAAAGCGCATGGAGAAGCTACGTAAACAAGGTTAAGGCTTTAGTTGGAAAGAAAAAGATTCAGAGCGCCATCAAAAGGCTATTTGTAAAAAAGCCACTGCCAGTTCCGCCACCAGTTTCTGAGTATAAGCCCTACCCATCTATAGCCAAGGAAGGAAGAAAACTCATAGTTATTGATGTTAGGCGGACAAAATCGGCTGAAATTGCAGACTATTTCGTGAAAGTTGAGCCAAACAAGGACTATGAGCTCTTGCAAGCCTTTAGGGCATTGATTCGCGACCAAGAGCTTGAAGTTGACAAGGTGGCTGGCGTTCCAGTCGAGTATCTGGAAGAGGTTGCAGATGCCATGTTAAGCTGCGACTTCGGCGCCTTATTCTTTGGGCTTGGCTTAACCATGAGCAGCGGCAAACTCCGAAATATCGACGCAGCCCTTTCACTGGTAAGGGACCTAAACATGCGCACAAAGTTTATCATAATGCCAATGCGAGGACACTTCAATGTGACTGGTGCCAACACAGTTTTCACATGGCAGACGGGCTACCCATATGCTGTTGACTTCTCGCTTGGCTATCCAAGATACAATCCGGGCGAAACATCCGTTGTTGACGTTTTGCTGCGAAAGGAGTCGGACGCCGCCCTCATAGTGGCCTCAGACCCTGTTTCAAACTTCCCCAGAAAGGCAGCCGAGCATCTGGTGGAAAACCCCCTAGTGGTTATTGACCCCCACATGAATGTGACAGCCCAAATGGCAGATGTGCTTATTCCATCGGCTTTTGTTGGCATAGAAGCCTCTGGGACAGCCTACCGCATGGACCACGTGCCCATACCACTGAAAAAGGTTGTTGACCCGCCGAGGGGCATACTTCCAGACGAGGAGATTCTTAGGCGAATCCTAGCTGAGGTTAGGAAAATAAAAAGGAAGGAGGCGAAAGCCTAAATGGAGCTTCTTATAAGGAACGGCTTCGTCTACGACCCAATCAACGGCGTTAATGGCGAAAAGATGGACATAGCCGTTAAAGACGGCAAAATAGTTGAGAAAGTTAACGAGCGTCGCGCAAAAAAGATAGACGTCTCTGGAATGGTTGTCATGCCAGGCGGGGTTGACATCCATAGCCACATAGCAGGAGGCAAAGTGAACTCCGGTAGGCTTCTACGCCCGGAAGATCACTTTAAGGATTTTGAGCGCAAGACAGCCGTAACAAGGTCTGGTGTTGGCTATTCTATTCCGTCCACTTTTACGACTGGCTACCGTTATGCTAGGATGGGCTGGACAACCGTTATGGACCCGGCTATGCCGCCTTTGGAGGCTAAGCACACCCATGAAGAGTTGAGCGACACGCCCATAATTGATAAGGCTAGCTACCCGCTCATCGGCGACTGGTGGTTTGTCCTAGAATATTTAAGGGATGGCAGAATTGAAGAGTGCGCACGGCACGTGGCATGGATGATTAAGGCGACTAAGGGCTATGCCATAAAGCTTGTCAACCCCGGTGGGCTTGAGGCTTGGGGCTTTGGACACAACGTGAACAGCATAGACGACCAAGTCCCATACTTTGGAATTACACCCCGCGAGATTATCCGGGGACTATGCGAGGTTAATAAACTTCTGAAATTGCCCCACACAATTCACGTTCACACCAACAATTTGGGCAAGCCAGGAAATTATGTGACAGCCCTGGAGACAATGAGGTGCGTCGAAGATTTAGCCCAAGACTACAAGCCTGTAATCCACATAACGCATTGTCAGTTCAGCGCCTTCAAAGGCGACGACTGGAGAACCCTCGAGTCTGGAGCTGAAGAAATAGCCAACTACGTCAATGCGCATTCCCACGTGACAATGGACATGGGACAAGTAATCTTCACAGACACAACAACAATGACGGCTGACGGACCCTTCCAGTACATACTCTACACTCTAAGCGGAAACAAGTGGGTGAACCACGACGTGGAAACGGAAACAAGCGCTGGAATCGTGCCCTTCCACTACAAAAGGAAAAGCTACGTTCACGCAACTCAATGGTCTATTGGGCTTGAACTAGCCCTACTAATCAAGGACCCGTGGAAAATCTTGATGACCACGGACCACCCGAACGGCGGACCTTTCATTGCTTATCCGAGGATTGTGGCTTGGCTCATGAGCAAAAAAGCGAGAGAAGCCACACTTAAGAAGATTAATCCGAAAGCCAGAAGCAGAAGCCTCCTCCCAACCATAGACCGTGAATTAGGCTTTTATGAAATAGCCATAGTAACGAGGGCTGGACAAGCCAAAGCCTTAGGACTTAAAAACAAGGGGCATTTGGGCGTCGGCGCAGACGCTGACATAGCCATATACAACTTCAACTCAGAAACCATGGACCCGTCAAGGAAGTATAAGGCTTTGAGGAGGGCTTTCAAGAGGGCAGCCTACACCATTAAAGGCGGACAAGTGGTGGTTAAGGGCGGCGAAGTACTAAAGCACATTGAT
>Ga0272449_1004362_pt1 | contig 11538 bp, 9 predicted proteins | sample YNPCB0241_FD_198679 | JGI IMG/M metagenome (GOLD analysis project Ga0272449, IMG submission 198679) | Hot spring sediment microbial communities from Yellowstone National Park, WY, United States - YNP-CB-024-1 | ecosystem: Environmental > Aquatic > Thermal springs > Hot (42-90C) > Sediment...
CTAATGAGTATAGGAGGATGAGGTGCCTTAGTTGTGGGTTGGAGGAGGATAGGGACGTTATAGCGGTGAAGAACCTCCTCCGCTGACACCAGACAGATGTGGGGGCTTCAACCGTTCACCCCGAAAACCCTCCCATGAAAGGAGGAGGGAAGGGATGAAAGCTAACGCTAGACCAGAACGGTTTGACCTCCTAGATTACATATCCATGAATACCGGATATGCAAGGATGCGGGGGGTGGGATTTGAACCCACGAACCCCTTCGGGACAGGAGCTTACCGACTTTCGTTCTCAGTCCTGCGCCGTTGACCAGGCTTGGCGACCCCCGCTTATGTGGTTATCTCCTGTAGTCTTGACTGGGCTGCGGCTTCTTTTATCTCTATTGCTATGCGTTCTCCCATGTCTATGGGTTGGTCGAAGTAGAGGGCTGAGTAGGGTGAGCCTATGGCCGCGTATACGTTGGTGCCCGCCACTATCCTGCCTGAGAATTCAAAGACTATTATCTCCATATCATCTCTTATTATGGATTCGAGGCAGTAGGGGCCTATCAGGCCTGGCGGCACCTTTTCAGCCACGGTCTCGGCGAAGGCCTCACCGTATTCGATGATCTTGGGTAGGAGTGACTCCCGTAGGGTGAGGGGCTGGTTTCCCACAACCACGAAGGTTGGCTCTGCAAGGCCTGCCAGTCTACCATCCACATTGGACTCGTATCTTACATCGGCTCCCAGTATCTCCACCCTATCCATCATCTTGGAGGCGAAGTAGTGATAGTAGGCTGGAGCGCCTATCACATACTCCTGTATGATGTAGGGCTCGGTGAGGGCTGAGCATCTGAGGGCCAGCTCCTCCCTGCTCCTAGCTATGAAGTATCCCCTACCACCCTTGGCACCATATAGTTTAACGATGGCTGGAACCCTTGCCTCAGAGGGTGAGTTGTATGTGTTGGGGATGGGTATGCCCGCCTCCCTAAGGAGGCTCATCTTAAGATTTTGATCGCTCTCCCATCTTATTAGATGCCGGTTTCCGAAGATTGGTGTCCTGAGGCCTGCTGCGGCGGTGCCGAAATATTCTACGAGGCTTCCATGGGGTATGAGAATGGCGTTCCTCGCCACAAGCTTCGCATCCAGATCGTTAAGCCGGTGGGATGCGACCGTCCAAACCTCGTTTATGAAGTTAAACCTCCTGTAGAAGTGGGCCACATCCTCTCGGGCCAGGGCTATGGTGGCCATGCCATGCCTGTGGGCCGCCCTGAATATCTGGAGGGATGTATGGCTTGCAAGGGTTGCTATAGCCAGCTTCTCCGGATCATAGGACTTGATGACATCGCTCATGTCGTAATCACATCCATTTCTCCCCGCTCACCCGCCATACGTATCTCCATCGCAATCCTCCTCCCCAGTGAGAGAGGTCTGCCGAAGTATAGCTTGGAGTACTGGCCGCCCAAACCCATGTAGACATTGGTCCCACCGCCTATACGTGTCGCCACATCGTAGACAACTAGGTCCAGTTCAGGTGTGACTATGAACTGGAGTGTAAACGGTCCTATGATGCCCGGTGGGACAAGCCTCCTAGATGCATCTAGAAACTTATGGCCTATCTCGAAAACCCTCTCGAGAAGACTCTCCCTTATTGTGGCGGGCTCATGGCCAACCTCCACATATCTGACCTGGGGCATCACCTCCATCTGATCCCTCGCAGGCATCCTGAACACTCCATCCAGGTTGGACTGGATACGTCTATCGATGCTATGTAGCTCCAGCCTGCCCATCATAGGGCTGTAGAAATAGTTGGCGTTGAAATGCGCGCCGAGGATGTATTCTTCAACGGAGGCCTCTGCTAGAGACCTATCATCCACGAGTCCCAAGGCTCTGAGCCTACCTATCTTCTCATCCAGGTCTCTCCGGTCAACAGCTATCATGAAGGCCCGCTCCACCCTCCGCCTAGCCTCCGGGATCTTAACCAGTACAGGCCCCTCAAACTCATCCAAGGTGTATGTCCGGGGCCGTCTGACGCCCGCCTCATCCAACAGTCTATAGTAGCTGGAATCACCTGTTCTCTCCTCCCATCTCAGCAGATACTTGTTCCCGAAGACTGGTATCCCGAACTCCCGCTCTATCCTATCATAGCCCACATAGACGGCGAAGCTTCTATTGGGTATGAAGACAGAGTTTTCGGATTTGAGTAGGCTCTGCACCTCCACGCCCGCTATCTCACTATAGTCGTTGAGGACCACCAGCCTATCCACTATGGGAAACTCCCTGTAGGCCCTCTCCCTGCCTCTCCTGGCTATGGCGATGCTTCTAAGCCCCTCATCCCTAGCACCGTCCAAGACATCCAAGGCACTATGGCTGGCCAGCACAGATACGGAAGGCTTCATGGATGGGCTATTCAACCCTAGGAGCTATGAGAAACTCGAGACGGCCCGACGGTATTGGGAATGAGAGTTTAATGGGCTTGCTGGTGGAGAGGGCTAGCTGCATCTCCTCGGAGAGGGACTTGCTGGATGAGACGATCTTGTCAAGATATGTTAGGCTGAAGGTGGCTGAAACATCCTTATCCGCCTCTATCTCATAGACTGCGGGCCCACCCTTGGAGAGCCTCGTCTCATGGGTTCCCAGCTCACCCCTACTGGATAGGATGATATTGTCAGGTGAGATCGTTATCCTCGTATAATCGCTGACCAGCGCTGCATCACTCACAGCCTCGGAGAAAGCGGCCACGCTCAACCTGCATCGCGCCTCAAAGGATAGGTTGGGCACCGGTGTTTTCCCAGCAACTGTTTCAAGAGCGTTGAGGGTGAAGGATCTAACCTTACCGCCTGAGGGGTCTGAGAAGACAAGCCCAAGCCTCCTCTTCTCATCATCATACTCCAGCGTCAGAGACTCCCGTCCAGCACGCCTTAGGAACTTCAGCAGCTCCGCTATACTCACCGATATATCGGTCTGCCTAGTGCATGAGTATTCCTCAGCGGCTGACTTTTCCAGCTCGAAGCTGACCAAGCTTATGTGGGCTGGATCCATGGATGTGAGTTTGATGGAGTTCTCATCCACGGTGAAGGTCCCCTCATCCACAACAGCTGAAATCGCCTTTACGATGTCCGCGAAGAAATCCGCAGCCGGAAGCCTCATCCGGAAGGACATAACCACCCATATACTGTTGCATACTATAAACGTTTGCCCCCTATAGGCTGATGGGCCAGCCGCCACCCGGTCATACCCGCGAAGGCCCTCCACGTATACCATGTTGGTAGCATGTCTGGTTGGAATGCATATCCAAACTCTCTCGGAAAGCCTTATAAACAAACAGGGCGTGTCCATGTTAGGCTTTGAAAGCCTCTCTCATGAGGGTTTATGGCAGGGTTCAGAGGATTGGGTATAGAAGGTTTGTTCTAGACTCCGCCCAGGAGCATGGCCTTTCCGGCTATGTTAGGAATGAGAGGGATGGCTCAGTGACCGTCTTCGCACAGGGAGATGACGAAGCTGTTGAGAGGTTCGTTGAATTGTTAAAGTCGCCCCCACCGCCAGCACTCGTCAAATCCATAGATCTCAAGGATGTAAAACCAAAGCCCGGGCTGAAATATTTTGTGATCAAGCCATCACCACTCCATGAAGAGCTTCAGGAGGGGTTCGGAGCAATGCAGTCGGTCTTCATGAACTACTGGGGAGAGTTCAGAGACTATAGAGAGGGGTTTAGGGATTTTAGGCATGAATTCAAAGACTATCATGGAGAATTTAGGGAGTTTGCAAAGAGGACTGATGAGAACTTCAAGACGATAATGGAGAGGTATGGTGAGATATCGGAGAAGTTAACTACGATACTTGAGACGCTGACGAGGGAGTCTAGAGAGACGAGAGAAATGCTTAACGAGACAATGAAGCTATTAAGAGAAGCATTGGATAGGCTTTCGAGATAGCGGTCGCTGCCGTTAGCAGTTCTAAGATAAACAGAGTTTAGATATAATTGGTGTCTTTTCTGGTGATGAACTCTGGTGGAGGGTGCTCTGGATGCGGGACGGTGAATGCCTCGAAAGGAGCTAACCTATACCTTCAGATGGAGGGGCTTTCTCCATCCCCAAAGCTCTTTGATGGGCTGGTGAGGGGTTGGAGGGGGTTCGCCCCGACAGGGGAAGAGGCCGGTTAGGGCTCCGATGAACCCAAGAGGAGTCTTAGGCTAATGAATCCCAAGAGCTATGCGAGTCTACCAAAGACTACATAGCTCAGAACCCATCTGCTACTTTCTGTAAAGCCCGCATCATGTTAGTGGTTCCTGCGATGGGTGGGTACTAGCTGGAAGGATACTGTGGGTATGTTGTGGGAGAGTTTGTGGAGATGTATCTGTGGCTGTTTGTGTGGTTTATGTATATATATGGATGCCTGGTGACGGGCCGGCCGGCTGGAGTTGGGTATAGCTAGGAGGCGTATAAAGCTGGAGCTTGACAGCGAGGATGGTGATAGGCTGACCCTCACGTTTGAGGGTAGGCTCAATAGGGAGAAGCTGCTACAGCTGGCTGATTTCCTCGAACTCTATGGCGGCGCTGAGCCATCAGCAACAAGGAATGGGAATAAGCTATCGAGGATGATGGAGGTTTTGGAGAAGCATTTTCCCTTCAGCCAGTTCTCCACAAGGGATGTTGTGGAGGCATATAGGTATGAGTATAGGGAGCCCATACCATTGAGCACGGCCTCCACATACCTGGCTAGGCTGGCTGAGAGGGGTTTTCTAGAGAGGCTGGGGTCGGGGAACATGGCACGATACAGGCTAGCCCGTGGTCAGGAGAGGCAGATGGAGGCTGAAGACATCTAAATTGTGATGGGTGCCTTCTCCATTTTCGCCAAGGTTGCCTGTGCAGCCGCCAGCCTGGCTATCGGTATCCTGTAGGGTGAGCAGCTGACATAGTCCAGCCCAGCCTCATGGAAGAATTTTATGCTGGCTGGGTCTCCGCCATGTTCACCGCATATGCCCACCTCAAGAAGTGGATTCGCACGCCTCCCCTCCTCAGTCCCAATCTTCACAAGCCTGCCCACACCCTTTGTGTCGATGGTTTCAAAGGGGTTGGCTGGTAGTATGCGGTTCTCCAGATAGTTGGCCATGAACTTGGCCTCCGCATCATCCCTGCTGAAGCCGAATGTTGTCTGGGTTAGGTCGTTGGTTCCGAAGGAGAAGAAGTCAGCAGCCTTGGCGATCTCAGCAGCTGTCAAAGCCGCCCTGGGCGTCTCAATCATCGTGCCCACCTTGTAACCTATCCTCCTACCCAGCTTCTGGAAAACCTCCTCAGCGGTCTTCTCTATAACCCTTCTGAGGAAGACCAGCTCATTCACATCGCTGACGAGCGGGAGCATTATCTGGACCTCAGCCGTCTCCCCCTCCTCCTCTAGAACAGCTATAGCGGCGGACATTATGGCCCGGGTCTGCATCTCATATATCTCTGGATAGCGTATAGCCAGTCTGCATCCACGATGACCCAGCATAGGATTATGCTCCTGCAGCTGCTGAACCTTCCTCAGAATATGGGCCTTCTCCCTCATCTCCTCAACGGGCGCTGTGGCACGGCTGGCCTCCAGCATCTCGCTGAGAAGCTGCTCCGCAGGCGGTAGGAACTCATGGAGCGGGAGATCTAGAAGCCTGACCGTCACGGGCAGCCCCTTCATAACCCTGAAAATCTCCTTAAAGTCCTCCAGCTGGAAGGGTAGGAGTTTCTCAAGAGCCCGTCTCCTACCCTCCTCATCATCGGCCATTATCATCTCCCGTACTATGGGCAGTCTATTGGGTGCGTTGAACATCCTCTCAGTCCTACAGAGCCCTATGCCCTCTGCACCGAACTCCCTAGCCTTGGCTGCGGCCTCCGGCGTGTCAGCGTTAGCCCTCACACCCAGCCGTCTCATACCATCGGCTATCGAGAGTAGTTTCTTAAACTCTGGTGTTAGCTCGGGCTCGACTGTGGGCACCTCACCCAGTATGACAAGTCCGCTGCCGCCGTCAATCGTGATTATATCGCCCTTCCTAACTATGAGGCCTTCGGATGTCTTGAAATACTCGTGATCCATGTAAATCCTTATGCTTTCACATCCGACCACGGCGGGTTTTCCCATCCCCCTGGCCACTACAGCTGCATGCGATGTCATACCACCCCTAGATGTGAGAACACCTTGAGCAGCTATCAGGCCCTTGATATCCTCCGGTGTTGTCTCAGGCCTTACGAGTATTATCTTCTCACCCTTTGCACCAAGCTCAGCAGCCTCGTCGGTGTCGAATATCACCTTCCCGGAAGCCGCTCCTGGAGATGCGTTGAGACCCTTGGCTATCGGTTTTACTTTTACGTTGGGGTCCAGCCGTTTATGTAAAAGCTGGTTTAATTCGTTGGGCTCTATCCTCTGGATAGCCTCCTCGGGTGTTATAAGCCCCTCCTCAACCATGTCCACAGCTATCTTCACAGCCGCCTGCGCTGTTCTCTTTCCGTTCCGGGTCTGGAGCATGTAGAGCCTGCCATCCTCCACTGTGAACTCGAAATCCTGCATATCCCTGAAGTGCCGCTCAAGCTTTGTTGCAACATCCTCCAGCTGGCGGCGTATATCACCGTCCAATGTATCCAGAGGCTGGGGTGTCCTTATCCCAGCCACCACATCCTCGCCCTGGGACTTGGGTAGGAACTCTCCATAGAGTTTCTTCTCACCGGTGGATGGGTTTCTTGTGAACCCGACGCCCGAGCCTGATCTCTCACCTATGTTGCCGAAGACCATGACCTGTATGTTGACGGCGGTTCCGAGGTCGTCGGGTATCTTGTAGTATCGTCTATACTCCACTGCTCTGGGATTGTTCCATGATTTGAAGACAGCCTCTATAGCCATCTTAAGCTGGGTATATGGATCCTGTGGAAAATCCTGGCCTTTCTCAGCTTTTATGAGGCTTTTGAACTCCTCCACAATCTTCTTGAGATATTCAACGGGTATCTCAATATCATGTTTAACACCCAGCATATGCTTATACCTCTCCAGTATCGCCTCGAACTTTCCACCCTCAACACCCATAGCCACCTTCCCAAACATCTGGAGGAGCCGGCGGTAGGAGTCGTAGGCAAATCTCTCATCACCGGTTATTGACGCCAGCCCCTTGACAATCTGATCGTTCAGCCCGAGATTGAGTATCGTATCCATCATGCCGGGCATGGAGTATGGTGCGCCCGACCTCACTGAAAGCAGTAAGGGTGCCCTAGGATCTCCGAACCGCCTGCCAGCACTTCTCTCTATGACGCCGAGTTTCTGGAACACCTCATCAAACAGGCCTTCTGGGATACGGCCGTCCGATCTGTAATATTGCTTGCATGCATCTGTCTTGATGATTATGCCAGGCGGTACTGGAAGGCCAATGGCCGTCATCTCCACGAGCCCATATCCCTTCCCACCCAGTTCAAACCTGCCAAGACCCACTAGCTCCTGGAATGTTCCAACATACCCCACAATACGGCACCTCTTGGATAATCTTGGATCGACTTATTATACCCTAAGTTGCGCCTGCCTTGAGGGCTTCGATGGCGGCCTTGACCTCCTCCACCGAGGCCTCGTCTTCCAACGTTGTTATGTCGCCTACATCCATGTTGGAGGCTACAGCCCTTATCACTCTACGCATTATCTTGCCGCTACGTGTCTTAGGTAGCATACGTACGAAATGTATCTCCTCGGGTGTGGCTATGGGTCCTACAACGTTCCGCACATGTTCACGTAGTTCTGCTGAAAGCTCTTTCGAAGGCGTGTATCCCTGCTTAAGTGTCACAAACGCCACTATCACCTCGCCTTTCACCGCGTCTGGTTTTCCCACTACAGCGGCCTCGGCTACAGCCTTATGCGCCACCAGTGCGTCCTCGAGCTCTATAGTCCCCAGCCTATGGCCGGCCACCTTGAGAACCTCATCAGCCCTTCCTAAAAGCCAGAAATATCCTTCATCATCCTTCATGGCATAGTCGCCCGTATAGTAGACTCCCTCAAACCTGCTCCAGTAAACCTGCTTATACCTCTCCGGATCCTTGAACAGTGTCATGAGCATGCCTGGCCAGGGTGATTTGATGACCAGATAGCCCTTACTCAATGTCGGCGCGGGTTTTCCCTTCTCATCCAACACCTCAGCCTCTATCGTTGGAAGCGGGTATGTGGCGGAGCCTGGCTTCAGAGGAACTAGGCCCAGGTTGGGGGCTGGTGATATGAGGATGCCACCCGTCTCAGTCTGCCACCACGTATCCACTATAGGGCATCTGCCACCGCCGATCACCCTGAAATACCACTCCCAAGCAGCAGGGTTTATCGGCTCACCCACCGTCCCCAGAAGTCTGAGGCTGCTCAGATCATGCTTAGCTGGATAGTCGTCACCATACTTCATCAACGTCCTCAACGCCGTGGGTGTGGTGTAGAGTACCGTGACACCGTAGCGCTCCACAATCTCCCACCACCTACCCGGTGTTGGATAGTCGAGTGCCCCCTCATACATCACCGATGTGACGCCGTTGAGGAGCGGGCCGAAGACAATATAGCTATGCCCTGTCACCCATCCCACATCAGCCGTACACCAGTAGACATCCTCATCTTTTACGTCGAAGACCCACTTCTGGGTGGCGGCCACATACACTAGGTATCCTCCGGTGCTGTGGACGACGCCCTTCGGCTTACCCGTTGTCCCCGATGTGTAGAGGATGTATAATGGATGGTTCGCCTCAACTGGGACAGGCTCCACATAGCCATGGCTATCCTTCACAAGGTCATGCCACCATATATCACGGCCCTCCTTCATGGTCACATCCCTACCAACACGTCTGAGAACTATCATATGCTCCACGCTATGGCATCTCGACAAGGCCGTGTCAGCATTCTCCTTCAATGGAACAACCCTTCCACGCCTGTATCCGCCGTCGGCCGTCACCAGCACCTTCGCCTCGGAGTCGTTAAGTCTGTCGGCTAGGGCGCCTGCGCTGAACCCTGAGAAGACAACGCTGAATGTCGCCCCTATCCTGGCGGCGGCCAGCATGGCGATCATAAGCTCAGGCACAAGCGGCATGTAGATGCCAACTCTGTCGCCGGTCTTCACACCCAGGTTGAGTAGGGCATTGGCGAAGCGGTTTGTCTCCCTATACATGTCATAGTATGTGAGAACCCTCTGCTCCCCAGGCTCTCCCTCCCATATTACAGCCGCCTTGTTCCTCTTCCATGTCTTCAAGTGTCTGTCTAGGGTGTTGTAGGATGCGTTAAGCATGCCGCCTAAAAACCATTTGGCGAAGGGTGGATTCCACTCCAGCACCTTATCCCATGTCCTATACCAATCCAGCTGCCTCGCCTGCTCGGCCCAGAACCGCTCCCTATCCCTAAGAGACTCCTGATATAGTGTAAGGTATCTGTTTGTCGGATAAACACGGGTTGACGTGTCTAACGGTGTGGACATGGAATTCCCACGGTGGTCCAGTGTATATATTTTTTTCGCCATAATTTAGGGCTTTCACGAAGACCAGCATACAAGGCCCCGCCTACCAACGTTGCTGCCTTCTATCCAAGTATGATCCAGCCACAATACCGATCTGGGAGGCCAGCAGCCCATCATACGCCCAGAGGCTAAAGAGATAGGATGCGAACTCCCAGTAGGTTGTGCCAAATTCAGGAGCCGTGAAAATATCGCCTAGGAAGAGTGCTAGCTTTCCTAATCCATAGAGTACTCCAATCCTTGCCACCAGTATGCTTCCTCTCAGGGACGCTGTAAGCATCAGAACATCCAGCCCAGTTAGCCCGATCAACACATATGCATGGAATGGAGCCACAGTCCAGAGCTCGGGGTCGGTTAGAAGTAGGACTGTGGAGAAGAAAATTGAAGCAGTTATCGCCGCGGCTGCAAAACGTTTTCTCATGTCCTCTGAAGTATCTCTATTATACCCTCCTGACCCCTATCCCTGTGGCTGGGGCCTGCAAAGCCCCTGACGCTGCAATAGTAGCTGTAAACACCGGGATGGTTTGCTATGAACTCGATTATCTGCTCCTGCCCCCTCCTAAGCCTCTCGGACTTGATCGAATATGGTGATGGGCTTCCCTCGTCAAGTGTGAAGTCGTGGACTATTGGGCCTGACCCGTTTCCTATGAGTCTTATGCGTATGAGGTCGCCTACATAAGCTTGTATTCTAGGCCCGCCTCTCGATGAGTTGTATCCATAGTCGTTGAGGTATAGTGTGAGTGCGATGACCGAGGAGCCTGCAGTGGTTTGATGGGTTGTCATGGCAGTTGTTTGGCCAGAGCTCCGCCCAGGCTGGAAGCTTAGAAAGATGAATACGCCAACTCCCACCACTATAACCGCTGCCAAAACGGCGGCCAAAGCCCTCACGCTCATGTTGGATCATGGAGAATTCCTGCTGTTTTTTAAACGTTATGTATTATTGGTCTACATCATATTCGGGTTTGGCTCTACGTAGGCATAGGTAGGTATGCATCGGCATACCTATTGTATGCGTAGTAGAGCTTGGGCTTCACGGCATCATATAGCCCCCTCACGAGTTCATCGGGGGCCTTCAGCTCCGCCCCTGTCAGGAGGTACCCGCCCACCAGTGATGGTAGGATATTGTTATCCCACCAACTTATCTGGTGGGGAACCCTCCTCCATCCTCAGGTATAGGTTGATGGCGGCGTTGAGCTGTCTGTCTATTGATAGCCCGCAGCTCCCACATCTGAACACGCTTCCTTTCGGGTCTCTGTTCACCCACCCACATCTGGAGCACGTGTCGGATGTGTGCTGCGGGGGCAGCTCAACCCTGCCGTCAACCCTCCTCATAACAGCCCTCCAATCAGCCCTCATAACCATCCTATTCCACACCCTCGACCGCGAGTACATTCTCTCCTTCCTCAGCTCCTCGAACCCGTTAGCCTTTGCCAGAGACCTCACCACCCTAGCTATCTCCACCACATGCTTTCTAGCCCTATTCCCCTCCCTCCTCGTATACCTCTCCAGAACCCTCCCCGCCTTCTTAGACTTGGAAGCCTTCCCCTGTACAGACCTCCTCCTCTCAAATGATGATATGTGGGCTGTGAGGAGCGCTCTAGTATCTATCCTTACCCAGCCGGTCTCTGGGGAGTAGCCGTCAAAAGATAGCATGTTGGAGTCCCACGCAACCCTCTCAGCCAAAGGCCTAGATTCTTCATCGGGTAAATGTATCGGCAGGTATATCCTCTCCAGCGTGATCACCGGCTCCCCGATACCATGCGAGGAAACCTCCCTAGGGAGCTTGAAGTACCTCCTCGATAGGTCGAAGTAAACATATCTCCTGGGCGATATGCTAACCCTCAGCCTATCCCCCTCCAGCTTACAGAGGGTCTGCTTCACCCTGATGAAGAGCCTCCCCGCTCTTGGACACTCTCTCTTCCCGTATCCCTTGACATAGTTCTTCCTCCAGGAATCCATCATTGAAAATGCAGTCTTCAATGCTGAATCGACCCAATGCGCTGAATAAACCCAGCCCCCCAGATACTTATCCCTCAGACATCTCCTGAACTGGTTATCCTTACTGTAGACCGGTAGGAGCCTAA
>Ga0272449_1004363_pt1 | contig 11533 bp, 7 predicted proteins | sample YNPCB0241_FD_198679 | JGI IMG/M metagenome (GOLD analysis project Ga0272449, IMG submission 198679) | Hot spring sediment microbial communities from Yellowstone National Park, WY, United States - YNP-CB-024-1 | ecosystem: Environmental > Aquatic > Thermal springs > Hot (42-90C) > Sediment...
TCAAACTCTTCTACGACTACGACACTCCCCTGATGTCCCCCGCCGACGTCCTCCGCCTCTCCCCGCCGCCGGTCGTGGTGATCTACCAGTGAGGGCTTGCCCTGCAGGGGGATTGATGATAAAATAGAAGCATCGGAGAACGTGCCCTGTCTGCTCCCGGAGGGGTCCGATGGCCGCACGGTTGCAGAAAATCCGAAAAGCCCTACTGCCTTTCTGGCACCGTCTTTCCAGCGCTTTGAACGCCCTCGGGTCCTGGCTGGCCCGCGCGCCCAGCACTTTCTGGAAGTGGCTCCCTGGTTGGACTCGGACTTTCCTGACCCTGGCCTTCTGGGTTCTGGCCGGGCTGGCACTGTATAGCGGTATTTACGGGCTGCTGTCCTATCTGGCGGGGACTCCCCTTTCTGGGCGCGAGTTGGTCATACGTATCTACCTTGCTTTTGCTGGAGAGGGGGGGAAAGAGAGCACCACGGTGCTTCTGGCCTTTGTGACTGGCCTGTTGGGCTTCGGCGCCCAGCAGTGGCGTTCCATTGTGGAGGAGAGCAGAGAGCGCCGGGAACGGCGACAAAAAGCGCTGGAGGAATTAGAGAATCTGCGCACGCATCTTCGTGAAAAACGCTACCGGAGCGCGCTCTCCCTCTACTGGACTCTCCGGGAAAAATGCCGGAAAATATGGGCGGATCTGGATGTGGAGAAAGACCTGCGGTCTATGTGGGAGGAAATGGCCCCCCGGCCACTGCAGGAGTGGATGAGGTTGTGTGAAGAAGGCCTCGTATCTGTACGCCTGGCCATAGAAACCCTGGAGGCTCTGGTCTGGGGCTGGCGGCTGGACCGGGAGTACCGGGAGCAGGCGAAGGCGCTGCTGAAAGACGTTGTGGCCCCTGAACATCTGGAAAACTTGAAATCTCTTGTGCAGAACAACCTGGACCTTCTACGCTCGGAAGCCATCGGGCAACGCCTGGATGATCTGGGAAGCGCGGGGCTATCCGAGGAGCAGCGAGCCAGCCTTAACGATCTCCAATCCTGGCGTAGAGAGCCCCTGTTCCTCCCCGCTCCATGGGCAGGCGTAACCCGTTCGCCGGACCTTCCAGGTATTGCCCAGCGATTAGAAGGATGGGGATTCGTTTACAACCCCTTCGGCCCGGAGTGGGCAGAGTCGGACCCGCGGCTGGGGGAGTACGGGGTCTGGCCAGCATCTCTGGAGGAGGCGCGAGGCTTCCGACCGGCCCTGGTCTTTGGCCCATCTGGCTCCGGTAGAACTGCCGCCGCCCTCTTGCTATGGCACAAGTGTCTGAACCCTCCCGGGAACCCCGAAGAGCCCGGAGTCTTCCCGGTCCATCTGGAGGTCGGACGTTGGCCCGGCGGTCCGGAAGAGTGGTTGGACGCCATTGGGCGCTCGGTGGCTGAAGCGCTCTTTCAGGTTTGTGTCCGGGCTCCCTATTCCCTTTTTGAGGGGAAAAACGGGCCAGCTATCGGGCGGTTGTTGTCCTGTTACCTGGAGGCTCCTGTGCTGGAGGCTCGCATGCTCGGGATGGACCTGACCGAGACAGCACGGGACTACATTGCGGGCGAAGTAAGGGAGTTCGTGGCTGACTATGCCAGACCCGATTTCGTGGAGTTAAAATGTCTCATTGGTGCAGCGAGGCCGGAGGGAATGCAGGCCACGTACCTCATCCTGGACCTTCCATCCCACAGCCCTACTGCGAATCTCTCCTCAGCCATTTCCTCTCTCGCTTGCCTGGCGGGTTTGGCTCTTCCCCTGGCCTCTGCAGGACTGTATCTGAAAATTTTTGTACCAGACGCATTACAATCCAACCTTCAGCCCTTCTGGCCACTCCCCTCCCTCTATCTGGCCTGGTCTGAGGAAGAGTTGAGGGAAATTTTGCAGACGCGGCTCCAGAAGGCCAGTGAAGGCCAGGTAAACAGCCTGGGGGCCATCTACTCCATCGCCCAGTATCTCTCTGACCCGGATACCTGGCTGGTCCAGCAGGCGCAGGGCTCCCCGCGCAACCTGATCCGTTTGGGAAATCAGATGCTGCAGGAGGCATCAGAAGCATCCCTATTATGATGAGAGGCCCGGATGGACGAAAGTCAGTCATCTGCGCTGGGCCTGAAAGTCTTCGGTCCGCTGAGGGCAGAGGACGAGCCCTGGCTGGCGGAGTGCTTTGTCCCCCCCACCGAGTTTGACCTGATGGGGGAGATGAACTCCATTGTCGTGTTTGGCCCGCCAGGGAGTGGAAAGTCCGCTGTCCGGCGCATGCTGACCGCTCGGATGTTGAAACCGGACGGCACCCCTTCCTGTCTGATTGTAGAGTGGCAACCCAATCCCGCGGTATGGGACCCGGCCGTCGGGTTCCAGTCTGTCCCCGGGCAGACGGCCCATATTTTTGACCTCACTGCCGCTGCGCTGCTGCGCTATCTGGCCCTCCACCCCCAGGGATGGGCGGGCGCGCCGGAATGGACCCGCCAGATGCTGGCCTGGTTCGTCCGGCAGTTTCTTCGCGGCGAGGCGACGATGCGCGCGGCCGACCTGCTGGAAGGGATGCCCGGCAGTGAGGTGGTGGCCCAACTGATTCAGGGCGAAAGAGGAGAAAGCCTCCTGCCTCCCAACGACTGGCGGCTGGTCATCGCCGAGTTCTCCAAAAGCATCCAGAAGTTGGGGCTGCAGGGAGCGTGGGTCGTTGTGGACGGTGTAGAAATCTGGCTGTCGAGCCGCACAGAAGCCGAACCGTTCCTCACTTCTTTCTGGAACTTTATGAGCACCCTTTCCCTTTTTGAGCAGGGCAATTTCGCCTATAAAGTATTCCTGCCGTCCTCTCTGTATCCTCAATTAGCCACCGCCGCCGGTGTGGACCGGAACCGGCTGTCTCCGCTCTGGCTTTCCTGGTCGGAGAGCCGCCTCTGGCAAATTGCCCGGCGCCGCGTGGCCCTGGCCCTGGGCAGGCCGGATTGCACCATAGAGATGCTCTGCACTGCTCCCCGCTTTCTGGAGACCGTACGCCGCACGGGCGGCGAAAACCCGCGAGCGTGGCTGGAGATTCTGCGCCCCGTAGTGGCTCATTATCTGGAAAGCGGTCGGCCTGCTACGGAGGCGGAATGGAAACAGTTGCGCCGCCAGGTGCCCCATCGGCTTTATCTGGATGAGGATGCCGAAATCATCGTGGTAAATGGGCGCACGATCCCGCGGGAGAAACTCTCCCCTGGGGCCTACCGGATTCTCCGCTATCTTTATCATAACGCTGGACGGGTGGTTCCACTGATTGAATTGTATCAAAAGGGTTATCTGGAGCAAGCCGATTCTCAAGGGAAAGAAAGTGGTTATGAAGGGGTGCTATACAGTCGGTTATCTGAAATCAGAACCACAATAGAACCTGACCCTCGCGATCCGGTATACCTGAGAGCGATCCGTGAGAAAGGGGTCCAATTGAGGTTGACATGGTAACAGTAAGGTTGCTGTAAGAAAATTGTGAACAAATTGGACACTAATGGCAAGAACATAAAGGTAAAATTAGATTATCCCAATATCTGGCCAGATTCGCATCGGCAGTGGGAGTGTCCGAATGTCATGCGCCCCCGGATCGGAGGTTGCCCATGTGCCTCCTACGGACTCCAAACAACGTTGGCTGAGGGAAGAACTGGGGCTTCAATTTGATCCCTTTGAATATCTGGACGCCGGTGCCGACCCCCATCTTCCCGAATATCTCATAGACCACGGCGCGTTTGTCACGCTGTGGGGAGAGTGGCCCTCTTTTCTGTTTGCCCCACCCGGAGGGGGGAAGACCGCCTTTCGGGTACGGTTGATGCGCGCCTGTCGGGTGGGGGAGGAGGGACGGCGGATTTTCCCCATCCTCTTTCGGCCCCCCCGCCCTTCCCGGGAAGGCGAATCGGTAGACGAACAAGAGTTTTTCAAAACCCTGCTCCACGACACAGGAGCAGGACTTCTATTCCAGTTGGCCTATCAGCCCTACCGATTTCTGGAACTCTCCCCTGACCTTCGTCGGGAGATCCGGCAGACGCTGGAAGAGACGCTCCCGGCTCCCCTGCAGTATTACCTTCTCCAGTTGAAAGATGCGGGCTCCCTGGAGCCCCTCGCTCAGGCCTTTGACCCCACGGCCCGGGTGTTGCCCGGTGAGCCTCTACCTTCCACCGTTCATCGTTTCTGCGCCGTCCTCTCCGAAGACGGGCACGTCGCCAGACCTGCCCCTGCGCTCTCCCCGGAGGAGCAGTTCCGGCAAATGGTCCAGATGTTGCTGCAGAGACTGGACTATGAGAGCGTTTACCTGATGGTAGATGGGGCCGATGCCCACACCCAGGACCCCCGCTGGATTCCGCTGATTCTGGAACCCCTCCTGGTCCGCCTGAAAGACTTCGCCCGGCAAAAAGTCTTCCTGAAGTTTTTCCTCCCCGACGATGTGGCCCCCTTTTTGGAGCGAAACAACTGGTCTCTCTTGACAGAATCCTCCAAAAAGATTATAATTCAATGGGATAGGGACTCCCTGGTGGCCATCATCCGGGACCGCCTCTATGTCGCCAGCGAGGGGGTGTATAGTGGGCTGGAGGCCATTGCCAGCCGGGATGTCCCCCGGCCCGCCGAGGAATACCTGGCGCACTTCGTGGACCCCGTCGTGCCCCGGGAAATCATCCTTCTCACCCGCCGGGTATTCACCGAACATGTCCTCCGCACGGGCCCCTATGGCCGCCTGGAACGGCGGGATTTTGAGGACGCGGTCCGGTGGTATGAAACCCAGAAACGCCCTCCCCGGTGAGCCCTACCCCTCTGTACTGGCCTGCCCTTCATCGGCTATGGAGGAAGCATGAACGCTGTGCCTTCACCGGTGTACGCTCCAGGTCATTTTGTCAACCGAGAAGAAGAGATTGGGCGGGTCCTGCGCAAAGTGGAACGTCTCCTGCGGGGTCTTTCCTCCACTCCTCCCCACACTGCCTTCCACGGACCTCGGGGCTCCGGTAAGTCCTGGCTCCTCCACCGTCTGCGGGATGTGCTGGCCGAGAAGTTTGGCAACCAGATCACCCTTCTGTTTTTCTCCCTGAATCCCTCTAACCCGGCATTGGTGGAAGATGTTCTGAGGACGGCCTGCCACGAACTGGGGCTTTCAACCACCCCACCAGCCGCAACCCTGGACGATCTCAACCAGTGGCTGGTGGACCTGTGCAAGAGGCATCGCCGGCCCATCGTTATCCTTGTGGATGAACTGGATAAGGTTGAACCGGAACCTTTGAAAGCGCTGGAAAATTACTTCATCCTTCCCCTGTGCCCGATTCCCCGCCTCCTCCTGGTGCTGGGCAGCCGGGTCCCCCGCCCCCGGGGACGGCTGGGGGATGTGGAGTTGAAGCGGCGGACAGAGAACGTAGAACTTCCCCCCTTTGATGCAGCAAGGACCCGGGAGCAGATCGCTGCGCTGGGTTATAATGCAGACCTCGCCCCCCACATCCTGGCCATCGGCGGCGGCTATCCTATGAGTAATGCTATCCTTGCCGCTGGCTGGACGACTGACCCTGGTAAGGCCCTGCAGGACTGCGCCGGGGCCCTGCTGGACGGCGTGGATGGCTACCTGCGCCCCTACTTCTGGGCCCTCTGCCCCCTGGATTCCATAGACGTGGACCGGATGGCTCCTCTGCTGGCCGAGTATTTTGGCGATCCGCTGGAGAACTGGGATCGCCAGCGGTGCCACCGGATTTTGATGGATATGGTCAGCACCCGCCTGGTCCAGTGGGGGCGATGGACTCCCTCCGGATACGGGATGGACCCCGCCGTCCGGCAGGTGCTGCGCAGCGCGATGCAGAGAGACCAGCCAGAACGCTGGGACAAGCTCTCCCAGATTGTTTTAAAACAAGTGCTCGGGTGACACACGGGAGGTCGCGATGGAGGTTCCGGAACTTCTGGCCGAATACGCGGGTGCGCTGGTCACCAGTGACGTCATCAACCGGGAGGACCTGTTAGAGGCCATCCGGCAGGCTATCCACGGCGAGGGGACGCACATCTTCTACCTTCGCGGCGACGGCGGCATCGGGAAGACGTGCCTCCTGCGCGCGGTCCTCCGGCGCTGCCAGCCGGGCGGTCCGTGGCACCAGGAACACCTCCTCGCGCCGCTTCCCGAGAACCTGGTGGACCTCTACCATACGGTCCACCACACCCGTGAGGGTTTAGCCTATGCGCTGCGCCATTCCCTCCCTGCTCCGGATGGGGCCTTCGCGCGCTTTGATGAGGCCTATGACCGGTGGGAGCAGGAAAAGCACGACTTGGCCGGTATGCTGAGGGAACTCTCCACCCTCCAGGAACGCATCGGCGAGGCCTTCGTGGAGGACCTGAACGACCTGGCGGACCAGGGGTATCGGCCCGTCCTGGCCCTGGATACGGCCGAACGGCTCCTCTACGGGGAGGACGAGATTCAGCGCCGCCTGGGTCTGGAGCCGGAACGGACGGAGGCGTTGAAGTGGCTTCTGGACATCCTCCCCCGCCTCCGGAACGCCGTTGTCCTCATCGCCGGGCGCCCGGAGCCGGCGCGACTGAAGGACGACCTTGAGGCGCTGGGAGCCCAGGTGCGGAAACTTGGCCCCTTCGGCCTGGAGGAAACGAAAGCCTATTTTGACGCGGTGGCGGAGCGGGCGCGCGAACTGGGATGGGAGGAGATGGCCCGCCAGATTGCCTCCATCCCGGACGATGTGCGGGAAGTCATCTACTACTACACCGGCGGCCGCCCCATCCTGCTGGCCCTGATGATAGACTACCTGCTGGTCGCTGATGCCCTGCTCCCCCGGATGAAAGAACCAGTGGAAGAGGTCCGAAAGCGCAGCAAGGAAGAAGAAGAAGAATTGAAAGACATCCAGACGGAAGTAGAGCGAGAACTGGTCCGCTTCTGGATGGAGACGGGTCGGGAGGCCGACCAGGCCATCCGGGCTCTCGCCTGGGCCCCCAAAGGGATGGATGCCGAACTTCTGGCCCGGGTGCTGGAGTTGAGGAAAAATGGCCGCTGGGATACGGAGACGGCGCAGGCCTGGCTGGACGTGATCCGCGACCTCTCCTTCGTCAAAACCCGGCCGGCCGATGGCCGGGTCTTTCTCCACGACGAGATGTACAACCTGTTCCGGGAACACGTTCTCGCGGGGGCTCCGGAAGAGGAGCGGAAACGGGTCTACGGGGCCATTCTGCAGTGGTATGAGGAAAAAATCCTGCAGAAGCGCCAGGAGGTCCGGGACCGCTCCCGTCCGGGCAAATCCGCGCGCCCCGAAGTGATGCTGGGGATGCCCCAGCCTCCTGCCGACCGGGTGGCCCTGGCCCGCGCCACCGCCGAACTCTGGCGCCTGATGGCCGAGGAGGTCTACTACCGCCTCCAGCGGGACCCGGTGGACGGCTTCCAGACCTATCAGTCCTACGTCCGGGAGTCCTATTGGTCTTACGATGACACTTTGGAGCGGTTGCTCTACAGCGAGGTGCTGGACTTCCTGCAGACCCATAAGGGAGAAACCTTTAACGGCCTCCCCCGGGCAATGGTGGAGGTGGCTCTGGGCGGGGTCCGGCAGGTGGAGCGGCTGGGCCGCGAAACCCGATTTGCAGAGGCGGTGAATCTGGCAGAGCGGATCCACAGAGAATGTTCAGGTCTCCTGTCGCTTGCCGGGTCTCTTTCTATCCAATTACGAATACTGGAAGCGGAAGCCCTGACATATCTGGGTAAAGACCTGAGGGAAGTGGAGCGGATTCTTCGGGAGGCCATCCAGCGCCTGGAAGCCAGCGTCCCCCGCCCGGGGTTTGAACAGTGGCAGCGGGACGTCCTGCTGGCGGAGGCGCAGAATGTCCTGGGCTACTGCTACCGGAACATGGGCTGGTTCCATCGGGCAGTGGAGGCCTATAACCGGGCGGTCCGCCGCTGGCGCCTGCTGGAGCAGGAGGAGGAAGATGAACTGCGGCAGCGGGCGCTGCGCGCCCAACACGCCAACACTCTGAACAACCTGGGCTGGGCGCTGGCCGAACTGGGGCGCTTCGCCCAGGCCGCCCAGGTCTGCGAGGACGCATTGGAGATGCGGGTGGAGTTGGGGCCGGCTGCGCCAGTCGCCCTCACCCTGAACACTTACGGGATGGTGCTGGTGCGGGACGACAAGCCGCACCGGACACGCGTCCTATCCAGCCGGGCCCTGGCCATTTTCCGGGACCTGGGCTACCCGCGCGGGGTCGGCCTCTGCGATATTGCCCTGGCCGAGGCGCTGCGGCGGATGGTCGCCATTCCCTTCCTGTACACCCCGGAGGACGGGGCGGAGTTGCTGCGGCAGGCCCTCCGGCACGCCGACGACGCGGTGGACATCTTCACCCACCAGGTGCCAGAGCGATCCCGGCTGGTGGAAGCGCTGATTGAGCGGGGCTGCGTCTATCGCCAGTGGGCCTGGCTGAGGCCCCTTTACCCGTCGGACCAGGACCCCGACCAGGACGAACTGGCCCGCCGGAGTGAGAGTGACCTGAAACGGGCGATGGAAGAGGCAGGGGAGGACCTGACCTACCGCCGCCTGGATGCCCGGGTGAATCTGGCCTGGCTGTATTACTATATCCGGGATCACGAACGGGCACAAAGGGAGGCCGGGACGGCGCTCTCTTCGGTGCCGGAGGAATATCGGTTTGAGAAAGGTCGGCCGGATACCGAACATCTACCCTACACCTTCTACTGGTTCCTTCAGGGCAAAACCCACCTGCTGCTGGGCGAACTGGCATGGCGGGAGTTCGCCGCCGGGAGGGGTCTGGAATTCCTGGAGCGCTGCGGGGAGCACTATACCCTCGCCCTGGCCTACGACGAACTCTTCGCTCCCGATTTCCGCGACCTGCGCCGGGCTCTCCATCGCATTTACCAGCGGGTGCGCCGACTGAACGTCCGGGAGTTCCGGATGCTCCGGAGAGGCATAGACGGCGCGGTCGTCCAATATCATCTTCCCACTCCTACCCGCATGGACCGGGCGCTGGAGGAGTGGGGCTTCCTGATGGGCCCGGAGTCCCGATAATGGTGCGGCCCTACCATCCGTCGGACCGGCAAAACCTGGTAGATACTCTCAACGCCGTCTGCGCCGAGGGGATGATGCGCACGCCCCGCTTTGAACCCACCCCGGCCTGGGAGCACGCGCTGGCCCAGCCCGATTGCCCCTGCCATCTCCTGCTGGTGGCTGTGGAGGGGGCAACCGTCGTGGGCTGGTGCCGCCTGTTCCCCACCGACGAGGGGGCGCTGGAACTGGGTATCGGAGTGGTCGCCTCGCATCGCCGCCGCGGCCTGGGGCGGGCCCTTCTGGGCGCCGCGCTGGAGTGGGCCTCGGCCCGGGGAATGCCGGTCGTGCTGGAAACCCGCACCGACAACACCCTGGCCATCCGCCTCTTCACCCGCTCCGGCTTCCGGGTGGTGGGACAAGGGGACGGTCACTGGCAAATGCGATACCCGTAAACGGCAATCTGCAGTAGATACCCACCCAACCGTTGTCATTGCGCCACGCGCCAAAGGCCTCGGCCCGAAGGGCCTTCGGCCCGAGGGCTTCGCCCAGAAGGCTCTGCCCGAAGGGCGCTCGCGCCGAGGCGAGCCGCCAAAGGCGGCGAAGCAACATCCACAAGCCATTTTGGGGATTGCGTCGGGCGCTCTGCGCCCTCGCAATGACAGCGGACAGGAGGAGGCAAACCAGCGGTGAAGGACACAACCGAGTTTCCGCAAATCCTCTGGGATTCCGGTCGCGAACGGGCGGAACAGGACTGCGCCTGCTCCGCAGATGTTCCCCTTATTGCCGCCAATTCAACGGCAGGGCCGGATGCCGAGACCGATTGCGCCTGCGCGCCGGCCGCCGCCCCTATCCAGGCCGGTCTGCCAGCGGGTGGGCTCTGGGGGCTGGCCCCCGCTCTCTACCGCGCCCCCCTCCCCGGCGGATACCAGGTGGCTTTCAGCCCCACCGGCCCCGCCGGGGTGGTGGTGCTGAACGGCCCGGCGGCGCGGGCCCTGGACGCCTTCGCCGCCCCGGCCCCCCTGGCCGACCCCACCGCCCGCCAACTGGCCGCCCTGGGCCTGCTCACCCCGGCCCATGCAACGGAAAACGCAACCCGCAATACGCCTCACGCCTTCACGTTTCACGCCTTCACGTTTCACGCCTTTACGTTTCACGCCTTTACGTTTCACGCCTTTACGTTTCACGCCCTCACGTTTCACGTCTTCACAGTCTGGCTCCACCTCACCACCCGCTGCAACCTCCGCTGCGCCTACTGCTATGCCCCCCGGGGCCAGGCCGACATGCCCCCGGAGGTCGGGAGGGCGGCGGTGGACGGGGCCATCCGCTCCGCGCGCGCCCACGGCTTCCGGGCCCTGAAACTCAAGTACGCCGGCGGCGAGCCCACCCTGAACCTCCCCACTCTCCGCGCCGTCCACCGGTACGCGCGGGCGCGCGCTCCCGAGGCCGGCCTGGACCTGCGGGAAGTGCTCCTGACCAACGGCACCACCCTGACCCCGGGCCTGCTCCAGTGGCTGCGGGACGAGGGCATCCGTCTGGCTATCTCCCTGGACGGCCTGGGCCCGGCCCACGACGGGCAGCGGGCATCGGAGAGCGGCGCCGGTTCCTTTGCCCGCATCGCGGAGGGGATAGAGCAGGCGCAGGCCTCAGGCCTCACCCCCCACCTTTCCGTGACCGTCACCGCACACAACGTGGACGGGCTGGCGGAGGTGGTGGCCTTCGCGCTGGACCGGGGCCTCCCCTTCAACCTGAACTTCGTCCGCCCGGCCCCCGGCCGCCCCGACCTAACCCCCGACCCGGGGCGCCTCATCGCGGGCCTGCAGGGTGCCCTCTCCGAGATGGAGCGCCGTCTGCAATCCACGACCGGCAATCTGCAATCTGCCATCTGCAATCTGCTGGACCGCTGCGACCTGAGCGCCCCCCACCGCTACCCCTGCGGCGCCGGGCACGCCTACATCGTGGTCGGTCCGGGGGGAGAACTGGCCCGCTGCCATATGGAGATGGGGCGGACCGTCGGCACGGTCTGGGAGGAGGACCCGCTGGCCGCGGTGCGGGCGGAGGACGGGTTCCGCAACCCGCCGGTGGAGGAGAAGGAGGAGTGCAGGGAATGCCCCTGGCGCTACGTCTGCGCGGGGGGATGCCCGCTGCTGGCCCAACGGCATCGGGGCACCCCGGCGGCCCCGTCCCCCTACTGCGCCGTCTACCGGGCCATCCTCCCTGAACTTCTACGGTTGGAAGGGATGAGGGTCTTGCAGACGAACCGCATCCACTGGTAAATCCGTCCAGCGATAGATTTCTTCGGCAAAAGTGCCGGACGTATCAGAACGCCCGGCACTTTTTGTTTGCAAAAGGTAACTATTCAGGCGCTGACTGATGAACTTTAAAAAATTAACCCAGACATAAACCGGCATACTGACCACCTGACCCTTTGGACTCACCCCTCCCCCCGGCCCCCTCCCCGCTGCCGCTGCGCGGCGCGGGGAGGGGGAGAAATGAGGGGGTTTGGGGGCGGCGGCTTCGCCGCCGCCCCCAAACCCCACTCTCTTCCCCCCTTCTCTCC
>Ga0272449_1004364_pt1 | contig 11532 bp, 10 predicted proteins | sample YNPCB0241_FD_198679 | JGI IMG/M metagenome (GOLD analysis project Ga0272449, IMG submission 198679) | Hot spring sediment microbial communities from Yellowstone National Park, WY, United States - YNP-CB-024-1 | ecosystem: Environmental > Aquatic > Thermal springs > Hot (42-90C) > Sediment...
GTTTGAAACCGTTCTTCAGGACCTTCCAGAATCGGGAGACAAAGGTCCAAGGGTCCCCTGAATCCACTGCCAGACCTTGCTTGCACACTGCAGGGCTTTTTCTGCGTCACCTCTTGAGGGTTCTCCAAAAGGGAGTACTCCCAGTCCTGCGGGGTATCTTGCCCGGTAGATGCTCGTGAGAAAGACTGACTCTTCCTCAGAAAGGGGAGGGTTGCTCCCCAGCTCCTGCAGGGCAATGCACAGATCAAGGATGTTATGCGTCCGGGGTGGAGGGACCTCTTCCTCCACCAGCAGGGCTTTCAGGGCTTTTTCCACCGCCTGCTGGGCATGGTAGCAGACCATCCGATAAAAGCCCCGCTCAAAGAGGTACTCACCGGACCGGAGTTCTTCTTCGGCAATGTTCAGCCATTCCCGGGTTTCCCTTTTCATAGAGCACCTTTCCCGCTTGCACAATGTCGCGAACAAAGGAGACGCTCTCTTCAAGCAGCGTCTTAACCTCGGAAGGAGTGTAGACGAAGAGGTCAACCCCCACCCTGGGTTGCACGATCCTTGCGACTTCAAGAACCCGCTCAATGGGCCTTTTGTCTGTTTCCTTGACAATGAAAAGGTCGATGTCGCTCCACTCGTGGATGCACCCTTCAGCGAGAGAACCAAAGAGGATAATTTTTTCGGGCTGGTACTTTTTGATGAGGATTGCGACTATTCGCGAGAGCTCCTCTTCAAGCAGGACCCTTCTCTCCTCAACTGTAAAGAGCCTCGGCATCGCCCTGTGCCTCCGGTGTGCTTATCATCCACCATGATACCACAGTTTCTATCGCCCACGTTCCTGCGTCGTTGCCAGGAGCTGTAGTGGGTTCAGGACGATATCACCCGGGATTGCTTCATCTTCTTCTCCGGACCACGAAGGGCGAGGAATCTCAGGAAGGGGACCGCTTCGGAAGCGACACCGCGACCTTGCAGTGACAGAGTGGGGTGTCCTTTGTGAAGGGTTTTTTCCGTCACTACGAGCTCTTCTTCTGTCATTCGAAAAGGCAGTATTGGATAGGTTCGCAGAGATCTGTAACAGGTAGGGTAGACAAAAAGGTGTGGGACCCTGTATACCAACTCAGATGTCGAAAAACTCAAGAGAAGAAAGGCCCTGCCGCTCTGTACAAAGTGCGGTTCGAAACCTATCACGAAGGTCTGGCCCGGATTATGCATATCGGGCCTTATGATGCAGAAGGGCCAACTATTGCCAGGCTATATGGCTTCATCAGAGAAAGTGGCTATGAGCCTTGGGGAAAGCATCACGAAATATACCTGAGTGATCCGCGAAGGACTGCCCCAGAGAAGTTGAAGACTGTCCTGCGTCAACCTGTGCGGAAGCAGGCGTAGACGTTCAAGTGTATATACCAGCATAAGGAATGAGCCAATTCCAGGAGCAGCCTACGGTCCCTGTCCCCCTTCGGATATGTTGGAGCAAATTCTGCCTTGGCGGCGAAAACGCAAGGCCTCCCGAAGATCTTCTATCCCTTACCTCGGTTCGCACCCATCAGTTGGTTGACTTTAAGAGTCGTGTGGTTCCTTTACGCCCGGGTGCTGTTGTTGAAGTCCTTGCTCACCTGGACGGCTCTTTAAGCGCCCTTTATGGCGGTCACAGGGGAATTCTACGAGGAAACACTGAAAACTCAGAAACCCCAGATTCGGCAACAGCAGCTCTCAAGGGGAAGGGATCTTTTCGTCTGGAGCATCCTGGGGAACGCCCTCTATGCCACTGGCATGATGGCCCCCAGCGATTCCCCCTGACCGACGAACTTCCGGTAGATGGCCCTGGCCTCCTCCAGAGAGAGCTCCCGAAGGTACGCTTCATACTGGAAGGGGAACTCCCACCCCAGCCCAACCCGCTCATAAAAGGCAAAGAGTGAAGCGAGAGAAGCCACGGTCTCGAAACTGTGGAGAAAGAGCCCCCTTGTGTAGGTTTTGGCCTCGTTGAATTCCTCCTCCTTCAGGTTGAGGAGATTACGGAACTCTTCCCGGAGGATGCTCACCACAGTGTCAAAGTAGCAGGGTGCAAAACCACAGTACGCACAGAGGAACGAGGGCCCAAGGAGGGGCACGTAGATGGAACCGACCTGGTAACTCAGGCCCCGGCTTTCACGGATGCGCAGAAAGAGCCGGGAATACATTCCCCCGCCCAGGGCATTGTTGAGCACCTCGAAGGCAACCCGTTCCCTCACCTCAAGAAGCCCCGGAGCCCGGAAGCCCAGGACCACCCAGGAATCGCGGACTTCCTTGCAGTCCACAATCCGCAAAGAAGCGGGGAAAAACCTGTCCTTCGGGGGGAAAGGAAATTCCCGGGGGATGATCTCTCCAAGTTCCCGCTCAAGAACCCTGGCAATTTTTTCCCTATCGAACCTCCCCGCCACGGCGAGCACCATGTTGTTGGGCACGAAGGTTCGCTCGTACCAGGCGACAACCTCCTCAGGCGTTATTCGCTCAAGACTCTTCACCTCCCCAAGGGTCGGAAAGGCGTAAGGGTGTCGGCCAAAGAAAGCTCGCTTGAAGCGGAGCATGGCTGCCTTCAGAGGGTCATCGTCTAAAGAACGGAGAAGGTCGATCAGGAAACGTTTCTCTTTCTCGACCTCTTCAGGGAGAAAGGCCGGAGCCTTCACGGCTTCAAGAAAGAGCTCAAGAAGGTCTTCGGCCACCTCCGCAGGACCCTCCATCACCACTTTCCCTGTAAAATAGTTCGAGGAACTCTGGACTGTTGCTCCAAGGCGCTCCACCGCCCGGCTGAACTCAACGCCGCTGCGCCTTTTTGTGCCCTTGAGGAGCGTCTCCTGCATGAGGGCCGATATCCCCCGTTCCTCCTCCTTTTCAAAGACATTCCCAAGACCAAGGAGGAGGTGGAACACCACGAGCTCACTTTCCCTGGGGATGAAAAGGAGCACCAGGCCGTTCTTGAAGACCCGTTTTTCCACCTTGAAGGTCCCAGTGTCCACTTCACTCACCTGGCTTGATGAGGATTGAGGTTCCCCGCTCAAAGTCCACATACCTTCGGGCCACCTCCACAAGGTCCTGTGGTTTCACCCGCTCAATCTCAAAAAGCGCCCGGAGGCTCCGGTCAATGCTATCGATGGTGTCAAGGCGCCCCAGAAGCTCGGCGCTCCCGAGAGTCGTCTCAGTAGCGCTGAAAAAGCCGCTTTTTAAGAGATTCTTGGCCCGTTCCAGCTCTTCATCGGTGGGCACAAAATAGGTGAGCCTCGTGAATTCCCCACGAATGGCCTCCTCGATTTCTTCAAGGCTCCCCTGAGAGAAGGTGAAGAAGACGGCGAAGATCCCGGCGTGTTCATAGTACGAGTACGTCGTATGGATGGTGTCCACAATCTGCCGTTCTTCCCGAAGCGCCACGTTGAGCCGGGAACCCAGCCCATCACCCATGACCAGAGAAAGCAGCCGCAGAAGGTAGAAGTCGTCGCTTTTGATGCCCCCACAGAGAAACCCGATGGCCCCGTAGAACCTCCGGACGTCCATGACGCATTCCACAATTTGCCGTTCTGGAGAAGGTAACGGCGGGAAAAGCGGGGCATCGAGTTCCCGGGGGACCGGGAAAGAACCAAAGAGTTCCTCGGAGAAGGCAAAAAGCTCTCCCTCCTGCAGATCCCCACTTACCGCAAGGACCATGTTGGCCGGGTGGTAAAAGCGTTCTCGGTGCCGCAGAAGGTCCTCCCGGGTGAACAGCCGCACCGTCTCCTCTCGCCCCAGAATGGGGAGACCATAAGGAGTATCGGAGAAGACCCGCTCGTATAGGAGGCGTGCTAGGCGTTCCTCAGGATCGTCCTCGTCAAGGTGAATCTCCTGGATGACCACCATCTTCTCCCGCTCAATGTCCTCGGGGTCAAAGAGCGGCTGGGTGACGAGTTCCATCTCAAGCGCCAGAGCCTCTTTCCAGAACTCCCGGGGAACAACAAGATAGAAATCGGTGGTATCAAGGGATGTCCCGGCATTTAGCGTCCCCCCAAGGGCCTGTACCCGTCGGGAGAGCAAAAGCCCTGGGAAATGGACCGTCCCCTTGAAGACCATGTGCTCGAAGAAGTGGGAAATCCCGTTCTTCTCCGGTTCCTCGTCTTTCACCCCTGCCCGCACCCAGAGGTTCACCGCTACAAGAGGAGAGTCCATGCGGCGGAAGACCACCCGCGCGCCGCAGGGGAGAACCCTTTTGGTGTAGGAGAGAAACCGCACTCCCCTTCCTCCTTCCAAGAAAAGGGGGCCAGAGGCCCCCTTTTCCTACACCCACCAGGCCTGGCCAATCTTTTCGCGGATGACGACCTCCTTGAGGAAGGCCACCGCCTTCTCAAACCCCTCTTTCCCCGACATCAGGGAATCCTCGTGCTCTATGGAGAGGACGCCATCGTACCCGATGAGCCGCAGGGTACTCACGAAGTCCTTCCAGAAACCAAAGTCGTGCCCATATCCGACGGTGCGGAAAATCCAGGAACGCTTGATTTCCTCGGTGTACACCTTGGTGTCGAGATTGCCGTTGACGAGGCTATTGACCGGGTCGATTCTCGTGTCCTTGGCGTGGACGTGGTACACTGCTCCTTCGAGTTTCCGCAGGGCAAAAATCGGGTCAATGCCTTGCCAGAAGAGGTGGCTTGGGTCGAAGTTCGCCCCGATGACCTCGCCCACTGCTTCCCGAAGCCTGAGGAGGGTTTCGGGGTTGTACACGCAAAAGCCCGGGTGCATCTCAAGGCATACCCGAACCCCGTGATCTTTGGCGAACTGTCCGGCCTTCTTCCAGTAAGGGATGAGCTTTTCCTCCCACTGCCACTTGAGGACTTCCAGGAAATCCGAGGGCCAGGGACACGTCACCCAGTTGGGGTACTTCGCGTTCTCTGAGTCCCCGGGACACCCCGAGAAGGTGATGACGTTCTGGACCCCCAGTTTCTCCGCAAGAAGGACACTGGCCTCGAAATCGTCATGGTGTTTCTTCGCAATTTCAGGATTCGGGTGGAGCGGATTCCCGTGGCAGCTCAGAGCGCTGATTTCAAGCCCTCGGGACTCCACCGCCTCCTTGAAGCGGGCGAGTTTCCCCGAATCTTCCAGAAGTTCCCTGGGATTACAGTGGGCATTCCCAGGGTACCCTCCGGTACCGATCTCCACTGCTTCCACACCCTGCGCCTTCACATAGTCCAGAGCTTTCTCCAGGGGTTCGTTCTGAAAGAGCACCAGGAAAACGCCAATCTTCATAAAACTTTCCCTCCTCTCTTGACTTTTTCCTTTTCCTCCTCTATAAGAAAAAACAAAACCGCACGCCTTAGAGTATATCCTCTCAAGCCCGAGAACGCAACTCAGGACGAGGCAAAAGTACAGCCATCCCCAGAGGAGGGAAATTCCGTGGAGGACCAGAGGAGCATCCGTCTGGCGCAACGAGTGCAGGATATCGCTCCTTCGGCTACGCTCTCCATCTCGGCAAAGGCCCAGGCCATGAAGCGCCAGGGAATTGACGTGATTTCCTTCAGTGCGGGAGAACCGGACTTTGATACCCCCGGATTCATCAAAGAGGAGGCGAAGAAAGCCATCGACAGTGGCTTCACCAAGTACACTGCCACTCCTGGTATTCTTGAGCTTCGGGAAGCCATCTGTGAGAAACTGCGACGGGAAAACGGTCTCTCGTACTCTCCTCAGGAGGTCATCGTCTCCTGTGGGGCCAAGCACTCGCTCTACAACGCCATCATGACCCTCTGCGAGGCTGGGGACGAGGTGCTTCTCCCCGTCCCGTACTGGGTGACTTACTTAGAGCAGATCCGGCTGGCAGGGGGCAAGCCGATTTTCGTGGAGTGCGAGAAAGCCTCCCTTGCTCCGGACCTCAACGCCCTGGAGCGAGCCATCACTCCGAGGACGCGGCTTCTTGTCCTCAACAACCCTGCAAACCCCACAGGCGTGGTGCTTTCGGAGGAAACGCTCGCGCAGATTGCCCGCATTGCCGTAGAACGCGACCTCTTCGTCATCTCTGACGAAATCTACGAGCACCTGGTGTACGAAGCTCCCTTTCCCCGAAGCATTGCCACGTTCCCGGGAATGAAAGAACGAACGGTGGTCATCAACGGGGTCTCCAAGACCTTTTCCATGACCGGCTGGCGCATCGGGTACGCCGCCGGCCCCCGAGAGGTGATCGAGGGAATGGCACGTCTCCAGGACCACACGACCTCCAACCCCACGTCCGTAAGTCAGAGGGCGGCACTTGCTGCCCTGCGCGCTCCGTCCTCAGTCATTCGGGACATGGTGGAAACGTTCAACAGTCGGCGAAAACTCATGCTCTCTCACCTCTCCGAGATTCCCGAAATCTCCTTTCCCACCCCTCAGGGGGCTTTCTACGTCTTCGTTGACTTCTCAAGGTACTGTAACGGACGCTTCGCCGGAGAGCTCATCGGGACCTCGGAGCATCTCGCAGAGCTTTTGCTTGAAGAAGCCCGTATTGCCTGTGTTCCTGGAAGTGCTTTCGGTATGGAAGGGTACCTCCGCTTCTCCTACGCGACTTCCGAGAAGGCCATAGAAGCGGGGATGGAGCGGCTCAAGAGCTTTTTGCAGCGTATAGAATAGGAGGTGTGTTGCGTGCCGAAAATCTATATCATCGACGTGACGAACCGCGATGGGGTGCAGACGGCGAGACTGGGACTGGCCAAAATCGAAAAGACCATGGTGAACCTCTACCTCAACGAGATGGGGGTTTTCCAGAGCGAGTTCGGTTTCCCCACCACCCGTCACGAAACCAATTACCTCAACGCCAACCTGGAACTTGCAGAGATGGGTGTCATTGCCCCAATCCGCTTAAGTGGCTGGCTCCGGGCCACAAAGGGTGATGTGGAGCTGGCGTATAGACTCGTCCCCAAGCTCAAGTACCTTAACCTCTCCATCTCCACCTCCGACCAGATGCTCAAGGGGAAACTCAACAAGACTCGGGAAGAGGTCATCACAATGATGGTTGAGGCTGTCCAGGCGGCAAAGAGTTTTGGCGCCGTCGGTATCGGCGTCAACGCCGAAGACGCCTCCCGGACTGACCTTGAGTACCTCGTGGATTTCGCCCTTGCGGGGAAGGAAGCCGGGGCCGAGCGCTTCCGTTACTGCGATACCTTAGGCTACGACAGCCCCTTCACCATCTACGAGCGGGTGAAGTATATTGCCGAAAAGACCAGAATGCCCATTGAACTCCATTGCCACAACGACCTCGGTATGGCCGTGGCGAATTCCGTGGCCGGTGCCAAGGCGGCAATCGACGCCGGAGTGGATGCTTTCATCAACACCACCATCAATGGAGTGGGCGAGCGAGCAGGAAACGCCGATCTCGTTTCGGTCATCTTAGCCATAAAGTATGCAAGCGGTATCGAGGGGAAGTACCAGCTCGATGAGCGGATCAACCTCAAAGCGGCCTGGAAGACTTGCAAATACGCATCCTATGCCTTCAAGGTACCGATCCCCATCACCCAGCCTGGAGTCGGAGCCAATGCCTTCGCCCACTCTTCAGGCATCCACGCCGACGGGGTGCTGAAAGACCGGAAGAACTACGAACTCTACGACTTTGAAGAGCTTGGTCGGGGAGAACCGGAAATCATCGAGACCGGGCGGCAGATCGTGGTGGGTGAATACAGCGGCATCAAAGGATTTCGCAACGTTTACGAGAAGCTGGAAATCGAGTTTAAAGACGAGGAAGAGGCCCGGGAAATCCTTGAGCTCGTGCGCTTTGCCAATGTCGAAAAGCAGAAACCCCTTGTCGAGGACGAGCTCCGTTTCATCGCCAAGTACCCCAAGCAGGCCAAGCAGATTCTCACGCTCATTCCCTAAAGGACGAATGGGGGTTCCCCCAGCCTTTCCTCAACCGCACAAAGGAGGGGAACCCCCGGAGCACCTCGTAACCGTTTCGGAGATAGAAGGTCAGCGCCCTGACGTTCTCCCGCTCGACATCGAGAACAAGCCAGGAATCTCCTGAGCTTTGGGCCTCCTTTTCCACCACCTGGAGCAGGAAACTCCCAAGACCCTTTCCCTGATGGGGAGGGAAAATGGCAATGTTACTCAGGTAGTAGGCGTTTTGGGGAATCTTCATGCGGAAGAGCTCAAAGAGAAAAGGCGAGAGGAGGCGAGGGAGAACAAAAGGGGAAAGCTGCAAAACGGTGTGGAGCCCTTTTGCCCTCCTTGTGCCGCTGCTCCACCCAAGTGCCATTCCCAGGACTTCACCTTTTCCAAGGACCAGGACGTGGGGAGCGCTGAAGAGGTTCCGCTCATCCCCAAAGTACCGCTCAAAAACCCTGTGCCACCGGGGACCAAAAAGCCGCTCGAAAACCCTTCCTCCGGAAAGCTCAAGGAGGCGAAGGAACGTTTCCCGGTCCTCTGTCGTTTTCGAAGCTCTTCGGACCTCTATCTCGCGAAAACCTCGGTCTCCTTCCGTCGTCTCTCCACCCTCCAGTCCCGACCTGCCTGGAAAAAGGCCTCAATGTTCTCCAAGGGAACGTCCTGGGGAAGGTCGCAGCCTGTGCTCAGGATAAAATACGGGTAATCTTTCATTCCCTCAAGGAGTTCATACGTTATCCGGTAGATGTGCTCCGGTGCCTCAGAGAGCATGGCCACGGGGCTCACGTTCCCAAGAAGGAGTAGTCCCTCCCCATCCCGGGCCACCCTGGGGAGGTCCACGACGCTATCAAGGCTTAAGCCAACCACACCACAGCGCCGCATTTCGGGGATGAGATGGTGGGTGTTGCCGCACACATGGAGGATGACCTCAACGTCATCGAGGATCCCCACGAGCTCCCTATATAGCGGGGCCAGGTGCCTCCGGAATGCCTCTGGACCAAAGATAACCGCTGTGGGCTCGAGGACCATAATGGTGTCGGCTCCTGCCTCCTGCAGGGCCTGAGCGTAACGGAGGACCACCCCGTAGGAAAACTCAAGAACCCCCTGGAAGAACGACTCATCAAGGATACTCTGCACGGCAAGCTCATTCGCTCCGGCAAGCAGTCCAGCAAGCGTCAGGGGCCCAATGACGTATGCCCCCACAGGACAGGGAAAGGCCGCCCGCATGTGCCTCAAGGTCTCAAGGTACACCATGACCCTCCCATCCCCCAGGATGTCGATCTTCCTGAAAGGCTCAAGATCCTCAAGGGTCTTCACCAGATGGGCCTCAACGGATGGCGTATCATCGAGAGGAAAGCGGACGGGAAGCCCCAAAGCACTGGCCTCGACCGAAAGGTCCATGAGGAAGAACATGGCATCAGGATGGAAACGGTCGTAGAGCCTGCTTAAGGTCTGGAACTGCACCAGATGATTAAATTGGTTTTGTTTGATACTCGTTCTTGTTAGCTGCAATCCTGGGTAACCCATAAGGGGAACGATTGGCCTTCTTCCTTCGTTCCATAAGGTTAAAGCGAGTTCTCGCAGGGAGAACTTACCCGATGTTCGCCGCATGGAAACCACCTCAGAATTTCATAAAAGAGTTAATTTTCTTGAACCATTGTACACCTCATCTCCTCTTCCGTCAAGACCTACAGCGCGTTTTCTTTGACCTCCAACCCCGACAATTCCCACCGCTTCGCGCAGGAGAGAAAACCTCCTGGCCTGCCACCCCCCTTGCATTCCTCCCACTGGGGTGGTTATATAGAACACGGGGGGGTTACCATGCCAGTGTTCCGGGTTCTTGTGGCTGATGATGAACGTCTGATGGCAGAAATGCTTGAAGAGATGCTCCGGGCTGATGGAATGCTCGTTGAAAAGGCCTATACCGGAAAAGAAGCTCTCGAGAAATTCCGCTCTCTGGACTTTGATCTCGTCCTCCTTGATCTGCGCATGCCCGAAATGAACGGCCTCGACGTCCTCCAGGAGATGAAAAAGGAAGACCCCACGATTCCCGTCATCGTCATCACCGCTTACGGGAGCGTGGACAACGCCGTGGAAGCCCTGAAGGTCGGGGCCTACGATTTCATCACCAAGCCTTTCAAGCTCGAAGAACTCCGGAATGCCATTGCCCGGGCTTTAGAAGTTGAACAACTCCGGCGAGAGAAGGCGTACCTCCTCTCCGAAATCCAGGAAGAATTCCGTTTCGAAGGGGTAATCGGAGAATCCCCCAAGATGAAGGAAGTCATGAGAGTGGCGCAGCTTGTAGCTAAAACCGACGCCACGGTCCTCATCTGCGGAGAAAGCGGAACGGGCAAGGAGCTCCTTGCCCGTTCCATTCATTACCAGAGTAACCGCAGGGACAAGCCTTTCGTAGTGGTCAACTGCGGCGCCATCACCGAGACGCTCCTTGAGAGCGAGCTCTTCGGCCACGAAAAGGGAGCCTTCACCGGTGCCTACACGAGAAAGCCTGGGAAGTTCGAGCTTGCCGATGGGGGGACGATCTTCCTCGACGAAATCGGGGAAATGAGCCCCGCCATGCAGGTGAAACTCCTGCGAGTTCTGCAGGAGAAGACTTTCGAGCGGGTCGGAGGCACCACACCCATCACCGTTGACGTCCGCATCATTGCCGCTACGAATCGCGACCTGAAAAAGGCCGTCCGGGAAGGAACTTTCCGGGAAGACCTCTACTACCGGCTCAACGTCATTCCCATTTACCTTCCTCCTCTCCGGGAACGGAAAGAGGATTTACCTCTCCTCTGCGACTTTCTCATTGCCCGGCACTGCCGGAAACTCCACAAGAAAATCCGGGGGATTTCCCCACAGGCCATGCGGATTCTGCGAAAATACCACTGGCCGGGGAACATCCGGGAACTCGACAATGTCCTGGAGCGGGCCATCATCCTCACCCAGGACGACGTCATTGGGGTTGACGACCTGCAGATTTTCGAGGCCCCCAAACCCGAGCGGTGGAAAACCCTCAAAGAGGTTGAGGAAGAGTACATTGCCCAGGTCCTTGAAGCCTTCGCCTTTGACCTCGAGAAGGCTGCCGCCGTCCTTGATATTCCCCTCGAGGAGTTGAAAGAAAAGGCCGCCAGGCTCCCCCTCAAATCCCCGGAGGGCAGCCCTACCGGTACTCGTTGACGGTCTCAAAGAGCGCCAGGAGGTTCTCCACGGGGATATTCGCCTGAATGTTGTGAACTGTGGCGAACACAAAACCACCGCCTTTCCCGAAAATCCCGATGAGTCTCCGGACTTCTTCCCGAACTTCTTCAGGACTCCCGAAGGGCAAGGTTCTCTGGGTATTCACTCCTCCTCCCCAGAAGGTGAAATGGTCACCGAATTCCCGTTTAAGGGTTTCCGGGTCCATGGAAGCCGCGGAAATCTGCACCGGGTTGAGAATGTCAAAGCCTGCCTCCCTGAGGTCCGGAAGGAGCTCGTACACCGAGCCACAGGTGTGGATGAAGGTCTTCCAGGTTGTGTGCTCATGAACCCAGGCGTTCACCTTCGTGTGGAAGGGCTTGAAGAGCTTCCGGTAGAGTTCCGGAGCGATGAACGGACCGTGCTGTGACCCAAAGTCGGTTCCGGAAATCACAATGACCTGGATACGCTCGCCCACCGCCTGGTGGAGCATCTCGAGGTTCTTGAGGCCTATTTCGGTCATCCGGGCAA
>Ga0272449_1004365_pt1 | contig 11528 bp, 12 predicted proteins | sample YNPCB0241_FD_198679 | JGI IMG/M metagenome (GOLD analysis project Ga0272449, IMG submission 198679) | Hot spring sediment microbial communities from Yellowstone National Park, WY, United States - YNP-CB-024-1 | ecosystem: Environmental > Aquatic > Thermal springs > Hot (42-90C) > Sediment...
CTCGACGAGGCCGTACCGCCGGACTGGCGGGAACTGACGCCCCCGGAGTGGGAGGCCGCTGTCCGGATCCTGGGCAGCAGCCCGTGGATTCGGATAAGCCTCGCACGATGAACGGGGAAGCCCCGGGCTTCAGCCCTGGGGAGGAAGTCACCTCAAGGGCTGGGCAGTCAGCGCACTCAAGGAAGCGCGCAGGATGCTTGGCCAGAGGTCAGCGGGCGAAATCCAGCAAGCGAGAAGGTAACGGCACCGTGAGGGTAATCCACGGTGACTTCCTTGAGGGGCTCAGGGACCCTGACGGGATTGTCCTCGCCTCCACCTGTGGGGTAATTACCCGGGGCGGGCGCCTGGTCATGGGCGCCGGTGCCGCTCGCGCCCTTGCGCACCGGTTTAGCGGACTGGCCGACGAATTCGGACGTCTCGTCCGCCTGTCCGGTGTGTTCCGAGGGGACCACTGGGTCTACGGCCTGGTCGTCACCACGTACCGTGGGTACCTGGTGGGAGCCTTCCAGACCAAGGGCCACTGGAGAGATCCTTCCAGCCTGGACCTCGTCCGCTTCTCGGCTTCGAAGCTGGGCCGGTACCTGGAAGCCAACCCGGACATCCGGGTACACATGGCGTATCCAGGTATCGGCCTCGGTGGACTCGGCCAGGAAGATGTCTCCCGCGTCCTTGAGGAGGAGCTGGGCCCCGTGTTGACACGGGTGTCGCTTTATATCCTGCCCCGCGGTACACTTCACATTTGACCGAATTCGGAAGGGGGGTAAACCTGTGACCACGAGGATCCTGACCGGAAACCTGCAAGACCCTGACGAGGTCGGTCAGGCGGAGTACCGCCTCCTCTACGGCTTCCTTCGGGACCTGGAGGATTCCATGGAGACCGAGAGTCCCGAGGAAATTCGTCGGCACGCCCTCGTGGTACTCGACGAGATCAAAGAGTGGGCGGATGTCGTAGCGTTGACTATCAGGTCCAGGAGCCAGTAGAGGGGAGAAAACCGGTTCCCCACCACGTTCGGCCACTGATACCGCCAGACCGCCAGGAGGTGCACGTTTTGTTGCCCAAGACATGGCAGGTCGAAGACCTGCTGGAGTTCCGTTATATCGGCGGGTCGTGGGAAGAGTGGCGATGCAGGCTGTGTGGCGCGACCCGGCAGCGCCACTTCGACGAGGAGGTGGACGAGTACCGCGTCCATGGCAGTTTCGAAGCCGCGTGGCGCTGTATGGACCGGTGGAGGCGAGCAAGGCAACACCGCACGTAAAGGAGGGCCTCCCCGCCCTCTCACCTCCGAAGCCTACGTCGTGGCGTTCACCGGCCACCGACCGCGCAAGCTTCAGAGTGAAGCCATCCCCACCATCCGCCGTGCTCTGGCGGACATTGTCGGCCGCGTCCTGCGCAAGTACCCCAACGCCGTGTTCCTGTCGGGGATGGCTCTCGGTGTCGACCAGTGGGCCGCCGAGGCCGTGCTGGCCGCCAGAGATGCCGGCGCCCGCTGCCGCCTCGTTGCGGTCCTGCCGTTCGAGGGCCAGCAAGATAGGTGGCCCCGCCCCGACCGTGAGCGGTACCTCAGCATCCTCGAGCGGGCGGATCTGGTCATCCCCCTGGTCATGGGAATGCCGCCCAGATCTCCGGCCCACGCCCGCCGGCTCCTGCTCGCCCGCAACCGGTGGATGGTGAAAGCAGCGCGGGCCGTCATTGCCGTCTGGGACGGCTCGCCCGGCGGGACGGCTTACACCGTCCGCTTCGCCCTCAAGTCAGGACGGGTAGTGATGCGGTTCGACCCCCGCCACCCGGACCGTGGCTGGCAGAGATTGCGCTGAGGAGGTTGCACGCGTTGACCTCCGAGAGCCCCTGAGAGTATGGAGGTACCGATATGCCTGTTACCGATTCCCTGCAGCAGGGATTGACCACTTCTCTCAGGCTCGCAACCAGCATCTCCCTCGACTACGAGGCCGAGAAGTGGTCGTTCCTGCGCATCTTTCTCGACACCGTCTCCAACCACCTCGACGCCGTCCGCTCTCTCGACCGCATCCGCATCGACGTAACGGAAGGAGCCATTACGGTCTCCGACGACGGCGACGGGTACGAGTACACCCTCCTGAGCCTCCTGTACAGCACCAAGAACGGCGATACCGGGGATACCATCGGCAGGTTCGGTGAGGGCATCAAGCTGGTCGCCACCGCCTGCCTCAGGCACGGTCTCGAGTTCGTCGTGCGCAGCCGGGACTGGACAGCCTGCGCGTCGTCCGAGCCGGTCCGCATCCGGATCGGTCCCACCAACGAGAGGGTCGTCCACCGGCTCGTCTGGGACGTGTCGCCGGCCGATCCGACTCCCGGAAGCACCAGTATCATTCGCGCAACGAGCGGGCAGCTGCCTCACCAGCTGCTCGACCTCGCCAAACGGTGGCGCGAGCTGTTCCTCCCCGACGACGTCCGGTCCCGACCCCACGCCTGGGCGGATCCGACACCCCGCCTCTTTGTCAACGGGGTCTACGTACGCGACCTCAAGGGCTACCACTTCTCCTACAATCTCCTCTGTCCCATAAACCGTGACAGGGACACGGTAGACGTGGCCCAGGTGGTCGCGGACTTCTGGCAGTCGTGTGAGAACCCGGAGCTCATCGACGCCTTTCTTTCCCTTGCAGCCGTTCACGCAGACGGCTACCCGACCCTTCCTCAAGAGTTGCGCCTTCCCATTTTCCCGTACGACCACAAGGTGCTGTGGGCCGACTCCTTCTACCGTCTGTTTGGAAAGAACGCCGTCCTTTATACGAAAGACGCGTACGCTTACGTTGCCGAGGCACACGGGTATGCTGTCGTAAAGCTCCCCGATGCCGTGGCGGGTTCCCTTTCGGGCCTGGGTGTCTCCTCCGACTGCGATGTCGTTCCTGACATCACAAAATACGGGTTCCGCCGGCCGTCTCCGACCGAAGAGGAGGTTATCGAGCAGGCCGTCCGAATCGTAACCAGGATCCGCCCCGGCATCAGCGTCCCGCCCATCTTCGTCATGGACAGCCCTCCGTCGGAGAACATGGAGGGTCTGTTCCTCCGCAAAGGGTCGCTGGCCCCTGCAATCGGCATCGCGGCCGGAGTCCTCGGTTCGCTGGAATCTGCACTGCCGGCCGTGATCGAAGAGGTCGGCCACGCCGCCAGCGGGTGCGGCGACATCACGAGAGGGTTCGAGGAGTGGCTCGTGAGGTTCGCCGCAGACGCAGCTCTGGCATCCGTCCGCCCCAACCGCAGTGCACGCCCCGTGCATACTCCCGAGCGACGGTCTCCGGGCCCGTCTCAGGTAGCGCTTCTCCCCGAGTAACCGGAGACCTGTCGATAGGGTCGATAGGGCCGGTCTCTCCGACGCCGCAAGATGGAGGTGTCCACCCGGTGCGGTTCTTTGTGATCGACACGGAAACGGGCGGGCTGGACCCGGAACGGCACGCCCTTCTTTCGATTGGAGGAGTGGTCGTCGACCAAACGATTACGCCTCTTGGCATGATCGAGCTGCTCATCGCCGACCCCGGAGTCGTCTCCGAGGCCGCGCTCCGGTACAACAAGGCCGACCCGGGGCTCGCCCGGTCCGCAGGTCTGGAGCCGACCGCCGCCGTGAGTGCCCTGCACTCGTTCCTCCACGCTTATTTCCCGGAGGCGTTCTCGGAACATTCGCAACCCGATACCCGCATCGTCCTCGCCGGACACAACGTCGCGTTCGACGCCGCGTTCCTCAGGCGCCTCTACCGGCTCGCCGGGCAGGACTTCGAGTCGGTCTATTCGTACCGGATGCTCGACACCGGCAGCATCTTCCGGTTTCTGGCGCTCGCGGGCTTCCTCCCGGACGTTGAACCCTCACTCGGCAGGATTGCCACGGAGTTGAGCATCCAGACGGTCGGTATGGGGCGGCACACCGCCCTTGGGGACGCCCTCCTTACCACGCGCGTCCTCCGGAAAATGGTCGAAATGGTTTCGGGGTTCACGGCCGGAAATGGTGGGAGCTGAATCTGGGAAACCGTTCCAGAAGGTGTGCGCTCATGGAATATGTCGTCATAACCAGGTGGGGAGACGTGGTCGCCGGGCCGTTCCTCTCAGAGGACGAAGCCCGGCACTGGATCCTCAATTCTTACCACGGCCGGGTCACCGCGCACAGGTTCGGCCCGCTCCACGTTGCCGCGCGGCCCGCCGCAGCGACGGCGCCCCCCATACCCTGGCTCTGCATCTTCAACTCCCCCGGAGAAGTCCCGGCCGCGGTCTGGGACCTCCAGCGCAGCGGTGACCTGGTAGTCGTCTGCCTCCCGTTCGATTTCGTCGGCGTTGTCGCCGTGTTCCAGCAGCCGGAGACCGTGCCCGCCCCGGAGGGACGGCTTTCCGTCATCAGGCCCGAGGTCTCCGGAGCAGCAAAGGAACGGTAGCAGTCTCAGAAGAGGAGGTGACCGCGGCGCCGTCCTCCCCGGATCAAAATCCGGGGTCCCGGCGCCGGCAATCCTATGGCTCCGAAGTCCTCTGCAGACCTCCTGACGGCAGACGAGGAGGTCGAGCTTGCCAGACGCATCCGTGCCGGTGATGCCGAGGCCAGGAACAGGTTCATCGAGTCGAACCGCCGCCTGGTGATCAGCATCGCCAGACAGTACACGGGCCTCGGACTCCCTCTCGACGACCTCATCCAGGAGGGAACCATCGGCCTGATCCGGGCGGTCGACAAGTTCGACCCCGATAGGGGGTTCCGGTTCAGCACCTACGCCACCTGGTGGATCAGGCAGGCAATCCACAGGGCCCTGGCTTCCTCCGGCCGCGTCGTCCGCCTGCCCGTCCACGTCGGTGACGCGGTCACCCGCGTCATGCAGGTCTCCCGTCGCCTCCACCAGCTCCTCGGCAGGGAACCCACCACCGCCGAGGTGGCACAGGAGGCGTCGCTCCCCGTCGAGGTCGTCAGGAAGCTGTACCTCGCTGCCACCACACCGGCCTCGCTCGACGCAAGGGTCGATCCCGGAGACGACCCGCTCTGGCAGTTCATCCGTGACCCCGACGCTACCGACCCTGAGGACGCCGCCCTTCGGACCGACCTTCGGAATGAGATCGACCTGGTCCTCGAAGAGGCCCTCACCCCCAGAGAGCGTGCCGTCATCGAGATGCGGTTCGGTCTCCGGGGAGGCGGGGAACGCATGACGCTCGAGGCCATCGGTCGGGAGTTCGGGTTGACGCGAGAGCGCATCCGCCAGATAGAGCTGCGCGCCCTGCGCAAGCTCCGGCATCCGAAGCAGAGGAGGCGCCTTCGGGAGTACTTGCTGCGGTGAGGCTCTTCTGCTAATATGCTCTAGGATGGCCACCGCGTTTCTCCTTACAGCACTCGCCCACATGGCCGCAGTCGTGGGGCCTCCCGCCGCGGCCACTGCCGCCCTCGTCCTGATAGCGGCGTCCGCCGCCGCGACCCTCTTTCGCAACAAGAGGGTCGGTACAGCAGCTCTGGCGGTCGCCCTCGCCTCAATGGCAGGAGCCCTCGGCTGGCCGGCTTCCTCCCTCCACTCCTGGCTCGTGTCGGCGGCAAGCTGGCTCGTGCTCACGTTCCTGGCCGACAGCACGAGACCGAGCCGCAACCCGGTGGGCGCGATCACGCTCCGAACGGGCATCGCGGTCTTCGCCCGCGAGCGTGCCGGTGCAGCCTGGGTCGACTCCTCCGGGGAGGTACGCTCCGCAAGCGCACGCCGCCCCGCGGGAGTCCTGGCCATCCTCCTGAGGCAGGTTCTCGCGTCCTTCCCTCACAGAGGTGCCGCCGTTTCCTTCCGGCGGCTCCACGGCGCCGAGCACATCGTCGTCACCGCCGCCTGGGCCGGCATCCCTCCTGATCCCGACCGCATCCACCACGCCACGAAGCACTGCGGTGGGACCATCTCCGCCGCGGTCGTCCTCACCGCCCTTGCTGCCCTGCTCGTAGCGCCCTCGGGAATCCACCCGGCAGTGATCGTCGCGTGGTCCACGGCCGCAGGGGTCTCCCTCCGAGAAGCCGCGATCTCTTCGAGATGGCTCTCTTTCGTCCTCATTCCCGGCCTGTGGCTCCAGAAACTCACCACCGCCCGACCGGGTCCCCTCGAGATGGAGGTCGCGCTGGCCGCCCTCAGGGCCGCCACCGAATCCACCTCGTCCAAAAGCGGGTGAGGATGTTGGTCAGACGGCTCCGGAAAACCCATCAGACGATGCCGGGGTACGGCGACACATTGCAGTACTCGGTCTTCGTGTGCGTCCTGTCCCACGTCGAGCGCGTCCTGATGGAGGAGGCAGTGCGGCAGGTGGCGAATTTACAGAAAGAAAGGATCGCTGGATCGTCATCTGGCGGTCCTACGGCCCTTCACCGTCCTTCAGCGGCGCCGGAGGCCCCCGGTTTCAGCCGTGGGGAGGAAGGCGCCGCGTTTGACTATCGACCACTTGTTTGGTAAAACTGAAACAGGATCAACATGCGACGGGTAAACGTCTACAGAGTCATCGCAGACCGTGCACTCCTCCTGCTGCTACGCATCATCGCGGACAGGTGCGCGAGGCTCTGGAACACCGCCCAGTACATCTGCAGACAGCGCTTCCTCGCAGGAGAAAAGGTGCCCTCCTACGCGAGACTGTGCTCCCTTCTCAAAGAACACGAGGCGTACCGCGCACTTCCCTCCGACATCGCCCAGGAAGTCCTCAAAATGGTCCGGGAAAGCTGGAACTCCTTCTTCAAGAACCGGAAGAACTACCGTGCCGGGAAAATCCCCGAGCCGCCCGGACTCCCCGGCTACTGTAAGGACCGAAGGACCGGCCACCGTCTCATCCGCTGCATCCCCATCAAGTGTACCCGCAGCTACAGCATCCACGGGAGCGAGTTCTCCATGACCGCCCCCTCTGACCTCAGCAGTGACCGCCTGCGCATGCGCGTCCGCGGATGCACCCGCTGGAACGGCAAGCCCGGCAGGGCAGAGCTCCTCTGGGACGCCGCCCGGAACGTGTGGTACCTCCACCAGAGCGTGAAGGTAAACGCACCCACGCGCCGCCCCAGGCGGAGAAGGTGGGCAGCGGTCGACCGTGGAGCAAGAATCCCCCTCGCCCTGGCAATTGAAGGAGTCCCGGAGGTCCTCGTGTTCCGCGCACGGGAACTGTGGAAGGACTTCCTCTACTGGTCGAGGCAGATCGCCGGGCTCCAGAGCCGGCTCAGGACCAGAGGCATGCACGCCTCCAGGGAGCTCCGCCGCATGTACGCGCGCAGAAGGGAGAGGCTCCTCGCCGCATACCGGGGTCTGGCACGGACGGTGGTGGATATCCTCAAGAGGCACGGTGTGACCGACCTCATCGTCGGCGACCTCACCGGAATCCGGGAGAACATGGACTTCGGACCGCTCAACGAGCTCGTGCACAACTTCTGGAGCTTCGCAGAGCTGCTGCGCATTCTCAAGGACGCATGCGAGCGGGCAGGCATCCGCGTTCACGAAAAACCCGAGGGGGGCACCTCCAGCCACTGTGTCCTTTGCGGGGAAGACGCGGCGCGGCCGATCCGCTCCCGCGTCCTCTGCCGGAACGGTCACGAGCTCCATGCCGACATCAACGGTGCTCTCAACCTGCTGTACCGCGAGCCCGAGGTACGGGCACGGGTCGAAGGCCGGCCCGGATGGCGCACCCTGCGGTGGAACGGCCACCGCTGGGTTCCCATCGAATCCGCGTGTCGGGTCCCATCCCCGGCCGCGACCTCTCGGCTCCCCCCTGGCGGCTGAGAGGAATCCCCGGGCTTTAGCCCTGGGGAGGAGGTCAAAATTGCATACTCTACCCCAGGGCGTGGGCGATCCAGCACCCGCTGCCAGCGCGCGAGTGGCGAGGTGGTGTGAAATCTGCGGGCGGTGCTCGAAACGGCTGCCAGGTCTGGTTTTCTGGCCTCAGACTGCCGTTCTACTGCACCAGCGGGCACCCGTCCGGGGGCATTAGCTACCCGCCGCTCGCGGTCCCGCGGTATAATCTGTATGGCGCGGGAGTTCTGGCGCCTGCGTTTCCGTGGCCGTAAGGTCACGGCCCCATTGAAGTAACAAGTCTGTCATACCCCCACTGCGCCTCCTCGAGTTTCCGTGGCCGTAAGGTCACGGCCCCATTGAAGTGAAGCACGGCCCCATTGAAAAAGCAAAAAAGTACCGGCGGTACGAAGCGCCGGGAACGATCCGGGCAACGCCCTCCCGAACGTCGCCCGAACCGGTTCGCCCCCGCCGGGGGGAAGCTATCCCGGCGAATCTACCGCCGGTACGTCATGGCGCAGGCGACCGGCGACAGGTGGGTCTCCGTTCGGACCGGAGACCGGCCCGGCGAACGGTGTCGCCCACCGGGTAGATCGTCAGTCCGTTGGAGCCATCTGCCGCCGGTAGGTCAAGTGTAAACTGCCCCTCTCGTCCCGTCAATCTCGTACATGTGTATGGGTACGACTCTAGTGTACTTGAAGATGTGATGCTCTTGTGCTAAACTTCCTGGACGGTACAATGCGAGAAATCGAAAAACCACTCGGTCAAAAGGCGTATGGAAGCATCCCACACCTCCCGGGCAGCCGTCTGGGTCCCGGCGACCACAGAGTTCCGGACGGACAGTATGCGATCTGCTGCGTCCGTGCCCGCGACCGCCACGACCGTGTGATCGTGACGGAGAAGCTGGACGGGTCCAATACCTGCGTCGCGCTCATCGACGGCGAGGTGGTCCCGCTGATCCGGGCAGGGTACCCGGCAGAGAAATCCAGGTACCTCCAGCACAGGATGTTCGCCGCCTGGGTCGGCAACAACGAGGATAGGTTCCGAGCCGTGCTATCCGACGGCGAGCGCCTGGTAGGGGAATGGCTCGCCCAGGCCCACGGAACCAGGTACGTCCTCCCCCACGAGCCCTGGGTCGTCTTCGACCTCCTGCGCGGACACGAACGCGCCCCGTTCGACGAGATCGCCCGCCGTGCCGCCGCAGGTGGGTTCGTCCTCCCCAGGGTCCTCCACGACGGAGGCCCGATCCCCATCAAGGACGTCGTTGCCCTCCTGCACCCCTCCGGTCACGGTGCGGTCGATCCCGTGGAGGGAGCCGTCTGGCGGGTCGAGCGCCGCGGCAGCCCCGATTTCATGGCCAAGTTCGTCCGGCCGGAGAAGGCGGACGGTATCTACCTCCCGGAAGTCTCCACTCTGACCGGAGGCCGCAACCTCTGGAACCGATGGCCCGGCTGCGAGGAATTCCTCCGCCTCTCCTCCGCACCCGGCCTGATCGTCGCGGAAGACGGCAGCATCGAGGAGCTCGAGGTGTCCTGATCTGTTCTTCTCGGCACCCTCAGGCGGAGACGCGTGGTGATTTGCCCATGGAGACCCGCACGGATGTGGACGTGAGGCTGCTCCCTCTCGTCGCGACCGGAGGGTATATCCTCGATCCCACGGTGGATTTCGACCCCCGTGAGGCCGACCTCTTCGTGCGCCTGCTCCAAAGGGACGCCCTCATCGCCGCGGAGATCAACCTCGCCGCCCGTCAGATGCACGACCTGATCCGACACCGCAGGCTGGGACGCGGACCCGACCCGCTGTGGAGCGCCGAGATGGAAAGGCTCGAAACTTCTATCGACAAGCTGTACACGGCAAAGAGGAAGAACCTCCTGGCCCTGTCGGGCCTGCTGGCTTCCGTCCTCCGCCGCAGAAAGCGGGCCGCACGAAGTATGGCACGAGCTACCGCCATCTTCACGACTTCTCAGTCTGCCGGCGAATAGACCGGGGCACGGTCACCGTTTTCAACTGCCGCGTTTCCCCCGTTTCTCTAACAGCGTTGTAGCTCGCCAATCAGACACCCGGCTGCGACCGAAGACAGGCCGATCCCTTTCTTCCCACCCTGGGATACTCTTGACCCTGAGATGCTCTTCTGCTAAGATTGGACCGGTTGCGCCTGCAGTAACCCCGGAAAACCGTTGCGGGCACAGCGCAGAACAAACTTTTAACCCCCGGAACCGCGGCCGGCACCTGCCCATCCGTGCACCGGCTGCCCAAGGCACTTCCACCACCTTGATCGAAAGGAGGGAACGGGCAAAACCCGCCCATCTTGAGGTACATACCGACAGCCCTGCTCCGCCCCGGCTACGTCCTCGCAAGGACCGTCTACGGTGATGCCGGGGACATCCTCCTGGCAAAGGGGATCTCGCTCACCCAGGGGATGATCTCGGCACTCCTGAAGCGCGACGTGAAGGCCGTCTGGATCAAAGACGGCGTCGCGGACGACGTCGAGCCCGAAAACGCCGTGTCCGACCACATTCACGCCATCGCCGTCAACAGCGTGCACCAGATCTTCCAGACCGTGTCTCAAGAAGGTGCGAGGAGGGTCTCCAGGGACTCGATCGACCGCCTCCGCCGGGTAGCCGAGAGCATCGTAGACGAGGTGCTCGACTCGAACATCTCGTCCCAGATCGTATCCCTCAAGACCCACGACGCCTACACCTTCGCCCACTCGGTCGACGTCGCCGTGGGCTCGGTCATCATCGGCAAGCACCTGAACATGGACCGCGCGTCCCTCCGCGAACTCGCACTCGGCGCCCTCCTCCACGACATCGGCAAGGTCCAGGTCGCCCGGGAGATCCTCGTGAAACCCGGTCCGCTGACCGAAGAGGAGTGGAAGGTGGTCAGGTTGCACCCCGTCTGGGGGTACGAGATCATCAGCACCATGCCTGTCGACGAAATCCTCCCGAGGCACATCGCCCTCCAGCACCACGAGCGGCAGGACGGCCAGGGCTACCCCCGCGGGCTCCGCGGCCTGAACCGCATCGCCCGGGAGGATCGCGAGCGCTTTTCCGGCAATTACATCATGCTCGCAGCCGAGATCGTTCAGGTGGCAGACGTTCACTCCGCGCTCGCCTCCGACCGCCCCCACAGGCCCGCGTTCCGCCCCGAGGAAATCCCCAGGGCACTGCGCGAGATGAGCGGTTCCCACCTCAACCGTGAACTCGTGGACGTTTTCCTTGCGTTCACCCCCGTTTTCCCCTGCGGCCTTACCGTGCGGATCACAGGAGGCCCGTGGGACGACCACTACGCCGTCGTCGTCCGGAACCACGACGGAGCCCCCGACAGGCCGACGGTCCGGGTCGTCATGGACCCCAGAGGGTACTCTGTACATCCGGTCGAGATCGACCTTCGCAAGGAGGCCGGGGTCGCCATCCGGTCCGCACTCATCGCACCGCAGCCCGTCCCAATTTGATCGTCCGCGCGCACCGACCGGCCCCGAGCGGAGGAGGGCGCGGTGCCTTCCTCCCCTCGGCAAAACCGGGGGCCTCCTGTGCCGCAGAGGGAAGGTGATCCGTCCCCAATCGCTTTCCGGATCCCCCCTTGCCCTCCCGCCCGATCCGTGGTATGATTGCAGGTGATATTCTTCTGCTCTTCGACGGAGAGAGGGAAGATGCGGGAGAGGAGCCGCAGATCTCCGGGGTTCGGCCTGATCCAGCTGGTCGCCGCCGTCGCGATCATTGCCCTCCTCGTGACCGTCGCCCTCCCCGTCTACCGCGGGATCCGCTTCCGCGCCTACCTCGCCGAGGTCAGGACCCAGGCGA
>Ga0272449_1004366_pt1 | contig 11527 bp, 8 predicted proteins | sample YNPCB0241_FD_198679 | JGI IMG/M metagenome (GOLD analysis project Ga0272449, IMG submission 198679) | Hot spring sediment microbial communities from Yellowstone National Park, WY, United States - YNP-CB-024-1 | ecosystem: Environmental > Aquatic > Thermal springs > Hot (42-90C) > Sediment...
TCAGCAACAGCTGGTTTTCCTCCCAGAGCTAAAACTTTTTCATTTTCCTCTTCAAACCTTACCTTATCTACAATTTCACCTACCATGAAATCGGTATCACCAGTTTCTTTAATTTTAACTTTCTTTAGCATCTGTCTTACAATAACTTCAAAATGTTTATCATTTATTTTAACTCCTTGTAATCTATAAACTTCCTGAATTTCTTCAACTAAGAACCTGGCAACTCCTTTAATTCCTTTCACTCTTAAAATATCATGAGGATTGGGAGAACCCTCTATCAAGGGATCACCTGCCTTTACTATATCACCTTCTCTTACTACTATATGTTTTCCTTTAGAAATATAATACTCCTGAGATTCTCCTATTTCAGGCTGAACTACTATTTTCTTTTTACCTCTTATTTCTTTTTCAAAGACAACTTTTCCATCAATTTCAGTGATAATAGCATATTCTTTTGGTTTACGAGCTTCAAAAAGGTCTGTAACTTTGGGTAAACCTCCGGTAATATCCTTAGCTTTTAGAGTTTCTCTTGGAATTCTTGCAATAACATCTCCAGCATAAACATAATCTCCTTCTTGAACACTTATAATAGCACTTACAGGAAGTTCATAACGAGCCTTTCCTCTTCCTTCAGGTAAATCCTTTGTTCTTCCCTTTTCGTCTTTAATAGAAATACGAGGACGATAATCTGTCAATTTATAATCTCTTACCACTATACTCACTCTTCCTGTAGTGGGATCTATTTTTTCATCAACTGTAACTCCTGTAATAATATCTCCAAATTTAACTCTTCCATCTATTTCAGCAATGATAGGAGAGGTATAGGGATCCCATTCTACTAATAAATCTCCTGGTTTAACCTCTTGTCCTTCATCTACTTTTATTTTTGCTCCATAAATAACGGGGTATTTTTCTAAAATTCTTCCATCAGGACCTTCAATAGCTATTTCTCCCTGTCTATTAAGTGCAACCAAGTTTCCGTCTTTTCCTCTTACCAATCTCAGATTTATAAACTTAGCTTTTCCTTGAAATTGGGCTCTGTGTTCACTTTGTTCTAAAGCCTTTCCTACTGCACCTCCTATATGAAAGGTTCTCATAGTAAGCTGAGTCCCAGGTTCTCCAATGGATTGAGCAGCAATAATTCCTACAGCTTCTCCAATTTCTACAAGCCTTCCTGTAGCTAAATCTCTTCCATAACATTTTCTGCAAACTCCAAATTTAGCCTCACAAGTAAGAACAGAACGGATACTAACTTTTTCAATTCCAGCCTCTCTTAGTTTTTTAACTGCGGATTCATCTATTTCTTCATTTGCTTTCACCAAAATTTCTCCAGTTATTGGGTCTACAATATCTTCCAAAGCTACTCTTCCCAAAACCCTATCCCAAACAGGGTCTATAATTTCTCCAGCCTCAATTAAATGCCCAATTTCTATACCATCAATAGTTCCACAATCTTCTTCAGTAACCATACAATCTTGGGCTACATCTATTAATTTACGAGTTAAATATCCTGCATTTGCTGTTTTTAAAGCTGTATCAGCAAGTCCTTTACGAGCCCCGTGTGTAGAAACAAAATATTCAAGAACTGAAAGCCCCTCTCTAAAATTACTTTTAATTGGTGTTTCAATAATCTCTCCTGAGGGCTTAGCCATTAAACCTCTCATACCAGCAAGCTGTCTGATTTGGTCTTTAGAACCACGAGCACCAGAAAAAGCCATCATATAAACTGGATTAAAACTGGGACCTATTACTTTCTTTCCGTCAGGACCAATATATTCTTTTGTTTCCATTTCTTTTATCATTTCTTCTGTAACCCTTTCAGTTGTATTAGCCCAAATATCCACAGCTTTATTATATCTTTCACTTTCAGTAATAAGCCCATCTCTATATTGCTGCCAGATTTCTGCAACCTTTTTCTCAGCAGAAGCTATTATTTCTGCTTTTTTCTCAGGAATAGTTAAATAATCCACACAAATAGAAAGGGCAGCGGATGTTGCTTGAGCAAATCCCATATCTTTTAATTTGTCAGCAAAAATTACAGTTTTTTTCATTCCTGCCTTATGATAGGAAAGATTTATCAATTTCTGTAATTCCTTCTTAGTAAGGGGTTTATTATATTCTTCAAATTCTATTTCCTCTGGAACAATAGTAGAAAAAATTACTCTACCTACTGTAGTATCTACCAATTTCCCGTTCAATCTAACTTTTATTTTTGCCTGTAGCTCAACAGCTCCTGTTTGATAGGCTAAAATCACTTCATCTTTGTCTTTAAAAGTCTTTCCTTCTCCCTTAGCAAAAGGTTTTTCCGAGGTCATATAAAATAAACCCACAACCATATCTTGGGTAGGATATACAATAGGTATCCCACTTGCAGGAAGAAGAATGTTGTTTGTAGAAAGTATTAATACTCTATTTTCAGTTTGAGCTTCAACTGAAAGAGGAACATGGGCAGCCATCTGGTCTCCATCAAAGTCGGCATTATAGGCAACGCATACCAAAGGATGAAGTTGAATAGCTTTGGTATCTATTAATACTGGCTCAAAAGCTTGTATACCAAGTCTATGCAGTGTGGGAGCACGATTAAGCATTATAGGATATTCTTTTACAATTTCTTCTAAAGCATCCCATACAGCTGGATGTTCCTCTTCTACAAGTCTTTTAGCTGTTTTTATATTGGTAGCGTATCCCTGCTTTTCAAGCCATCCATATATATAAGGCTTAAAAAGCTCTAAAGCCATCTTTTTTGGAAGACCACATTGATGCATTCTTAATTCTGGACCAGCAACTATTACTGATCTTCCAGAAAAATCAACTCTTTTACCAAGAAGATTTTGTCTAAATCTCCCCTGTTTCCCCTTTAAAACATCAGATAAACTCTTTAAAGGTCTTCTATTAGGACCAGTTACAGGACGACCTCTTCTTCCATTATCAAAAAGTGCATCCACTGCTTCTTGAAGCATTCTTTTTTCATTTTTTAAAATTATCTCTGGAGCATCAAGATCTATAAGTTTTTTAAGTCTTACATTACGATTAATAACCCTTCTGTAAAGATCATTAAGATCTGAAGTAGCAAATCTACCCCCTTCTAAAGGAACAAGAGGTCTCAATTCAGGAGGAATAACAGGAATAACTTTTAAAATCATCCATTCAGGTCTATTTCCAGAAATTTTGAATGCTCTAACTAATTGTAAACGCTTGCCTAATTTCTTTCTCCTTGCTTCACTTTGTGTAGTTTGCATTTCTATGATTATTTCTTGAATTAATTTATCTAAATCAAGAGATTTTAATAACTCATATATTGCTTTTGCTCCTGTATCAATAACAATTTTGTCTCCATACATTTCACTTAAAGCATAATATTTATCTTCTGTTAAAATAGTTCCCTTGGGATATTCATCTATTTCACTTTCAATTACTATATATTTTTCTAAATAGAGTATAGATTCTACTTCTTTAAGGGTCATATTAAGTAAAAGCCCAATTTTACTTGGAATGCTTCTCAAATACCAAATATGAGCAACGGGTGCTGCAAGTTCTATATGCCCCATTCTTTCTCTTCTAACTTTACTATGAATAACCTCCACTCCGCATTTTTCACAGATTACTCCTCTATGCTTCATTCCTCTATATTTTCCGCAGATACACTCAAAATCTCTTACAGGACCAAAAATCTTTGCGCAAAATAAACCATCCTTTTCAGGTTTTAAAGTTCGATAATTTATAGTTTCTGGTTTTTTTACCTCTCCATAACTCCATTCCCTTATCTTTTCTGGAGAGGCTATACCTATTTTAATAGCTCTAATTTTCATCATATCCTTAGGTTTTTCTAAGATAGCTAAAAGCTCTTTCATTCTTTAAAACACCTCCTTTTTATTCTTCTATTAACTCAACATCAAGGCAAAGCCCTTGTAATTCCTTAGTTAATACTCTGAAACTTTCAGGCATGCCTCCCTCTAAAAAGTTTTTCCCTCTAACCAATTTTTCATACATTTTGGCTCTACCTTCTATATCATCACTTTTAACAGTAAGAAATTCGTGAAGAGTATAAGCTGCTCCATAAGCTTCTATTGCCCAAACTTCCATTTCTCCCAATCTTTGACCACCAAATTGAGATTTTCCACCAAGAGGCTGTTGAGTAATTAAAGAATAAGGACCGGTAGAACGGGCATGAATCTTATCATCTACCAAGTGATGAAGCTTAAGCATATGCATGTATCCTACTGTAACAGGCTCTTTAAAAGGCTCTCCTGTCATACCATTGTAAAGTATAGTTGTTCCACTTGGATTTAAACCAGCAAGTTTTAACCATTTCTTAATTTCTTCCTCCTTTGCACCAGCAAAAACAGGAGTTGCTATAGGAATACCATCTATAAATCCTTTAGCTAACTCTATTATTTCTTCATCACTTTTGCCTTCAACTAATCTCTCATATTCATCTTCACTAAAAACTTCTTTTAAAAGGCTTTTTATACTTTCTACTTGATAATCTTGTGCAAGTTTAGCAATTTTCTTCCCGAGCTCTTTACAAGCCCATCCTAAGTGAGTTTCTAAAAGCTGTCCTATATTCATACGAGAAGGAACTCCGAGAGGTGAAAGGATCATGTCTACAGGGGTTCCATCTGGAAGATAGGGCATATCTTCTATAGGTACAACCTTAGAAATGACACCTTTATTCCCATGTCTTCCTGCCATTTTATCTCCTGGCTGAAGCTTTCTTTTCATAGCTACATATACTTTTACAATCTTTAAAACACCTGGAGGAAGTTCATCTCCCTTTTTAATTTTATTTATTTTAGCCTCATATTCCTCAGTAATTTCTTTTCTTCTTTTTTCATAGGCCTCTAATAGTTCAGAAACTATTTCTTTTTTAGATGCAGGAACAACATCTTTTAATTTTAAAAGTATAGGAGTTGGAATTGAATCAAGGAGTTTAAAAGTAAAAGGCTCTTTTTTCTTAATATAGATATCTCCTTCTTTTTCTAAATCTTTTACTGCTTTTTCCCCTTTCAAAATCTTAGATAGTTTTGTAATAAGATTTCTTTTTAAAATTTCTAAAATATCTGCTTGATTTCTTAATAACTTGGCTATTAACTCATCTTCTTTTTGTTTTGCTCTTATATCCTTTTCTAAACCCTTTCTGGTTAAAACCTTGGTATCTATTACAATTCCCTCAATTCCAGCAGGGACTCTTAAAGATGTATCCTTTACATCCTTTGCTTTTTCTCCAAAAATGGCTCTTAAAAGTTTTTCTTCAGGAGTAAGAGTAGTTTCCCCTTTAGGTGTTACTTTACCTACAAGTATGTCTCCTGGCTTTACAATACTTCCTATTTTTATAATACCACTTTCATCTAAGTTAGATATAAGCTCCTCTCCTACATTAGGAAGGTCTCTGGTTATTTCTTCTCTACCTAATTTAGTTTCCCTTGCTATACATTCAAATTCTTCAATATGTATAGAAGTAAATACATCATCTCTTACTAATCTTTCCGAAATTATGATGGAATCTTCAAAATTATATCCTTTCCAGGGCATAAAAGCTACAAGTACATCTCTACCTAAGGCAAGCTCTCCATGATCCATAGATGGTCCATCTGCTAAAATATCTCCTTTTTTTATCCTTTGCCCTGGTTTTACGATTGGTCTTTGGTGAAAAGTAGTATTTTGATTTGATTTTCTCCATTTAATAAGTTCATAAATCTTTATTTCTGGGGAGTGACCATCTTCTTTATCATACCTTACAACAATTCTTGTACTATCAACATCTTCTACAATTCCATCTTTCTCAGCTACTAAAAGAAAACCAGAATTTAAAGCAATTGATTTTTCCATTCCAGAACCAACAAGAGGTGCTTTTGGAGTAAGCAATGGTACAGCCTGTCTTTGCATGTTAGAACCCATAAGCGCTCTATTGGCATCGTCGTGCTCTAAAAATGGAATAAGTGAAGTTGAAACACTTACTATTTGAGCAGGGAATAAATCTACTAAATCTACTTCATCTCTATGAGCAATAATAAATTCTCCGTTTTTCCTTGCTGGAACATATTCATCTAAAATTTTCCCTTCTTTATCAATTCTAATGGTTGATTGAGCAATTATCAAATCCTTCTCTTCAGCAGCATTTAAATATATAACCTGTTTGGTAACCCTTCCATTTTTTACTAATCTGTAAGGAGTTTCTAAAAACCCATAAGGATTTACCTGAGCATAAGTAGTTGGTGAAACAATCAATCCAATATTTGGACCTTCTGGAGTCTCAATAGGACAAATCCTTCCATAATGACTGGGATGCACATCTCTAACCTCAAAACCAGCTCTTTCTCTTGTTAAACCGCCTGGTCCAAGTGCAGAGAGCCTTCTTTTGTGAGTGAGCATAGAAAGCACATTAGTTTGATCCATAAATTGAGACAATTGCCCTTGAGCAAAAAATTCCTTTACTGCTGCCATAACAGGTTTGCTATTTATAAGTTCTGCAGGGGTTAAAGTTTCTATTTCTTGAAGTTGAAGCTTTTCTTTAATAATTCGCTCCATTCTCATTAAACCAATTAAAAATTGATTTTCCACTAATTCACCTACTGATCTAACCCTTCTATTAGCTAAACTATCTATATCATCTCCTTCTTCCTCATTTTCTCTCATACGAATTAGCTCTTTCAAAATTGCAATCACATCTTCTAAAGTCAAAGTTTTTTGTGTAACAGGAAGGTCTAAATTAAGTCTTAAGTTTATTTTATACCTTCCAATTTCGGAAAGATCATAAGTTAACGGATCAAAAAATAGAGATCTAAAATAGGCTTCTGCTATTTCTTGAGTTACAGGACTTGCAGGTTTCATTTTTCTGAAAATTTCTATTAAAGCTTCCTCTCTGCTTTTTATTTTGTCAGTTTTAAGTGCATCTCTTAGTGCTGAAGAATAACGATAGGCATCTACAAAGAGAACTTCTATCTCTTTTATGTTTTTTTCTCTTAATAATTTAAGTTTTTCTTCAGTTATTTCTTCGTTTACTTCAAGTAATACCTCTCCTGTTTCTTTATCTACAATCTCCTTAGCACAAAATTTACCAATTAATATTTCCTCAGGAAATTTCAAAACCTTTATTCCAGATTGTTTCAATCTTTTAATTATCCCAGCACTTATTACTTTCCCTTTTTTTACTAAAATTTCCCCTGTTTCTGGATGAATAATATCTATAGGAGCTTTTTGCCCAGCTAAAAGCTCATAATTTAACTCTTTTTCTACCCCCTCTTCCAAAATTCTATATTTTTCTGTGGGATAAAATAAAGAAAGGATTTCCTCCTCTGACAATCCTATAGCTTTTAAAAATACTGTTGCAGGAATATTTTTTCTTTTATCAATTCTTACCAAAAATCTACCTTTATAATCATATATGAAATCTAACCAAGAACCTTTTACAGGAATTACTCTTCCAATATAAGTTAATCTACCAGCTTTAGCATGGGTTTTATCTTTTTCAAAAATTACTCCTGGAGATCTTTGAAGTTGATTAACTACAGCTCTTTCAGTGCCATTGATAATAAACCTTCCATCTTCTGTCATCATAGGAATTGTACCAAAATAGATTTCCTGTTCTTTTATATCCTTTATGTTTTTTACTCCAGTTTCTGGATCAAGATCATAGGTAACTAAACGTATTCTCAATTTCATAGGAACTTCATAAGTTAATCCCTTTTCTTTAGCTTCATCTGGCGTATATTCTGGAGATAAAATTTTATAATCCATATATTCTAAAACAGCTATATCTGAATAATCCTTTATAGGAAAGACCGTGGAAAGACATCTATGAATTCCTATATCTTGTCTTCTATCTGGAGGGGTATTAGCTTGTAAAAATTTTTGATAGGATTCCTTAGGAATTTTTAGAAGATCTGGTAACTCCTGAACTTGTTTAACCTTTACAAAACCTTTTCTTACTTTTGATCTTAGATTAATATTATAGGACATCTAAGAATCCCCTCCTTTAAAAATTTGAATAGGGTCCCCCCTTCTTTATCAGGGAACCCTTTTTTATTGTATTTATTCTTAAAGTATTTTTTATAAACAAAGTTATTTAATCTCTACTTTTGCTCCTACTTCTTCTAATTTTTTCTTAATCTCTTCTGCTTCTTCTTTTGAAACCCCTGTTTTAAGTGGTTTAGGAACAGACTCTACCAATTCCTTAGCTTCTTTTAATCCTAATCCAGTAATCTCTCTTACTACTTTAATAACATTAATTTTGTTAGACCCAATATCAGCAAGAATTACATCAAACTCTGTTTTTTCCTCAACAGCGGGAGCTGCTTCACCAGCTGCTGCTTGAGGAGCTACTGCTACTGCTGCTACAGGTGCTGCTGCGGTGACTCCAAATTTTTCTTCAAGTTCCTTAATAAATTGAGACAATTCCAAAACACTCATGTTAGCAATAAATTCAATTACCTCTTCTTTAGTTACTGCCATTTTCAATCCCTCCTTTTTTAAGTTTTATTCTCCTTTAGCTTTCTTTTCTTCAACGGCTTTAAGAACATAAAGAAAGTTTCTAATAATAGCTGAAAGAACACCTATAAAATTGGCAATTGGTGCTTGAAGGGTACCAAGAACTTGAGCAAGTAAAACTTCCTTAGGAGGAAGTTTAACTAGTTCTTCTATAGCGGATGCTTCAAATCCCTTGCCCTGTATTACAAAACCTCTTATTTTTAGAGATGGATGATCCTTTACAAATTTATTTAAAACCTTTGCGATCTCAATAGGATCTTTGTAAGCAATAACAAGGGCTGTAGGACCTTCTATATATTCATTTACTGGCTGAACAGGTGTTTCTTGTGAGGCTATTCTAATTAAAGTATTTTTGACAACTCTAAATTCTCCTCCCTTTTCTCTTATTAACTTTCTGATTTCATTACTTTCTGCTACTGTAAATCCTTTAAATGAAGTTACAAAAATACCTTCAGAATTTAAAAACTTTTCTTTTAAATTTTTAACCATTTCCTCTTTCTTTATTCGAGTAAGCAAGGCTAACCTCCTTAAATATCATTTAATTTTTTCTGAAAGGGCACCCTTTCGCCTCTAAGTAGGCTGGGGAAAGCTTTACCCATTTAAGCCTCTTTTGGCACCTACTTGTCTTAGGCCCCAAGAGTAACCCTTGTTTTTGAGGGATTCTCATTGGGGCTCTTATTTTTTATAATTTAATCTCCTGAATATTTCTGTATCAAATTTCTTACCTCACCTGGATCAACCTTTATTCCAGGTCCCATAGTTGTAGAAAGAGCAACCCCTCTTATATACTGTCCCTTAGCTGCTGAGGGTTTTGCTTTTAAAAGGGCCTCAAAAAAAGCAGCTAAATTTTCTAATATTTTCTTTTCTCCAAAAGATACCCTTCCAATAGGCACATGAACTACTCCTGCCCTATCCACTTTAAAGTCAACTTTACCTGCTTTTATATCTTTAACTGCTTTAGCTATATCAAAAGTGACAGTTCCTGTTTTTGTGCTTGGCATAAGCCCACGTGGTCCCAATATTTTACCAATCTTACCTATTTGAGACATCATATCGGGAGTTGCTACAACTTTATCAAACTCTAACCACCCCTCTTGAATCTTTTTTATTAAATCCTCATCCCCTACATAATCTGCTCCTGCTTCCATAGCTTCCTTTGCCTTTTCTCCTTTAGCAAAAACTAAAACTCTAACAGATTTGCCAGTTCCATGAGGTAAAACTACAGAACCTCTTACCATCTGATCTGCATAGCGTGGATCTACACCTAAATTAACTGCTACCTCTACAGTTTCATCAAATTTAGCATAAGAATTATCTAAAGCTAATTTCACTGCTTCCTCAAAGGTGTATCTTTTAGTTCTATCAACTTTTGCTAAGGCTTCTCTATATTTTTTACCCCTTTTTGCCATTTTTTCACCTCTCCTAATCTACAATTTCTATTCCCATACTTTTAGCAGTCCCCTCAATAGTTTTTATAGCTGCTTCCAAAGATGAAGCAGTAAGATCTTGCATTTTAAGTTTTGCTATCTCCTCTATTTGCTTTCTGGTAATTTTTCCCACCACTTCTTTTTTTGGATTATGAGCACCTACTTCAATTCCAGCTGCCTTTTTTAAAAGCACTGAAGCTGGTGGTGTTTTTAGCTCAAAAGTAAAAGATCTATCTGCATAAATGGTAATTACTACAGGTATAATCATGCCTTCTTGATTACGAGTTTTTTCATTAAATGCTTTTACAAACTCCATTATATTAACTCCATGCTGACCCAAAGCTGGACCAACTGGTGGAGCAGGAGTTGCCTGACCTGCAGGAAGCTGTAATTTTACTTGCCCTATAACTTTTTTAGCCATACTCCTTTATCCTCCTTAAATCTTCTGTAAATAAGCAAATTCTATTTCCACAGGAGTTTCTCTACCAAAGATACTCACTAAAACCTTTACTTTACCCTTTTCAGGCTTTACTTCATCAACTATACCTATAAAATTGGCAAAAGGTCCTTCTGTAATCCTAACTCTATCTCCTTGCGTAAATTGATATCTTGGTTTTGGTTTAATTTCCTCAACCACAAGCTGAGAAATAAGTTTTTCTACTTCTTCACTTCTAAAAATATATAATTTATCACCTCCTACTACATCAATAACTCCTTTTATCTTTTTAATTTCTTCTTTAAGATTTTCATCAAGTTCTCCATAAATCAAAAAATAACCTGAATAAAATCTCTCAGTAACCTGTTTTTCTGGAGAAAAAACTATTTCTATTTCCTTAGGAGCAGGAACAAAAATCTTTTCTATTTTTTCTTTTGCTTTTTCTTCCAACAATTTTTCTACTTTTTGTTTGATTTCTTCTTCTAAGCCAGACCAAACCTGTACAGAATACCAAATTTTACCCATTTTATCTCACCAAAAAAGAAATCAGTGCATTATAAATTATATCCAATAAACCTAAATAAGCTCCTATAACTATACTAAAAAACATAATCATTAAGGCACTAAGTATTACTTGCTTTTTAGGAGGCCAAGTAATTTTTTTGGCTTCTATTTTAACCTCTTTTAAAAATTTTACACCCTTTGTTACTAAATTTTCTTCTTTTTCTTTAATTACCTTATCTTTTACTAATTCTTTAGATTTCATATCTTTTCCATTAAAATTAATTAAATGGCAGGCCAGGAGGGACTTGAACCCCCAACCTTCGGATTTGGAGTCCGATGCTCTGCCAACTTGAGCTACTGGCCTACCTTATTTTTTTACCTCTCTGTGAACTGTATGCCTTTTTTCCCAAGGACAATATTTTCTTAATTCCAATCTGTCAGGAGTATTACGTCTATTTTTTGTAGTTGTATAATTAATTCTTTTACATTCAGTACACTGAAGATGAATAATTATTCTTGCCTCACCTTTTTTAGCCATATTCTAAAACCTCTTTATTCTAAAATTTTTGTAACAACCCCTGCTCCAACTGTTCTACCACCCTCTCTTATGGCAAATCTCAATCCCTCCTCTAATGCTACAGGCTTTATCAACTCAACCTCTAACTCCACATTA
>Ga0272449_1004368_pt1 | contig 11522 bp, 11 predicted proteins | sample YNPCB0241_FD_198679 | JGI IMG/M metagenome (GOLD analysis project Ga0272449, IMG submission 198679) | Hot spring sediment microbial communities from Yellowstone National Park, WY, United States - YNP-CB-024-1 | ecosystem: Environmental > Aquatic > Thermal springs > Hot (42-90C) > Sediment...
ACCATAAGATGAGCGCGAGAAACCACGTACAGGGAATCACGAACCTCAAGTTATTCCTAAACCTATTCACGCTATACTATCAGGCCGCGAGGGGGAGGTGAGCAAAAATGCTTATTTGGACACTATCTCCCATAGTAGCCTCGCGAGTAGAAATAGTCGCACCTAGAGGGTATTTAAAGCCTTATTTGGACACTATCTGAATTAAGAGCGAAAATTTTAAATAAGGTGAGTGCATTGAGATAAAATGTATGAGAATAAAAGAAGTCAAAACGATAATAGTAAATGCGAATTGGAGGAATTGGGTTTTTGTAAAGATATACTGCGATAACGATTTACTGGGCATAGGTGAAGCCACTCTTGAAAATTTTGAAAATTCCGTAGTAGCAGCAATAGAGCATTTGAAGAGACTAGTCATAGGGGAAGATCCACTTAACATTGAGTTACTAACGCGAAAGATGTATGTCTATCCTTTTTGGCGAGGAGGACCTATACTGCAAACCGCGATCAGCGGAATTGAAATAGCTCTGTGGGATATACTCGGTAAGTCGCTAGGCTCACCCATATTTAGGTTATTAGGCGGGAAGTATCGTGAAAAGATCCAACTTTATGCAAATGGCTGGTGCTCTGGAATAGCATCCGCGGAGGAATTTGCAGAAGCAGCTAAAAAAACTGTACAGAAAGGTTTTAGAGCCTTAAAATTCGACCCATTCGGGGCATCCGACCAGACAATTGATGAAAAAACGCTTAAAGAAGCAATTGACAGAGTTAGCGCAGTAAGAGAGGCAGTAGGTAATAATGTTGATTTAATGATTGAGGCTCATGGAAGATTTAATACAAGGACCGCCAAAAGAATTGCGGAGAAAATCGAGCCATATGACATAGCATGGCTAGAAGAGCCGGTCTTTCCAGACAACATTAACCAACTTTTAGAGGTAAAAAGATCAACAAATATTCCCATTGCTGCTGGTGAGAGGTTATATACTCGCTATGACTTTTGGCAATTATTTTCAAATGGATGTGTTGACGTAGCTCAGCCCGATATATGTCACGTGGGGGGCATCATGGAGTTAAAGAAAATCGCTGCGATGGCTGAAGTGAATTATGTTATGATGGCCCCGCATATAGGTGGTGATGGCCCCATCGCTACGACTACCTGTTTGCATATAATGAGTAATATACCTAATGGCATGATCCTAGAACATTTTATCGATATCCCCTGGCGAAATGAAGCTATTTTACCACCGCTAAGAATTGAAGATGGATACGCATACGTACCTGAAAAACCCGGACTTGGAGTCGAAATTAATGAAGAAATAGTAAGTAAGTATCCATACAAAGAAAGCTATCTAAATTTATATTCATCAGACTATAAGTATCATCAACACTAAAATAATGAACATAATTTAATTATTTTTGGTCAAATATAATTTCTTCAACATCGAAAATAATCCCCGGTGACAAAATACATCTTGGATCTATATTCCTCTTTATTTTAAGTAATAATTCATATACGCCACCCTGCTGTATACGCATGTACTGTTTCTTATGAGTACCAATACCGTGTTCTCCAGATACTGCACCACAAATTGATATTGCCCACTTATTCAATTCGTCAATAGCTTTATGTAAAAGTTCTTTCCCGTAAAGATCATCATTGATTCCCAAACAATATGTAAATTTCCATCACCAAAGTGTCCTAAACACGATGTCTTCAATTGATATTTTCTACCCCGCATCTATGTTTGTATACTGCTTTTATTCCGAGAACAAATTCTCGCGTTGTTCCATACTTTACAGCCCTGCAATCCGAAGTATTTGAGGCCACTTCCTGCCACTCTTCGTTTAAGATGCTTATTCGGCTGACTATTATACTGTTCGGTAAGCTTTATTAAGGAGTGCAATAACTTTAATACTGCAAGGTATGGGATCTGAACCTAAGAAGCAAGATAGACGATCTTTCCTGAAGTATGCAACTGCAGTTGGGGCTACAGGGATCGTTGTCGGCGGTCTAACATACCTTGCTACACCGAAAGGGACAGTAGCAACCGTCACGGTGCCTGGAGCACCAACAACTGTCACGGTACCTACGACTATTACTGCTGGATTGGTAGGTGAGTTTGGTAAAGGATATCGTTTTGTTTACATAACGCATGGTGGAGAAGAAAACATATTTTGGAACTCCATTCATCTTGGGATGAGCGAGGCCGCCAAATTAACAGGGGCCGAAGCGGTGATGTACAGGCCTAAAAGAGAGGGAGATCTAGCTCAAGAAGTAGCAAATTTCGAGTCGGCCATAGCTCTGAAACCCGATGGAATAATAGTCCCGATAGCTTATACGGAGCTTCTACCTCTGGTTAAAAAGGCTACTGATGCGGGGATACCCGTACTGGTGGCTAATATTGATGCTCCAAATCCTGAAGATAGGATTAAGGCAGGAGGTTTAGCGTTTATAGGACAAAGCCTGAGACAAGCTGGCTACTTCTTGGCCAAAAATCTCTCTAAATATTTCCCACAGAAGTCTCACGCACTTATCTTAATGGAAGGACCCGGGCAGGTGTGGGCGGAAGAAAGAGCTGCGGGAATTACACAATTCTTAGAGGAATATAATTGCACGTATGAGAAGCTCGATGTGAGTTTTGAGCCTGCTGTAGTTGAATCGCGTACTTCAGCCTACCTTCAAGCCCATCCAGAAACCAAGGCAGTATTTAGTGTAGGTTACATGGCTTACGTAGCCGGAAACATATTACAGAAGATGGGAAAAGGACCGGGAGAGGTGGCAGTTGGCTGCTTTGATCTAGTCCCGCCCGTCATAGACGGAATTAAGTCGGGATACGTGACTATAACTATAGACCAGCAACCCTACTTGCAGGGGTTCCTACCAATAATACAGCTCATTCTAATGAAGAAATACGCCTTAAGCAGTTGGGACGTAAATACAGGAAACGCAATTGTCGACAAAAGCAATGTCGCAACAGTTGAACAACTATCCAAGACGGGGTACCGGTAATACCATAATGAAAATTTACCAAAATTTTTTCAAGGCCCTAAGATTAAAAGAAACAAGTATAGCGGTAATTACCATCTCAACGGTCCTATTCTTTTATTCGCTACAGCCAGTATTTCTAAGTAGCACCAATGTGAACACGCTACTGTCCATCACACCTGAGCTTGGCATACCTGCTTTAGGCATCACATTATTAATGATAGCGGGAGAATTCGACCTTTCAATTGGCTCAGTTTTTGGATTTACTCCTCTTCTTGCCGCGGAATTGATGAACACAGGAATCGAAGTAGAGCTTGCTATAATTTTGGCATTACTATCAAGCAGCCTGATAGGGCTAATTCATGGCTTTATCACAGTGAAAAGCGGAATACCCTCTTTCATTACCACCCTCGGTGGAATGCTGATTTGGCGTGGTGCAGCCCTACTCATAACAGGAGGTCAACCAAGATATTTTCGGATACAAGAACCTATCGCGAATCTGATGACCGGACCACTATTCCCATTTATTAATGCTCAGTTGTTTTGGTTCATCTCTATTATGACGTTGCTTTGGATAGTTTTGGAAAGGACTAGGTTTGGAAACCACATATATGCTACCGGCGGTAATAGAGATGTAGCCAGATACATGGGAGTCAATACTGATTACGTCAAAATTTTCTGTTTTATCTTATCATCACTTTTGGCGGGTTTCGGCGGGATAATACAATCGATAAGATTAGGTGTAGCTTTACCTAATCAGGGTGATGGATTAGAGTTTGATGCGATAGCGGCAGTCGTTATCGGTGGGACTTCATTAAGGGGTGGTTCTGGCACTATTTTCGGAACTGTGATAGGTGAGTTTCTCGGCAGAATAATAGAAAACGGTTTGGTAATTATTAGAGCGCCCTCATATTACTTCAGACTCTATATTGGCGTTGTAGTTATAGTTGCAGTTATATTAAACTTTTATATAGCGAGAAGAGTTAAAGAGAGGGAAAGACCTTGAGTATGGGAGATGGCCCGCTAGTCAGGATGGTTAATATACATAAATGGTTTGGGAAAATTTACGCCCTCAGGGGTGTTGACTTTTATGTGAACCGTGCTGAAGTAGTAGGTTTAGTTGGAGATAACGGTGCTGGCAAGTCAACATTGATCAAAATATTATCAGGAGTTTATCCTCCAGACATCGGAGAAATCTTTTTTGAGGGGAGAAGGGTATCATTCAAATCACCAAGAGACGCAATCGAACTCGGTATAGAGACGTTGTATCAAGATATAGCTGTAGTTCCCCAAATGGACATTGCTAGAAACTTTTTCTTGGGGAGAGAAATCACAAAACAACTAGGCCCTGTAAAATTACTGAATTTGAAGAAAATGGTGCAGGAATCATTAAAATCTCTTGAAGCAATTGGTCTAAGAATAGCAGATCCCAGAATGCCGGTGGAAAATTTGTCAGGGGGGCAGAGACAGGGAGTTGCCCTAGCTAGAGCCATGTATTTTAAACGGAAACTACTGATATTAGATGAACCTACCAATAACCTCTCTGTCAAGGAGTCTATGAAAGTGCTAGAGTTTGTAAGCCGACTTAAAGAAGAAGGGATATCAAGCATCTTCGTTACTCATAACATTCACCATGTTTATTCCATAGCAGATAGGGTTGTTGTTTTAAGCCACGGGAGGAAAGTAGGTGATTATTTGAAAAATGATACATCGGTTGATGAAATAATACGTATGGTAGTTTCTTCCTAACCACAATTCAGCTTACGATTATAATAGGAAGGAGACGGAAATTGCTATTTGTCTGTTCTTAAAAGCAAGGAAAAGTTATGATTGAAGCAGAACACACTATATATGACATGGGCAGAATGCATATCTAGACTCAGGTACCATGGGGAACCACTCAACTCTATTTGGATCAGTGACATAAGAGTAGTCCTTTAGTTCTTGATAAAGAAGTTGATATTTATCAACTTTTGAATGATCAATCTCTACGCCTAGGCCTGGCTTGTCTGGCACGCGTATGCATCCATTCTTAATTTCTACTTTTTCTTTTACTACATCGTCTAAAAGATGCATATAGTGAGTATCTATAGCTGTAGCTAGCTGGGGAGTCGATGCGGCTGCATGCACCATAGCGGTAAGACCGATACCAAGTTCGCCGGGACTATGCATACCTAGCGTAAAACCTAACACGCTACAGACTCGCCCTAACTGTTGATACCCTCTAACCCCCCACCACCAGTGAGGATCACCCAAAATTATGTCGACCGCTTGCATCTCATGCGCCGCAACGATATCTTCAAATCTTGTGACAGACGTATTTGTCGCTAAAGGAATTTTAGTGAAATTGCGAAGCCTGGCCATATTGCCTAACTCCCATACTGGATCCTCTAAATACTCAACCCTCACTCCGTGCAGCTCCATGTTTCTCGCAAAATGGGCGGCATCCATAATGTTCCACGCCCCATTCGGATCTACTCTGAAGAGTGCTCTTGGAAGATCGTCGTTTAACACTTTTAAAACATCAATATCATGCATAGGGCAGAAAACTCCCCCCTTGAGTTTGAAGACTCTGAATCCGTATTTTTCTCTCCACCTCTGTGCTAGTTTAGATATTTCTTCAGGCGTAGTTTCACCACCGCGGCCCTCTCTCTCGTATCTAGGGAAGATGTATCCAGAGACTTCAATGGTATCTTTAACTTTCCCGCCAAGTAGAGAATGAACTGGAACACCAAGTACTTTCCCTTGAAGATCTAACAACGCTGTCTCTAATGCGAACCAGATCTGTGGCAAGAGTTGATTATAATAAGTGGCGGCTATTGGTGATGCGAATTTCCACTGAATTTTCTGCAGGTTAAATATGTTCTCCCCTACAATGTTTCGGCATATCGAGTCCAAAAATTGTCTCAGACTAAATCCTCCTCCACCTATTTCTCCCCAACCCTCTAAACCTGAGCTACCTATTATTTTGGTAAGCGTCATCGTAAACCATCCCGGATGCACACCGTTACTATGACGGAGCGGTGCCTCTATAGGGACTGCTACTGTGTAAGTTTCGAAACCTTTGATAAGTTCGTTCTGACCCACACAGTATTGATGAGCTATAAACGTATTTAAATATTTCGTACCCCCTAACAGAATTTTACTAAGCACCGCATCCAGCTGTGATCCAATAAGGCTCAGCTCATAGAATAGAGAACCAGTAGCTCTGCTCTAATTAAATTGGATTGATTATTGTTTTGTTTATGTGATTGTCCTGATAAGGTGTTATGTTTAAGGGCTGGTTGATGTGTCTTGTTTGTATGGATGTTGTGGCTTTGGTCTCAAGGAAGGTGAACAAAAATGCTAATCCGGACACTATCGTTTATGTTATTATAAAAAATTTATATTCAACCCAGCGTTAACTACAATCACGAAGCAACATGGTTCTTCGCTTAGGCGTGGTGTTGGCAAGTGAAGAATACGCTGCACCCATGCTACTTAAACTAGGAGTATCTGCGGATAGATACGGTTTAGACTCTGTATGGGGGTCTGATCATTTCCACCCATGGTTTGATACTGGTGGTCATGGAGTTTTTATATGGCACGTGTTAGCTGCTGTGGGCTCGCTGACCAATAGAGTCGTTTTGGGAACTAGTGTGACTTGCCCATTATTTAGATACCCACCACCTATCGTTGCACAGTCTTTTGCCACACTAGCTTGTTTATATCCTGGCAGGGTTTTCTTGGGAGTTGGAACAGGTGAAGCGCTGAACGAGATACCTTGTGGGTTTGCTTGGCCTCAAACTCATAATGAACGGCTCGAGAGGCTTAAAGAAGCGCTGGTAATAATAAGGCTCTTATGGACCCGGAACTACGTTACATATAGCGGGAAATATTATCGTATTATCAAGGCAAATCTGTTCGATAAACCCCCCGTTCAAATACCTATACATATAGCTTCTACAGGAGTTAAGGGAGCCGCATTAGCAGGTATGTTAGGGGATGCCTTCATGTCTTTGCCAGCAGATGACCTATCACTATTCACCTCTAAATTATTCCCGACGCTTGAGAACGCGGCTAAGAAGTATGGGAGAGACCCAACACAAATAGAGAGATCTCTTTTAGTACATGTGGGCTACCATCATGATGACTATGAAAAAGCTTTGAATTCTCTCCTTCCATGGAGAGCTACACTTTTACCGGTATTTTTTGATTTAGGTGTGTATGATCCGCGATATATAGAGAGGCACGGCGATAAGGTCTCCACCAAGGAAGTTGAGAAATATTTTTTAGTGGCGGACTCGGAGGAACCGGTTATCAGTTTTTATGAGAAATATGTAAAAATAGGTTTTACACACATAGCCGCCTCCGTCAGCGGCGAAGTTGAAAACTTCATAAAACTACTCGGTGAAAGAATAGCACCTTATTTGAGGGAAACATATGGTGAAAGAGATTATAATAACCTTCCTTATAAGGGGACCTTCACAGACGAGACCCTAGAAAATATCATAGGTGAGCTAAAATGAATTCCCTAGTCTATGCGAGGGACGATGAAAAAATTAAGAAGATTAAAGAAAGCATGAATGCGTATAACATTGATGCTCTCCTCTTAAGACTTCCAGAAAACATTCTTTACGTGAGCGGCTATTGGCCATTCGTTGGTGTTTCATACCTCATATTCCCAAGAGACGGCGAGCCATGTCTAGTTCCACATCAAGGGGAGGAGGAATATGCCGAGAAGAGTTGGATAAAAGACGTGAGACCTTACGGATGGGAGACAATCAATAGGATGGGCAACTATCTTGAGGAGGCGACAAACATCATTTCAATAGTTTTGGAGGATCGCGGGCTAAACAAACCTGGTGTAAGGATAGGCGTGGAGGCTTCAGCTGAATTCATAGCAGCAACTTTCAACAGGAGAGAGGCATGGGGAATTGGACAGCCAACGCTTGAGTGGTTAAGAAGGGCCTTTGCCTTCGCAACCTTCGTAGACTTTACGAACATGCTGTATGAGCTAAGATCAGTTAAAACTCAAAAGGAGATCGAGATCTTAAGAATTGTGAACAAACTTGCTGATATCGGGCTTAATGCATTCCATGAGAAAATTGCCGCAGGATTAACTGAGGCAGAGGTTGCAGGATACGTCGAGCAAGTAATTACCGCAAAGGGGACAGGATATAAAGGAATTGAAAGGTGTATAGTGACGGCGTTTGTCATGTCTGGGGAGCGTACCTCAAACGCCTTCAAAATGTTTAACGTTCATACCAACAAAATACTGAGTCAGGGCGACCCCGTCTTGATCGAGTTAAATGTCTGTGCAGATGGATACTGGTCTGACGTGACTAGGGTTTACACGGTTGGATCACCATCAAGTGAAATCAGGACGGCATTAGAGTCTGTATTAGAAGCACAGCAAGAAGCGATATCTCTCATTAGAGACGGGGTTGCTGCATCACAAGTCAATAACGCAGCATTTGATGTCCTAAGAAAAAGAGGGTATGGAGAGTTCATAAAACACAGGATAGGTCATGGAATAGGAGTTCATTTACATGAGCCAATTCCTGCAATACATTCAGCCTCAAAGCATCACCTAAAAGAAAGGATGGTACATAGCGTAGAGCCTGCAGTCTATATCCCTAACAAATTTGGAATTAGAATTGAAGATATTGTACAGGTCGGTAGGCAAAGAGCCGAACTACTAACCCACTACGCAAGGATAGTCTAGACCTGACTAGCTCATTAAGATGAAGAGTAGACTTATGGAGACTCTTCAAAGCACCTATTCCTAGCTCCTCTTCATCCGGCTTGGACTCATCGTCACCAAACCATTATGGTAGTAATTTAAAGCCTTATCCCTATACTACCTATCAACCTAAGAGCAACATAAATAAAGACCATCTTTCATTAATGGTCGTGGTGATAATTTAGGTGAAGACGCTATACTTTATTGCTATCTTAGTCGTCATGATATCGCTTGCCAGCGTCGGCGCCCTCATATACACAACCTTCGCAGCTCCAAAGATCGAGATTCACTCCTCCTTCTTTAGGCGTGGCTCCGAATCCTCAGGCGTATTCTTCATAGCGCATAACCACGGCCTGCTTGAGGGGTGCATCATGGCGGCTGAGATGGTCGGTTCATCAGATCTCCGCGTCGAGCTCCACAAGAACGAGGTCCATGAGGGGAAGGTCGTCATGTCTCCCGTGGATAAGATCTGTATACCCGGCGGAGGTGAGGTGAAGGCGCTGGGCATCGAGGGCGAGGGCTACCACCTCATGATCTTCGGCAAGCTCCCGGAGAATACCAAGATGGTTAGGATAAAGCTCTACCATGACAATGGTAGCAGCTTAGAGTTTGAAGCGATGGAGCAGGAGCTCCCCGGATCGGACCAGCATGAATAACATATGGGGCACCACCGGATAGCTGATGGAGGCACCCAGATCTAGGCCAAAAAGAGAGGCGGATCCGCTGGGGCATTAAGGCTGGAGTCAAACTTCGCGACGAGCGCATATATATTCCTGTAGAGAAGGAATGTTAAGCTGACGGGATGTACTTCTCAACCCCTAACGGTTACTCGGTATCCTTCATCGCTGTACACAAGTGGGAGCAGCTTGTCCCAACATGGTTTCCGCCGAGTCGAAGATGGGCAGAAATGCATTGACATGGCCACCACTGAAAGCGATGCCAGCCAAGTACAACTTCCATCCAAAAACTTTACTGCTATTGCCCCATCATCGCATCGCTGGCTTTGAAAGACTTTTGCCCAGCCCAAGCTGCTGAGTGGCGAGTCTAGTTTTGTTATGAGCATGCCCATCTTTGTCAGCCATCCTGCAACTTAGAGGTTTGGCGGAGATAAGGGCTCAACAGCAATTGATGTGGCCATCTGCTGCCCAAGATCGATCAGCTTGAGGACCTCTGGGCCACCCTACTTGGTATTACGGTCCTCTTATACAGCAAGTATGCGTTAATCGATAGGAGGCCCGCAGAGACGAGGGCTGGGGCTAGGCCCATGCTGAGGCTAGAGTGATTCTTAGGACTGCGACCGTGGGGGCCCAGCCGCAGCAGATGTAGGTTGCCGACGCGAGGGCGGATATGGCCGTCATGAGTCCTGTACCAGCACCCCGGATTAGGCATGAGTAGAGGAGTCCCCGACTCCAGAGCCTAAACAGCAGGAATAAGTTGACGTAGACAAGCGAGGCTATAGAGACGCCGAGGAGCAGTACGAAGAGCCTCACGGCGAACATGGAGCTATCCCAGAAGAACTGGAGACCAGGGCCGCTGTAACTAGCCGACTCGTAGAAGACCCAAACGACCCTCAGCCCTTGGACTGCGAAGCCACTGTTCGTGAAGTATTGGACTGCACCGCTTAGATAAGAGAACAATACTAGATGGAGCGCTGACACGACAGGCGGAACTATGCCGCTCACTACTCGTCTCCCGTCTACGGACGCCACCATGCTTCCAGTATACCTCGTTGTCATTGAGAAAGGATGAATTTTGCGGCCTTGAGATATTCTTCCTGAGAGTCTCCGCAGTGAGAGCAAAGCGGAGTACATGCTCACGGTCGCGACGTAGACGATGCCGAGGTGGGTGACGAAGTATGGCTCTCCCCTCTTTGCATACTCGTCTGGGTTTTTGATCGGGTTACCCTTCGCGTCAGTGTAGAACGGTATAGCTGAATACGCCCTCCAGACAGGCTCGAGATTCTCTGGACTGCCCGTCAACATTATGATACGCTCATCAAACCTCGCCACCCAGGCCTTAAGCACATCTGGAGTGTCGCGCCAGGGGTCCTGTGTGACGAATATGAATGCGATACTGTCGGCCTGCGGGCCGAGTTGCTTGATGGTATAGCCCCACTTATAGAGCACTACGGGACAAACGTCCGGGCAATTAGTATAGCCGAAGAAGAGGAAGACAGGCTTGCCTTTCACATCACTTAGCCTAAACTCTATGGGCCTTTATCAACCAATACCAACGGCTTGTTTGTACACATCTTTAATGCTTTCTTGAGGAATGCTAGGGCGTTTAGGCAGCTCCTACCATAAGACGCCTCCAGAGCCAATAATTCCCTAGAATCAACGTCTACAGCAGACCAAACATACACGTGGACTCCTTTAACGGATAGCTTGGTCTCATCAACAGCTATACACCTCCTATACCTGGGCTCCCTGGTAAAACTTACCGTAGAAACCTTCCTAGCAAGGTCATGTACATTGGACTTGCTTATAGGCTCAAAAGCCAAACTAAGGACCTTGGAAACCCTCCTACAGCTACCATGGAACATGTAGTCCAACACTGCTAGGACCTTAACCTCCCTACTTTCTTATTACGCATAAAACAGCCCGAGACAAGGGCCACAACATCCATAACACACAACACACACCAACCGGCCCTTAAACATAACACCTTATCCGGACATTATCAGTCAAGACGTGTCTGGCGATTCGTAAACTCTTCTTAAAGAGGAGTGGAAGATTGGTGGTCTCTCATTCTTCCTAGGGGCTAGCGTTAGAAGGCCTAGTGAGATAAGCTGGTTACAAACGGGATGCTGTTACG
>Ga0272449_1004370_pt1 | contig 11517 bp, 15 predicted proteins | sample YNPCB0241_FD_198679 | JGI IMG/M metagenome (GOLD analysis project Ga0272449, IMG submission 198679) | Hot spring sediment microbial communities from Yellowstone National Park, WY, United States - YNP-CB-024-1 | ecosystem: Environmental > Aquatic > Thermal springs > Hot (42-90C) > Sediment...
CTACTTGTCCGTTTACTTTCACTATCAGCCTTCCTTGACCGCTGCTTAATACATAAAGATTAACCCACCCATCTATTATGTTGTCAAAGTTTTCTCCAATTTCAGCACTAAAGGAAAACTTCTTATAATCGAAAAGACCTTTTTTAACCTCTATATACTTTTTCGTCTCCAAAGCCTGAGAGCCAGCTGTGTAGCTAACAGAAAAATCACCAACCCTTATAACCCTTGGCACCACTTCCTCATAAGTCCCTATAGTGAATATATCCCTAGCCTGAGTGATATTCTCTGCAGTCTTGTTCTCTTCAGGCGAGGGTGTTCCCCAGAAAAACAGCATTATCACAATAGCCAGCATCCCGGCAAAGAACACCCACAAAAACTCGTCTACTTTAGCCTGCCCTTTTTTCATAATTACATTTTTTTGTGTTTTTATACTAATAACTTTAACATAAAGGAGAAAAAAGCCATGAAGATTGTAAAGATTTCACCAAAGGCAAAAAAGATAAGGATAAGAGTCGAGAGCATCGACGACTTGTTCTATTTGAAAAACTTCATAGAGCCTGGCGATCTAGTCAAAGCTAGGACGCCTAGGACTGTATTCTTAGAAAGAGAAGGAGAGATAAAAAAAGTGGGAAAGAAGATGATGGTAATAAAAATACTCGTCGAGAAAGTAGAATTCCAGGCAAGCGTCTCTCAGCTTAAGATAACAGGTAGGATAGTCGAAGCCCCTGATACCGTGCAGCTCAACTCCTACCACAGCATAGATGTAAAACCAGGAAAACATCTTACTATAACTAAAAAAGAATGGAGAAAATACCAGATAGAAAGGCTTAAGGAGGCTGAAAGAAAATCGCCTAACATTCTTATAGTAGCCGTCGATTTAGACCAAGCTACACTCGCCTTGCTAAAAAACAACAGAGTAGAAATCCTTTCAGAGATAAAGAATGAATTCTCCCTCTTACATGAAGAGAAGAAGATAGCCGAATACTATCAAAAGGTTGCTGAAGAAATATTAGGCTTTTCCCCAAGGATGAAAGGCATAATAATAGCTGGTCCTGGTTTTGCTAAAGAGCATGTGGCAAAAAAGATAAGGGAGAAATCAGAGGAAGCCTACAAAAAAATAATCTTGGGCACGACATCTTCTTCTACTATTACTGGCATCAACGAGGCTATAAAGCTTGGTCTAGCAGATAGAATAGCTGAAGAGAATGAGATGCTGAAAGAGACGAAGATTGTAGACGAGTTCTTCTTGCATTTGAGGAAAGAAGACGGCTTTGCAGTATTAGGAAGAGACAAAGTTTTGAAAGCTAACGAGCTGGGGGCAATCCAAACACTGCTAATATCAGAAGAAATGATTAAAGACAGTCAGCTGGAGAGCTTAGCAGCTGATGTCGAGAACAAGGCAGGAAATGTCCAAATCATCTCGATGACGCATGACCTAGGAGAGCAATTCAAAAACATGGGAGGGGTAGGTGCTATACTGCGATTCCGGATATGGGATTAAGGTGTCACCCTCACTATTTCATAATACGTCACATCATTCTCGCTATCAACAACAGCCCAAACCATTTTAGCTCTTATATTCTGAGCAAGCCTTACGGCTCTAGACAATTCAGGATAAGAGAACCTATCTTCTTCACTTATTGCATGGACCACAAACTTCGTATGCTCATGCGCCTCCTTTGGACCTCTTTTAAGCTTAACACCCCTTTCATAAACCCTAAAGTGAGCGCCAAACTTAAACCCAGTCTTCACGAGATAACCCCTTTCTCTCAAGTCCTTGTAGACAACATACTTTTGATGGAATTCAGGCTCTTTTGCAGTGCAATATTCCAAAAAACTCTTAAAGTCCAAGGGGGTGTTATCCTTTTTTATAGAAATTTTATTTTTCTCTAACAGAAAGCATGCCTCTACTAGAGATAGCTCCACCCTATTCTCCAACGGTTTGCCATAACCACTTTCATCATAAAGTTTAAACCCTTCTTTCCCCCATATTATAACCCTATTATCCAAGAGCTCCCCTTCAAACATAAAAATACATTAGAGACAAACATTATTAAAAATATTTTTCACTTGCTGTCAGTTCTACATCATTTAAAAATATTAATTCCCAAAAATAAAGCCAATGGATAACGTCAACCATTCACTCTGGGGGTTGACTCTAGTAAGGAAGTTAGACCTTTTTTTGCCAATAATCATCTTTTCGAATATGCCAGATATACTGTCAGCTCCCTTCTTCATCTATTATGTCATAAAAGACAGATACCCGCTAAAGCCTAGAGTGTTGCATGAATGGCGTCCACCACAAGAGTATCTTGAGTTCTACCGATTTTTCCACAGCATTATAGGCTTCCTCATAGTAACAGCAGTATTCAACGTCTTCTTCCCTCAATACACATTAATCTTCGCTATATGCTACGCATCCCACATAATAGTCGATATGTTTAGCCATGGAAATTTTTGGGCTACTAGAATCTTCTATCCTTTTTCAGACTTTCATTTGAGATTCACGAAAAACCACTGGCACGACTCTTCCACGAGAAAATTAATGTACTTGCTTCCATTGATAATAAACTTGGACATTCTTTTGATAAAGTACAAAATATTTATCTAGCGATGAGTGAATATGAAACTCATCTCATCTTTCGATTCTAGCTTCACAAACCCGAACCTCACGAGTTGAGCATAATCTCTCACTCTTACTATATCAGGTTCAGCCATCATCTCTACCATCTTTCCATCATTCATGAGAACTCTTATCCTCACATTAGGCTCAGAAACCCAGTGTATTTTTGGTATTTCATGGATTACCTCTACTCCTTCATTCTTACATTTCTTCTCTAACGTCAAGTTGCAAAGGCCTATAAGCCTAATCTTCTTTCCTTTATACCTTTCAAAATCTCCCCTCTCTACATAAACTCTTCCACTTACAGGTATGATTCTCTTTCCTCTCTCAGGATGGTCTGGATGGAGCAATTCTTCAGCTTTTTCTGGCAAACCATCTACTTCTATCTCTACAGGGTCGAGAACAGCAAAATATCTATCAGCCTTATCATCCAGATGTTTCCTATTAAAGCTTTCGAGCATATCCCAGCTAAAAGTTGCCTCAGCTTTCGAGATACCCGTGGATATCAAAAACTCTTTTATAGCTTCAGGCAAGAAACCTCTCCTCTTCAAGGCCATCAAAGTCGTCAACCTAGGATCATCCCAACCTAGTAGCCTGCCTTCAGCTATCATCTGCCTTATCACCCTTCCTGAAGAAGGTACACCTTCCAGGTTAAACCTTGCTATTTCTTGGATAAAACTTTCTCTAAACCCTAAAGACCTTTGAATGTATTTCTGCAGCTCATCTCTCATCTCAAACTCTTTACTCCTGAACCTGTGCGTCACTCCTTCTAGGCCATCCATAACTGCTGTACCAAAATCGTATGTCGGCCAAACCCTGTATCTTTTTCCAGTCCTCGGATGCTCTTTATCTATTATTCTCATTATGCTAGGATCTCTCATCGTCGTGTTCTGGTGGGACATGTCTATTTTTAGCCTCAAAGTGGCTTCACCCTCCTTGTATTCTTCAAACATACCATTCCAGAGCTCTAGATTCTTGGCTACGCTGTACTCTCTATGCTCACATCCTACGCTGATGGCCCTGAGCTTCTTTATTTCTTCTTGTTTACAAAAACATACGTAGGCTTTACCATCCTTGACAAGCTTTTCAGCAAACTCGTAAAACTTTTCCATATGGTCAGATATGTAATCAACATCATCCCACTCTATGCCGAGCCATTTCAAGCCGTCGATTATAGCATCATAATATTCTTTTTTAACCATCTTAGGATTAGTATCCTCAAACCTTAGGATGAACTTACCATCGTACTTTTTTGCATAAAGATAGTTGATAAGGGCCGATTTGGCATGCCCTAAATGAGGATACTTGCTCGGCTCTGGGGGAAAGGCTGTGATGACCTTGCCTTTTTCTGCAAAAGGCAAGTCTGGCAAATCCTTTTTTTCTATTTTTTTCTCCAATTTTATCCCAAGCTTTTCAAACTCTTTTTTCTGCTCATCCATGCTTAGAGAATTTATCTCATCCACGACTCTTTTAACTATGGCTAGAGTATTCTTTATATCCTTCTTAAATCTTTCATCCTCGCCCAAGACTTTGCTTAGGACAGCTTGTAGGCTAGCTTTTCCATTAAACTCTAGAGCGTTTATCAATGCATATTTTTTTGCAATCTCTTCTACTTCCACAAAACTTTAATAGAAAGAAACAATTAAAATGATTATACCTTGACTTCAAGCTTCCTTACATCGAAGAATTTCAGCGGATATATCTTCGAACCTTCCTTCATAATCTTCTGTTTTAAAGAGTCCTTCAATATTTTTGTCACGAGCTCATCCAAGCTGCTTTCCTTAACAGTCGTGGCTATAACATCCTCGACAAACTTCTTTATACCCTTCTCCACACCCCTAGTCACTCTTCTACTGGTAACCACAACAGTCTTGACAGCAACCTTTTTACCATCCTTCGTCTCCAGCCTTTGAACAGTATCAATCCTAGTAACTCTATGTCTTATAACTCTAGCTATATAATCCCTTAAACACTCTAATCCAGCAAGCTCTGTATAGGCCTTCAAACCGTCGACTCTAACAACCTTCAATTTTGCCTTTAAATAATACTTGCTCATGTCATTAGTCAGCAGCACCATAGGCATGTCAACAGTTCTGCCGATAACTTTTTTCGCATCATCAGCAGGTGTCTCACCGACAACTTTTTCCTGAAATATCTTCGGGGCAAGAATTGTGTACCAATCCTTTCCTTTTATCTTCTTTGCCATTCAATCACTTTTGTTGCACAATCACTTTTGCTTGCTCAGGGTCATATTTCCAATCTTCAGGCAAAACACCTTTCCTTATATAATATTTTGCAAGCCTTCTAACTTTGGATTCTAAAAGCTCCAGGTTTCTTTTTGAAGTATAATCCTTTTTGTGTATGGCAAGATGACTTCTCAAGTCAACAGCCTTTTTAAGTAAGTCGAGCAAATCTTCAGGATACTTTGGATAAAGACCAGCCTCCATCATTATCTTCTTTATCTTCTTTCCAGTTATCAGCTTCACGGAAGGAATGCCGTATCTGTCCCTCAATACAAGTCCTATCTCAGCAGAACTATAACCTTCTTTAGCCAGGTTTACGACTATCTTCTCCACTTCAGCCTTCTTGTAGCTAACCCATCTAGGCACCGTCTTTACAGGCGGTCTCTTCGAGCCAGACTTTCCCCTTTTTCTCGCATGCATTCTTGCCATTTTTTCACCTCAAAAATTATACAGCAAAATTATGCAGTTAATATTTAAAAAACTCATTCTTTCACCATATCTTTCCATACCCAGAGTATTATCAAAGCAACCACTGATAAAAACGAGAGCAATGCACCAAGCATTGCCATAAAAGCCGGCAAACCCCTACTGCTTATGGCAGATAGGCCTATGCCAATTGAAAGCATGAAGGAGCTTGCTAAAAGAAACAAAATTATATATCCTTCAGCCCTCTCAAACTTGTCCTTGCTTTTGAGCATATCTAGCACGTGCTTCAATTTCCTTCACCTTTTCGATCACTCTATCAGCTTCCCTATATTCTTTCTTATAACCTTTTAAAATATTATCCCAGCATGTTTTTAATATTTCGAAATGGGTTGACTGTAAAGCTTCCTTCAGGAGTTTCAAGTCTGTACCATAATCCTCTATCCTTCTTGAGAAAAAACCGAGCCCGAAATCTATGAAGAATATCTTTTCATCCTTTAATATCATGTTGGATGTCGTCAAATCACCATGAACTATACCAGCAGAGTGCATCCTACCTATAGCCTCTCCTATCTTTTCAGCAATCTTTTCAACTTCTTTTTTGGAGCAGCCATAAAAGTATTCCTTCACTCTTATTCCATCTATAAACTCCATCCTTATCTTGAAGCCCTTTTTATCAACTTCGAATATGGCAGGAGTATTTATTCCATGTCTCCTAGCAGCCGCCATCAAGCTAGCCTCTAAGGATGTCCTCACCCTCCTTATCTTCTCATCAATCTCCCTTATCCTATACCTCTTACTAACTCTTTCTTTAACTAGCTGATCCTCCTCGATGTACAAGACAGCTTCTGCACCCATTTTTAAATTTTTCGCCATCCCAATAACCTATTTAAACTTGTCTTTCAAAAAATAGAAATTTGATGGTGACATAAAAAGATGTGCGACATAGAAGAAGGTAAATTGTGTAACAACTATAGCACATGCCCGACCTTGATATCTATAACCCAGATAAATTACATGAACAGAACTCTTGATAACATCCTCAAGACACTGAATAGGATAGAAAGACACCTAGAGACGTTTAATGCCAAAAATAATGGGCATCTATAAACTATTTTTCTTTATCCTTCAATATTTTTTTGATTGAATGGTTCATGTTGTGGTTATTCCTGCCTACAAAGAGGAAAAGAACATAGAAGAAGTAGTCAAGAGGACTGCAAAACTAGGCTATATTCCTATAGTTGTCGACGATTGTTCTCCAGATAAGACAGGCGAGCTAGCAGCAAAAGCAGGAGCTATCGTCCTCAAACATAAAAAGAATATGGGGAAAGGCATTGCACTTAATACAGCATTCCTTTACATAAAAACCTCAATGCCTGAAGTGAAGTATGTGGCTATACTCGATGCCGACCTCCAATACATGCCAGAAGAACTTCCAAAACTATTCAAGCCTTTGGAAGAAGATGAGGCAGATTATGTCACCGGCTACAGGAATTGGAAGAGAGACGTTCCATTTAGGCATAGGTTGGGCAATTTTGTATGGAGGACAGCCTTTAACATAATGTTCGACGTTCGCTTGAAGGACAGCAATTGCGGGCTAATAGCGATGAATAGAGAAGCCATGCTAAAACTCATCAACGCGACCACTGGAGGATACATAATAGAAAACATGATGATGATAGAAGCCATGAAAAAAGGTTTACGCATAAAACAAGTGCCGGTTAAGGTATATTATTACCATGTCAGGGATATACCAACTGGTATAAGGTTTGTTTTAGGCAATCTCATCTACATCATAGAGTCAGGCCTTCGACATAGGTTCAAAATAGATATAGGCCTTTACAAGGCGGTTAGCAGGCTAAAACTCATCTTCACAAAGGGTAGCGACTAAAGCATTAAAATTTAAAGAAAATTTTTTAAAAATATATTGCGAGGGGTTGTAGCTCAGCCTGGGAGAGCACACGGCTGAAGACCGTGGTGTCGCCGGTTCAAATCCGGCCAACCCCATTAAAATTTTTTACATAAATTTATTCAATATCTATGTAACCCAATAAATCCAAAATTATTGCTATAGCAAGCAAAATTTTGTTAATTTCTAAATTGTATATGAGGCTTACGAATAAGAAAAATATTGTAACCCACGGCAACCATTTGAATATTTGTAAAATCTCTAATATCATTTCTACCACCTACTAACTAATTTATGCAGAACTTAGTTTACAAATCAAAAAATCATAAATCCATTTTTTCATAATTTAATTTTATAAACGCATCATTTATTTAAATATTTCGCATTTTTTAGCTAATAATTTTATTTTTAAAAAAGAAATTTAATTCCAGGTGAAATTCATTCAACTAACAATATGTTTTTTCGGCAAAGTCGACGAAAGTTTAATAAATCATGTAAAGAAAGAGATGAAAAAAAGATTAAACATACCAGTCTTACTCGGCACAGAAATAAGGCCTCCAGAATCTAGCTTTAACAGATATAGAAATCAGTATGATGCCAACATTATATTAAACCATTTAGAAAAAAATTTTGACGACAAAGTTTTAGCAATAACCGATAGAGACATTTATGCCTCAGGCCTAAACTATGTTTTCGGCTTATCAAAGACAAAAAGCAAAGCCGCCATAGTCTCAACATTCCGTTTAGCTCAAACTAACGATAAAGAATTATTAAAGGAGAGGTTGCTAAAAGAATGCTTACACGAGTTCGGCCATGTTTTAGGCCTCCAACATTGTAAGGAGAAAGGCTGTGTGATGAATCCGTCGAACAATTTAAGGGATATAGACAACAAATCTACCGAATTCTGTCACATGTGCCAAATAGCCTTGATGAAATAATGCTTTAAACATTTAATTCCTTCTCTATTTGTCAACTCTTCATCATTTCTTCGAATAATTTTTCATTAATAACTAAAGGCGGAGCTTTTTTATTCCATATATCTCCTTTATAGCATTCAAAGCCAGAGTATATTGCTCTATATCTAATGCATAGATTACAACTTTATCTGGATACTTTTTCCCTTATTCTCTTTATTCGAATAGAAATAAAATATTATGTTTAAATCATTCTTGCATTCCTTCTTGAACTGCTTGACGAGAAGCCACTGCCTTATGGATGAAGAGCATAATCTCTCTTCATCTCCTTAACAAGCTCATTCTCGCTCCCCAAGTTTCTTTCTAAAGCGTCGAGTTATTTACCAAGCTTTACCTTATCTTCTATCATAAGCATCAAATAATATTTTTTCCTTCAAATTTTTATAAAATCCAAAAACAATTTTATTAAACGAAACACCATGACTAAGAAATTCTTAACCCTAGACGATTATGACTTTGCAAACAAAACAGTGATTCTAAGAGTTGATATAAACCTACATTATGACAAAGATACAGGCAAGCTGGAAGTTTCGGATAGACTGATAGAAGCAGCGAAAACTATAAAAGAATTGTGCGAAAAGAAAGCCAAAGTCGTCGTTCTAGCTCATCAAGGAAGAGAAGGAGAGCCAGACTTTATATCCCTTAGACAACATGCACAACTTCTTTCTCAATATGCTGGTATAAAAATAGATTTTGTTGACAGCATCATAGACGAAAAAGCCAAAAATAAAATAAAATCATTAAAGCCAGGAGAAGCAATATTGCTAGAGAATGTAAGGTTCTTGGATGATGAAGAGCTGGAAAAAACTCCTGAAGAGCATGCTAACAGCAGCCTCGTCAAAGCCTTAAGTCCTCTGGCTAATGTTTTCGTTAATGACGCTTTCTCAGCTTCCCATCGTTCTCATTCGTCCATAGTAGGTTTCAGCACTTTGATGCCGACGGTAGCAGGGAGGTTAATGGAGAAAGAACTAAAATCGCTTAATAAAGTCCTAAACCCAGAAAGACCTAACATCTACATATTAGGCGGAGCAAAACCAGATGACTGTATAAAAATAATAAACCATGGATTGGAAAAAGGTATAATAGATGAAGTTTTGGCTTGTGGAGTTTTAGGAGAGTTATTCCTTCTAGCTCAAGGTTTCGAGCTTGGAGAGAAGACAGAAGATTTCTTGAAAAAAGAAGGGTTCTATAATCTCGTCGATGGTTTGGAGCAAACATTCAAAAAATACAATGACAAAATCTTCATCCCATTAGATGTTGCGATAGATTTGAACGGAAAAAGGAAAGAAATAGACATCACAGATTTACCAGTAAATGAGATGATAAAAGATATTGGAAGTCAGACAATAAAGCTATTTGCAGAAAGAATAAGGAATGCGAAGACTATAGTCGTCAAAGGTCCAGCAGGTGTTTATGAAGAAAAAGAGTTCGAGAAAGGAACTAGAAAAATCCTAGAAGAAGTAGCAAGGGCTAAGGCATTTACTCTAATAGGAGGTGGCGACACTTCTCTTGCTATAGAGAAGCTTAAGCTTAACAAGGATAAATACTCCTATATAAGCCTTGCAGGAGGAGCTATGATAAATTATCTCTCGGGAAAAAAGTTGCCAGGCGTCGAAATACTGATGCACTAGATTTTTATGAATTTGGCCGTCTCTTTTGAAATGTATGCCTTAAACCTTTCGCCTTTCTTTATGTCTATAAAATTATCATCATTATCCCTTATAAGCCAACCTTCTTCTCTCAGCACTCTCACGTTTATTTTGACATTTTCATCCAGGATGATGCCTTTTAACTTTATGTTGTGAGGATTGTTGAACGCCAAGCCTATACCTCTCTTAAAAGCCTTTCCAGTTATAGAATTATAATATCCGGTCGAGCCGAAAGGTGTTGCTATTATCAAGCCATCACCTATAACATTTCTTTGCTCAAATCCATCGGCCTTTACAGAAAACCTCAAAGCAACAGTAGGTTTTTTATTATGCAGCTGTATTTCATTCAGAGCAACCAACCTAAATCTTTTAAACTTTGCTTCTATCTTCTTTTCCTCTTTTATTTTGTATTTTCCTTTCATAACCAACTTCAAAATAGATTTTATTTGACTTTTTCTGTATTGGCACTTCCTACATGTGTTACTCGTCTTTATCACAAGTTTTGGTATGCCAGGATAAAGTCTCTCACTCAAAAGTATAGTCCCGTCACCGCCTATTGACATCACTATATCAGGATCCTCTTCCACAATCTCAAGTCTCATCGATTGTAGCTGTTTTATTATCGAAAGATTGTTTTGCGATACTATAGCAATTCTCATGCTTAAAAATTAATTGTTTGGATTTAAAAGATTTCATCGAATGAAAGGCACATACATCCTCATCATTAGTTTAAAGAGCAAAAAAAGAATAAAAGTGGGCTCTTTAGGCTATATTGATTTTGACAAAGGCTATTATTTTTATGTCGGCTCTGCTTTTGGCAAATCTACTAGCTTAGAGAATAGAATAGCAAGGCACCTTAGGAAAGAAAAAAAGATAAGATGGCACATAGATTATCTTTTGTCTGACGATGATGCTGAAATAATAAGAGTTTTAACATTTAGAGGCAGAAAAGAATGTCGAATAGCCAGAAAACTATCAAAAACTTTTATTGGAATAAAAAAATTTGGCTCGAGCGATTGCAAATGCTATTCTCATTTGTTTCATTCCAAAAAATTAAATTTTAGCCTTTTTCATCAGCAGAGAGTTGCTAACTACAGACACAGAGCTCAAGGCCATGGCCATACCAGCTATTACAGGATTCAGCAAGAAACCATTAATAGGATAGAGCAGACCCGCTGCTATTGGAATGCCTAGAGAATTGTAGAAGAATGCCCAAAATAGGTTTTGCTTTATTTTGCCAAGAGTATATCTGCTTATCTTAACAGCCTTTATTACATCCCTTAAATCATTCTTGACCAAAACTACACCACCAGCTTCTATAGCAACATCCGTACCAGCGCCTATGGCTATTCCAACATCAGCTCTAGCCAAAGCTGGAGCATCGTTTATTCCATCACCCACGAATGCAACTTTTTTTCCATCTTTTTGCAATTTAGAAACCTCTATCTCCTTTTCTTGAGGCAAAACTTCTGCCAATACTTTTTCTATGCCTAACTGCCTTGCAATGTATTCAGCAGCTCTTTTATTATCACCGGTTATCATTACAACTTCTTTCTTTTCTTCTTTCAATTTAGCTATAACTTCTGCAGCCTCGTCTTTTATCTTATCAGCTACGGCTATTACTCCCAAAGCCTTTCTATCAACAGCCAAAACCATAACAGTCTTGCCTTGACTTTCTAGTTCGCTTATTTTATCA
>Ga0272449_1004371_pt1 | contig 11516 bp, 12 predicted proteins | sample YNPCB0241_FD_198679 | JGI IMG/M metagenome (GOLD analysis project Ga0272449, IMG submission 198679) | Hot spring sediment microbial communities from Yellowstone National Park, WY, United States - YNP-CB-024-1 | ecosystem: Environmental > Aquatic > Thermal springs > Hot (42-90C) > Sediment...
AAGGGCTGGAGGAGTTGGGGTGGGCAAAGGCGTGTGCAACTCGAGACCAAGGTACTGGTTGACACCAAGGTACTGTTTGCCAGTGATTTTCGCATTGTTCGTGACAGTTATGTTGCCCGAGGTTGCTATTACTCCTACATTACCAAAAATTTGTGCATGGTTGCTAAGCGAGATGGAATCTGCCGCAAGGACGGCTAAGTCGGAAGCCATGGTGGGCGGAGGTGTTTCGGTGGGTGGAGGTGTTGCCGACAAGGAACACTTAGCAGTTACCACAAGCGTCACGTCTCGTTTCCCCACCCTCCCCTTCGAAGTAATCTGTGCTTCCTGAGAATACATTTTGTACTCTACGTTGTACTCGTAGTCTCCTAAGGGAGAAGACGAAGGAAAAGAAGCAGAGGTTGTTGGTATGTCCCTGCACTCGGATGCAAGTTTTTTCAGTGCGTCTTCCACTCCAGCTTCGGCGAGATAATGCGCCTGGTTTCTTTGAGCTATCAGTGTGGTTCTATTATACCCACCAACCATGAGATTTGTGCCGGAACCGATAAGGAGTACGAATACGGTGGCTATGATGAGGAAAGAGATTAATACTGAACCCTCTTCACGCTTTCTCCACATGGGAGCTATCCCTCCTTGTAGTAGTGGAAGACAAATTACTATGACACACGGCGATGGACGATAATGAACGAGAATTCTCGTTCTTCGAGATCATTCTTCCCTCTCCCGGTTTGAGAAAGGTACTGCACTGGTAATTTCACGAAAACGTAATCGGGATTAGTTGCCCCGGTTGGGGAGAAGAACCCCCCACCTCCTTTTTTAACGCCCTGAAGCAGTTTTTTCGCGCTATTCCCTTGGTTCCTTACAATCGTTCCGGTTCCATTCTCTTCCTGAAATTTGTAGTAGACCCAGTCTTTCTTCGAGGGAAGGATTTTTAACTCCGTTCCTGTCGGATTAACCTCTATCAAAGCTGCACTCCGAACATCTCGCGAGAGCCACACTACGAGTATGTTGACCTGGTCGATAACTTGCTGTTGTGTTAAGATGCCCTCCCCTCGGGGGATATTCCTTCCCCCGACGGTGATACTCAGCAGAAATCCTCCAAAGGCCATAACAAGGAGAGCAAGGATAGCCACCGTTACGACAACCTCAAGAAGCGTTATTCCTCGAGATTCCATCTTTGTTTCATTCCATAACTTTCTCATGTCCCACCCTTGCGAAGTGTTTGAATCCCTTTTTCATACACACGGGTAACCACTCTGTACGTGCGTTCCCGCATTTCCCGGGAGATTCTGAGGAGTTCTTGCCATTTAATCTCGATTTCCACAACAAGCGTGTCACCATTCGGGTTACCATCCTCCCACTGTATTACGACGCGAGACATTTCCTCTGCCTCTGGTGGAAGCGTTGAGGGGAAGGGATCATTCCCATAAAGAAATTCCCTGAAATTGTGGTCGTTTAGTTTCCATCCATCAACTTTCACTTTGTCCTTGAGTTCCTCAAAACTCTTCCCCCGGATCCGTTCCATGATATCCTGGGCAAGGACCGTTGCCTGGAGGGTATAATCCATGCTTGCTCGAACCTGGAGGAAACGCGAAAAAAGCGGAGCCGCTGCTATAACGAAGAAGCCGACAGCCACGAAAAGAATGACAACCTCAATGAGGCTCATCCCCTTTTCGGAGTAAGCCTTTTGCAATCTTCCTTCCTTTTTACCCTGAAACCAAAACAATCTTCTCCCCACCTCTGCACCTCATCCTTTCCCTCGCATTCCCCTGGTTCACCGCAATCTCAAGAAATCCAGAGCTATCGGTGTAGTGTAAATGAGGAGTGCCCTTTGGAACGTCACCGTATATCCTGCAGCAGGTTGTCCTGAATTCTTCTCCCCTATTCTATATATTATATCGTCATTTTGTTATACAACTTTAGGCCTTCAAGAAAAAAATTTCGGAGATGTTTTTTTTCGATATTTCCGAAGCGGTCAAAATAGGCAACTTCTCCCAAAACGAGGTTGCCCTCCTTCCTTGCCTTCTTATGGGGAAGGAAGGTGGGGGGATTCGATCCTCTCCCCAAGCTCTCCGAGGCTCACTTCTCGGGCGATGTAGGCGCTCACCGGGGCAAATATACCTCTCTCATGGAAGGGGAAGAAATGGGTTTGTAGAAGTGCCCGGGATTTTTGAGTCTCACGATTCGGGGGATCTTTTCCTCATCGGCCGCCAGGGTGAAAAGCTCGTTGTCCGGCCCCCACGAAGAATTATTCGCTCTCTGTCTCAAAGGCAACGGCTCTTCTCACCGTCCCCATGCCATAATCCACCACAAGGCAAAAAATGGTTTCCTCCGGGAAGTCCCGGTAGGCTCGCAAGAGCATGTGCATAGCCTCCCGGACGTTGAAGGGGTTTCACCTCATAGCGAAGTCGACGACCTCCACCTCGGAGACCATCTTTTTTGATAACTCCCTTCGCCACACCCCGGAAATAGTTTTTGTTACCCAGTCGGCGAGAAGGACCATAAGTTTCATGTTCTCACCTCAGAGCAAAGGTAAGGAGGAGCATAGCGAGAAGCAGTCTTGCATTGTCCAGCACCTTAAAAACGAGGCCCCGCAGTAAGAGCGGGGAAAGAGAGACTGTTTCACAGGCGAAAGAACGAGGTCGTCTTTCCTCAAAATCTGAAAATCACTCTCGATAGCCAATTGCTGCTCGTTGCGAACTGGACGCCCAACAGCGTCTCGGTGATCGATGTGATCCAGAGCAAAGAGATTGCCAGAATTACCACCGGTCTTTCTCCTTATGGGATAGGTATTGCTCCCGATGGAAGCAAAGCTTTGGTGGCCAACTACGATTCGAACAACGTGTCGGTGATCGACCTTGCGACCAAGCAGGAAACCGGACAAATCACCGTAGGAGAGAAGCCGTGGGATATTGCCGTTACACCTCGGGGAGATTATGCCATCGTGGTGAATACCAAGTCGAACAGTGTTTCCCTTATCGCCATGAACACCCTTCAAGTGGTTAAAGAAATTCCGGTAGGAGAATGGCCATGGTACGTGGCTCTCTCGCCCGACGGAGCGTTTGCCTATGTTACCAACAACGGGAGCCGGAGCATTTCGGTTATCGATCTTGGTGCAAAAGAAGTCGTTAAAACCATTGCCCTGGACTTTAAACCCTGGACCATCACGGTTTCTCAGGATGGTAGCAAGGCTTTCGTGGTCAATAACGACGAAGAGGTGGTTACCATCGTGGATCTCACAATCTAAAGTTTTCCTGTGGGGGCGGAAACGTGGTGGTTTTCTGCCCCCATGCTTCGTTCCCTCGTTCCGAACTTATTTGACACAAGGAACTCTTCGGCTTCAGTTATGATATACTCTCTTTGAAGAGGCGATTCGATGCGCATAAGTAAGTACCTCGTTTTCAGTTTATGTTGCTTTCTTTTGTTAGGAATATGTAACCTTGCTTTCGCCGATAACGAAGCACGCCTTACCGGGAGAGCTTTTATTCCCCTGCTCACTGCAAACGGGAAAATCACCGAGCGTTTTTTCTCCTTTGCACCGATCGAGGTGGTGGATATTGAAACCGGGGAGGTGGTGGCTCGGGGAGAAACGGAAGCGAATGGAAGTTACGTGATTTTCTTGAAAGTTTCCGGTTCCTTCATCGTTGAAATCGGAAAGGGAAACCGGGTAGTTTCTATCGTAGTTCCTCGGGTTCGTAGAGGTAGAAGCTACAGTCTCGGTTTCACCGATACCCGCTCCACAGCCCTGTCGCTTGTGCTTCTGCGCCTTATGCAGGGAAAGAAGGACCCCGCTACCGTTATCACCTATAAAGCGGGACGGGTGCTGCGTTCGGGGTATTTCGGGGAGCTGGAAGACCTGGTGCGAAAAACCATAGCTCTGGGAAAAAGTGTGAAAGAGAACCGGGAAATCCAGGAACTCATCGAGAAAATCGCTGCGCCACTTCGGTAATTCTCTCCATCGGATAAGTCGATTTCGCTCCAAAAATGTAGGGTAGAATTGTTATTGCGAACCTGTATCTTCGCTTGGTGAAGCAGTCTCTCTTTTCCCTCAAAAAGCGAGATTCCTCACCACTCCGTGGTTCGGAATGACAGGTGAGAGGGGGTCATTGCGAGGTCGTATATTCGTTTCCGAAGTAGTCCCTCCCTTAGAACATGGAAACCTTTTAACCGCAGGAGGGAGAAAATGAGAGGATGCTGCGCATCCTTGGGGGAAAAAATCCCCCAAGCCCCGGGGAGAGAAAAAACCAAAGAATAAAAAAACAAAAGAATGCTAACGCATCCTCGCAGAGACACAGAAAAAGGGGTAAATCAGTCTCTCTTTTAGAGTGTGAAGATTGTTTCGTCACTTCGTTTTTCGCAACGGCAAGAAAACTGCCGGATTGTTTCATCGCCTGCAATGATGGAGACTTCCGCCGAGTGTTTCTGGCTACGTTTCGGTAGTGATAAAAGAAAACCCTCGCGGTAACCCAGGCCGGTGTGTTGGAGTCCTTTTCTCCTTGTTCGAAGGATGCTATAATAACCCGAAATGAAGGGGGTTTTTTGGAGGAAGCAGGATGCTTCTTACTCAGGGTGGCGAGAAAGAGAAGGATCTCAAAGAGAAAATTCTGCGGGCTTTCGATGAAGCCGTTTTCCTTTCTGAACTTGCGGAGCGCACCGGGGAAGATATGGTGGAGCTGTGGAAAGCGGTGTTAGAGTTAGAAAAAGAGGGGAAAGTCGCGTACTATAGCTGGCGGGGGAAAACCGCCATCGTGAAGAGGCGGTAACCTCAAAACTTCCGGCTGAAAACCTTCTCGTAGAGCACCACCAGAGTCGTGGTGACCGCCGTTAAAACCACCGCCAGAGCGTTTGCTTCCTGCAAGTTCACTGAGAGCTCCGACATCTGGGTGTAGATGAGGAGGGGCATGATGTTCACCCCGGTTCCCACCAGCGCAAAAGCGGTTCCGAAAGCTCCCATGGAAACGGCAAAAAGGAGACTGGAACCGGCAAGAAGCGAAGGGCGTACCAGAGGAAAGATCACCCGGAAAAAAGCCTGCATGCGCTTCATCCCCAGAATCTCGGCGGCTTCAAGGAGACTCCAGTCCACTTCCGACCAGGCGGCGATCATGGTGAGGATCATGCGGGGGATCAGGAAGTAGAGGTAGGCCACCAGTAGTCCCCGCCAGGTGAAAAGGAAGGAAGAGAATTCCAGGGTGTCGATGCCAAAAAAACGCCCCAGAAGCATGGTGATGAAACCGGAATTCCCCAGAAGAATGATGAAAGCGTAGGCAATCACCAGACCGGAGAAGGTGAGGGGAAGCGCTAAAAGGGCCAGAATCAGTTCTCGCTTCTTCCGTTCGGTGCGGTAAAGCGCATAGGAGAGAGGAAGCCCCACCAGCGTTCCCAATGCGGCAGTGGAAGCAGAGAGAAAGAGGCTATTTTTGAGGGATTCCCGGTAGAGCTTTCGGGTGAAAACCCGGGTATAAACGCTCAGATCCCATCCGGTCTCTCCCCGCATGCTCTCCCACACCACGAAAATGAGAGGCACGAGAAGGAAAAGGATCAGCCATATAGCGAGGGGAAGAAGAAACCAGAATACCCTTCTCCGGTCTGGCATGACGGTTTACTCTTCGCCGAGGACGTATTTACCCCAGAGCTTCGCTGCTTCGCCTTGTACCTTCTGGGCTTTCACCCAATCGATGTCCATAGCCTTTTTATATTCTGTAGCGGGTAGGAACTTCTGGGCAACGTCTTCAGGCATTTTCACATCGTCAAGGATGGGGCGGACAAAGCCTTCGGCGAAGGTGAGTTGCCCCAGTTCACTCATCACGAAATTGAGCCAGAGGCGCGCCGCCTGGGGATGAGGTGCTCCCTTCACCAGGCTGATAGCGTAGGGGGCAGTGATGGTGCCTTCTTTGGGAATCACGATAGCCACATCATCGCCCAGTCCCCCGATGTACTTGGCCCGGTAGGCATTGAAGTCGTAAGTGATCCAGACTGGGATTTCTCCCTTAACGAATTTGTCATACTCGGTGGTCTTTTCGATGAGCCGGATATTTCCCCGTTTCTGCAGTTCGGCGAGGTACTCGATACCGGGCATAAGATTATCCACACTCCCTCCCAGGGCGTGGGCGGTGGCAAGCACAATGGCATAGCCGATGCCGGTGGTACGAGGATCGAGGTAGACGATGCTCTTTTTAAAATCGGGTTCCAGGAGGTCTTTCCACCCTTCGGGGACTTTCTTGGAGAGCTTTTTGTTGATCGCGAAAACCACTGTCCCTTTGTGAATGCTGAACCAGTGCCCCTCCGGGTCCTTCAGGATTTCGGGGATTTTGTCGAAGTTCACCGGTTTAAAACCTTCGGTGACTCCCTTTTCCTTGGCGGCTGCACCAAAAGGCATGAAGTAGTAGGCTGTATCGGCGTTGGGACGGTTCTTCTCTTTCTCCAGACGTACCACCGTGGCACCACTGCCCAGGTCGTTGTAGACGATTTCGATGTCGTAACGCTGGGTGAATTTCTTGAACACCCCGGCCCAGTTCGCCCAGGTGGGACCGGTATCGTAGCTTACCACGATGCCTTCCTGTTTGGCGGCTTCAAGGAGTTCTCGCTCTCCAGGATAAAGTTCCTCTTCCAGTGCTCCCGCCAGAGAAGCCCACAGCAAAATTCCTGCCACCACCAGCATCACTACCCAGAACTTCTTCATGGTTCAAACCTCCTCTCGGTAAAGATAATGCACCACCTCGGGGGGGAAACCGATTTCCACCTCTTCCCCCGAGCGAAAACGGTTTTCAACCTTGTTCTGTACATCCACCAGAAATGTGGTGTTCCCGACCGCGATGGCCAGCCGCAAGAGGGATCCCAGGAACACCTGTCCCAGCACCTTACCCTCCAGGATGTTCCAGTTGTGGTTTGAGACCACCCTTTCGCCTTTTCGCCACACCGAGAGATGCTCAGGGCGGAGCATCACCGAGACCCGGGTAACATCCTCGATGATGGATTTTCCCTGGAGGACCATATCCTGAAAACGGAATTTCCCTTCTCGAGCCGATATCACCTCCACTTCGAGAATGGTCGATATCCCGATAAACTCGGCTACGAAATGGGTTTGGGGTTGCGAATAGACCTCTTCCGGTTTTCCCAGCTGAGCAAGAGTGCCACGGGAGAGAACTGCCACCAGATCGGAGATAGAAAGAGCCTCCTCCTGGTCGTGAGTAACGTAAATGGTGGTGATACCCATCTCTTCCTGAATCCTCTTGAGCTCATAGCGGAGTTCCAGCCGCACCTTGGCATCCAGAGCGCTCAGAGGCTCATCAAGGAGGAGCAATCCCGGTTCCACCGCTAAAGCCCGTGCCAGCGCCACCCGCTGTTGCTGCCCCCCGGAAAGTTCCCGGGGATAACTCTGGGCCTTCTCCTCAAGGTGCACCAGGGCGAGCATTCGTTCTACCCGCCTTTTGGTTTCCGACTCCGGTAGCTTGCGGGCCCGTAAACCAAAGGCCACGTTCTCGTAAACGGTGAGGTTAGGGAAGAGGGCGTAATGCTGGAAAACCATACCGATACCGCGGTTTCTCGGTGGCTCCATGGTGACATCTTTCCCGTCGATGAACACCTTGCCTCGGTCGGGACTCAAAAAACCGGCGATGATCCGCAGAAGTGTGGTCTTCCCCGAGCCTGAGGGACCCACGATGGAGAGGAAACACCCCTCCGCAAGATTCAGTTCGATTCCCGAAAGAACCGGGGTTTTTCCAAAGCTTTTGGTGATACCCTGTAGGGAAACCTTGGTTTTCATCCCACTTCACCTGCCCGGGAAAAACGGGTGAACACCCAGATGGTGGCGCTGGCTAAAAGCACCAGAATCGTCACCGCGGCACAGGCGAAACCGGTACTCACGTAGAACGCCTGATAGAGGACCACCGGGTAGGTCTGGCTGGCGGAGCTGGTGAGAATCAGGGCTAACTGGAATTCTCCAAAAGAAAAAGCGAAAGTCATGATGGCTCCGGAGAGAATCCCCAGCTTGAGGTTGGGAAGGAGTACCCGGCGGATGGTGTACCACTTTGAAGCACCGAGACTCTCTGCCGCTTCTTCGAGGGTCCTCCAGTCCAGGAGTTCCAGGTTGGCCAGGATAGGTTTGACCATGAAAGGGAGACTGTAGATCACGTGAGCGAAGAGGAGCAACTGCCAGGTTCCTACCAGAGAAAACCAGGGCCAGTTATATGCCTGCACCAGGCCGATCCCCAGAACCACCGGAGGAAGGGCGATGGGTAATACCACCACCGCATCGAGAAAAGCCCGCAAAAACTTTTTTTGAGAGACGTGAACCGCGTACACTGTGGGTAGTGCCAGGAGTGCCGTCACCACCACGGTGAGCACCCCCACCACCATACTCGTGCGCAGGGAACGCAGATACATTCGCTCCGAAAAGAGGGTCCGGTACCACTCCAGGGTGAATCCCTGGGGGAGGAGGGTTCCGAACCATTTCTCTCCGAAAGAACCCACGAATATCAATCCGATGGGGAGGAGAATATAGAAAAGGAGCAGCGAATTGGATAAACGCACCAGAAAAAGGGCGCCATCACCAGTTCTTCTCAAGTTCTGCTCTCCCTTTATGTGCTCTGCTCTCTATTTTCATATCAGAAAGCCCTACTCCTGTCAAATAAAAAAACTTTAACACTACCGGAAACGCACCCCCGCCTCCAGGTACCACTCCCCGGGGTAATCCGAGCTTATCGGTTTTGCGTAGCCCACTTTCACGGTGAGGGGGATTCCCTCGGCCAGAAAAGCGCCCAGGGTTAACTCTCCGCCCACCGTAAAGAGAGAGGAGAGTTCTGAGAATTTCTCCCCCGCTAATCCCCCCTCCAGAAACACCGTTCCCCGCAGATCTTTCAGTATTCCCATACTCAAAAAAGGAGTGTTGAAGGTGGAAAGGGTGGTCGAAGCCTCCAAACGTCCTCGGGCCGCTATCCGTCCTCGCAGCACCCCCTGGGGGTAGCCGGTAATCTGCCAGGGGGTTTTCCAGCCCCCCAGAGAAAAGAACTGGGGGAGGTTGTGCACCCCCAGAGAACCCTCGGCGCGGAAGGTGAACCCCGGGGTTCTCGCCTTTTGCCACTCGCTCCAGATGGTGAAACCGGTGCTTTCGGTAGCCTCCTTTTCCAGAAAACCCCGCCGGTACCAGAGCGTCCCTCCCCACTCTCCCAAAAAGCGGTCGTTTCCCCCCTGAAAGCGCCCGGCGAGTTCTGCGAACCACCCCTCCCAGCACCCTGGATACAGGGAATCTTCCCGAAAGAAGCGCTCGTATCCGGCGCGAAGCACCGCACTCCGGGTTTCTTCGGCGATGAGCGTGCCGGAGAGTGTCACCCCATAGCTCCACCGCTCGTCTTCCCGCCGGAGGCTCACGGTGAGTTCCGGTTCCATGAATTTTCCCTGGTAAAAAAGTTCCCCATTCCAGTTTCCATCCGGGGAAACGGTGTACGTCAGGGAGTATTCATGGAAATTCAAGGGGTCGGAAGCTCCCACCGTGAATCCCCCGGGGAGGGGAATGAGGTAGCGGGGAGAAAGAAAATCCCCCGGGCGATAGCGGTGTTCGGGATAGGTTTGAAGCGGCTCTTCAGAAACCACAGCCGGAGTTTCCGGGGGTTTGGGAAAGTTCACCTTTTCCCAGTGTAAAAGCGTTCCGGGAATGAAGGCCACTTGAAACCCTTCCGGGGTATAGAGAAGCCCGTAGAGCCCTTTTTCACGGAGGATGGGTGCAAAAAAGCCACCGCGTGTCCGGGTGAGAAGGAAAACCTTGTTGGTGGTGAGATCCAGGGCGAAGGCCTGAAAACTTCCCTCCCAGAGCGCCGAAAAAAGGAGCAGGTTTCCCCGAAGCGAGAATTCCGGCCAGAGCTCCACCCCCGCAACAAGTGGCACAGGACCGCGAAGGGGGTCTAAAAGCGCAAGTTCCAGTTTTCCCCCTCGCCAGCCGGAAACCACCGTGCGATGGCCATCACTTTCGACATTCACCGGGTGAAAGTCGGCTGTGAAGGTGAAAAGGGGGTGCTTCGCTCCGGTTTTTAAATCCAGTGAAACCAGCTCTTCCGGGGTGCGGTTCCGGCGCAAAAAGAGAATTCGTTCTCCCACAAAGACGGGGCTAAAGGCACGTTCAGCGAAGGTGAGGCGTTTTTCTTTTTTCGCTTGCCCATCGTAGAGGTAGAGGTCGCCGAAGCTTTTGTAGCGCTCGGGGGTGAGCTTGGCGTAGACCACCTTCGTGCCGCAAGAAGAGAAAGAGGGTTTCCCCACGATGGTGCCCCGACAGAGAAGCCTCTTTTTTCCGGTGGCAAAATCCTTCATCCGTAACCCTGAAACCATTCGGAGGTGAGAGAGGGAATAGAGAAGCTCTCTTTCATCAGGGGAAACCGCAAACCCCATGGTGGCGTACCCCTCATCGCTGAGGATGATGGGGGTAAAATCGGAAGTTTGAAGAGCGGATTCCCGTTCGGCTTTCTCCTGCACTTCCTCTTGCCACCGCTGCCACAGTTCCTGCACCGAAATTCCCAGGGTCTTTTTCACCGCCTGCGCAAACCCGAAAGGGCTTAACGTGCGGCTGCGCCTGCGGCTCAGTTCGGCGAGCTTCTCCTCTCCAAAAGTCCGGGCGATGTAGTCCACCACGCTCAAACCGTAGATGTAGACCCCCAGTTTTCCCGGCCACTCCGGGGGAAAACTGTACCCCCGCACGAAATGCTGTGGCCACAACCCTCCCTCGATTGCCTGGGTGGCAAGGACCATCTGGTAAAGTGGAGAAGGAATTTCCCGTCCGGTGATTTTCCCCTCTCCGTACATGGCGTATCCCTCCCACACCCAGAAAGGCTGGATGAGGTTGGGGAGCACCACATACCCCAAAAGAGAACGCAACAAACGGAGGTTCTCTCCCACTTCCTGCAGGTGGAGAAAGTGGGTGAGCTCGTGTGCTAAAACCATCCGCAGCCAGCTTTGAAAACGGGTTCCATTAGCAAAAATCTCATAGGGCTCGGCACATGAGAGGTGGATTGCTCCCCCGAGGGGATCGGTGTACCCCCCGGGAAGGTCGCTGTGATCGGAGAGCACTATGGATATGCGCTGCGAAAGAGAAGTCTCAAGGAACGCCTCTAAATCGGGAAGGATTTCTTCGGCGATCTGGGCGGTCTCTTGCGCTGTAGTGCGCAGGTGCTCGGGGAAAATCACCCGGAAATGTGAGGTGGTGATTTCCCGCCAGGGTAAACGGGGATTGTACCCCGCCGCTTCCGATGGAGGGTTGCTGGCGAGAAAGAACCACAAAAGAGGCAGGATCAACCACTTCCCCTTTCCCACAGGCGCCACCCCCTTCCATTATACCGCTTCCGAAAGGGGGTGGAAAAGCACTTACCGGTAGTGCGGATCTTCGCAGAAGCGCAGTAAACGGACCTCTCCGGCCAGCGCCCAGAAATAGTAGAGGCGATACCCCGGGGCTGCGACCACCGGGTGATACCCCCGGGGAATCACAAAGGTGTCCCCGTGGCGCACCAGATACGCCTCTTCAAAGGTGCGGTCTTCGG
>Ga0272449_1004372_pt1 | contig 11514 bp, 13 predicted proteins | sample YNPCB0241_FD_198679 | JGI IMG/M metagenome (GOLD analysis project Ga0272449, IMG submission 198679) | Hot spring sediment microbial communities from Yellowstone National Park, WY, United States - YNP-CB-024-1 | ecosystem: Environmental > Aquatic > Thermal springs > Hot (42-90C) > Sediment...
CTACTCTCTTCTGATATTCCTACCTTTAACATGCTTCATCCCTCATCCTAATAGTCTTTTTCCATGTCTATAAATGCATAAAGTGACCACTCCATCAATGTAGAAAATCGTTTCTTCTTTGTACTTCTTACTTCTTATCCACATGTCTGTCCCTTCCATTAATATTCACATCATTAAGTGACATAGCCTTCTTGCGTCCAAAACTGTTATAGAGCACTAAACTAAAAAAACCTCCTGATGACCTTACCATATCACGTCGGGGTTGTTGTTTTATCTTTCTCACTTTTTGTGTAAGCCCAAAACCCCATTATTTTTTTAAATAAGTGGTAACCCAAAAATGCTTCTCTCGAGATGAATAACTCAACAATTTTCTGCGTAAAACAATGTTCCTTGTCTACAAAAATAGTTTCAACAAAATATAGTGACCAAGAATTCCTTCTCAGGTTATTAACCCTATTCATTTCCATCCCTCATAGTCACTTCTAAAACACAAAGATACTGTTCTAAACTTATTTGTTGTTTGGATTGTTTCCATCCCTCATAGTCACTTCTAAAACAGTAAGACAAGTAGCAGACGAACTCAACAGACCTGTAAAAGTTTCCATCCCTCATAGTCACTTCTAAAACTGGATAAAGTGAAAATGTATGTAACGGATCTTGGTCTTGTGTTTCCATCCCTCATAGTCACTTCTAAAACCTATGTGGGGTTTTCAATGATTATCGCGCGGTTGCGGTTTCCATCCCTCATAGTCACTTCTAAAACCTTCAGTCCACACACAGATTATTTGTGGGGACCATATAAAGTTTCCATCCCTCATAGTCACTTCTAAAACGGTTGTATTTGAACAGCCTGGAAAGCCCCGTCCCCATCCCGTTTCCATCCCTCATAGTCACTTCTAAAACTCACGTACTTGACGCACCGGAAATTCCGGCCTGGGTTTCGACGTTTCCATCCCTCATAGTCACTTCTAAAACGTAAAAGTTTTTGGCGGTAAAGAAGCGGTATATAATCCGTTTTCATCCCTCATAGTCACTTCTAAAACGGTTTTTCGTGAAGTCTCACGAAGATATTGAAAAGATCTGTGTTTCCATCCCTCATAGTCACTTCTAAAACAGTTTCCAGGTTAGAAAACCTGGAAACCTCAGAAAACCGTTTCCATCCCTCATAGTCACTTCTAAAACTGGTTATTAGGAAAGGGTTGAAAACAGTAGAGGTAACAAAGTTTCCATCCCTCATAGTCACTTCTAAAACTACACGCGTGTATGTATGTACACGTGTAAGCGCGTTTTTTTAGTTTCCATCCCTCATAGTCACTTCTAAAACACAGATGTTGACTTGTATCAGAGAGAAAAATTTTATGAGCAAGTTTCCATCCCTCATAGTCACTTCTAAAACTATTGGAGAATTTTGGAGGGATTGATTTTGGTTTCTACATCGTTTCCATCCCTCATAGTCACTTCTAAAACATTAATCGACCCGGTGGATGTGGAAGTCAACGGTACAGTGTTTCCATCCCTCATAGTCACTTCTAAAACTGTTGCGGGGCAATTAGAAATTGTAAGTATTGTTTCATGGTGTTTCCATCCCTCATAGTCACTTCTAAAACGCTCCCAGATGAAGCAGAAGACGGCATTATTCTATTCTTAGGTTTCCATCCCTCATAGTCACTTCTAAAACTCAAAACGCAATACAATCGGTGTATTCACAAGCGAGTCGGTTTCCATCCCTCATAGTCACTTCTAAAACGTATTCCAGAACGCACGTGGTTCCGATGGCTTTCCAAGGGGTTTCCATCCCTCATAGTCACTTCTAAAACAAGGAAGTTATAGCATAAAAGTAAGTTTCAACGGAAATGAATAGTTTCCATCCCTCATAGTCACTTCTAAAACCGGAACAATTACAGTTGGATCTGGATAATATTAACCAGTACATGTTTCCATCCCTCATAGTCACTTCTAAAACGCTTTTGTGGATAGTGTAACACAATTACTTGCTGTTGATGGTTTCCATCCCTCATAGTCACTTCTAAAACCCGCTGACCTCTATCGCGCTACTTTTCAACTCTAAGACGCCGTTTCCATCCCTCATAGTCACTTCTAAAACCTCGGGCTCAAAATGTTGGGCTCGGGTGAGTACTTGATCTGGGTTTCCATCCCTCATAGTCACTTCTAAAACTGAATTATGCATTCCAAATGAAGAATACGGCGATCACGTAAGTTTCCATCCCTCATAGTCACTTCTAAAACATTATGGAAGCTTTGCAACAAGGCGATATCTATCCGATTTGTTTCCATCCCTCATAGTCACTTCTAAAACGGAAGATATTCAAGGATTGATATAAGATTTGAATTAGAAAGTTTCCATCCCTCATAGTCACTTCTAAAACACTATATTCCCAGTTCTAGCGACTCCGAACTGGGCTGTTAATGTTTCCATCCCTCATAGTCACTTCTAAAACCCAAAAAAAGAAAGGGAGGATGATATTATGGTAACGTTTCCATCCCTCATAGTCACTTCTAAAACTTTGTTGTTGTTGACAAGGGCCTTAAAACTTTTTGGGTTTCCATCCCTCATAGTCACTTCTAAAACTCAAGATAAGCTATTGGAACCACTGGGTACTTCCAACAGTTTCCATCCCTCATAGTCACTTCTAAAACGAAAAATTGACCTATAAGTTTGTCTTTGAGGTAAACTATTGGAGTTTCCATCCCTCATAGTCACTTCTAAAACTTTATTCCATATTCTCCGCATGAAGACGTAGTTAAACTTGCGGGTTTCCATCCCTCATAGTCACTTCTAAAACGGTTTTGGTCTAAATGGTACATCGAAGAATAGCTGGCAAGTTTCCATCCCTCATAGTCACTTCTAAAACTGAAGCTTACAAATATTTTTTCTATGAAATGCGTTTCCATCCCTCATAGTCACTTCTAAAACGGGACTAACTTAATATCAAATGCGCTCTCTAGTAGTTTGTTTCCATCCCTCATAGTCACTTCTAAAACCCGTAAGACCCTCATAGATATTATACCATTATTTTTGTTAAATTTGACAGTTACATTTGTAAAAATTAAAAAGCTCGTATTTATGCATATTTAGGTTAAACACGAATGGAAACTATCCCCCGAAAAATCTGTGATTTTTTGTTAGTTTACATAATCGTTACAAATGGTATTTTAAGAAAGTAGTTTTAATGCGCTTTTAAAATTGTGGTTAATGGTGTATGAATGTGTCTTTGGAAATTTGTGCAGTTTTTGTTTGCTTTTATGATAATTTTTACATGTATTTGTATTTCATTTATATTGATAACAATGGATGTTTTTTTATAATTGCTCTAATTTTAAAAGGTAGCACGCTATGAGTTATTGAGATTGTGAAGATATTGATGTTACTGTTGTGTTCTCTCATTGTATGTAACGAAAAGATGTGAATAGAATGAATATTGTAATAACGAATGAACGTACGGTGTAAATTCATTAAGTGTGCGCATGTAAAGCGAAAGTGAATAAAAGACGGGCAATTAGGCAATTTGCCTTGCACTCTTTTGTACCACCTATCGCACACTAACCGATATACGGCGGTTCTTTAATTAATGTGCGCCTTTTTTACGCAAAACCACGTGACTTTGGAACTGTCTCAGATAATGTTGATGTCATTGTTTATTCTTAGGTTTTGTATTTTTCCCAAGGTAGCTTTCCAGCCTTCAAGGCGGGACTTCGCATACTGGTTTCTTTAGATTTCCTCTCGTAAAGTACAACATTATTTTTTGGCAACAGTTCACATTATAAAGCAGACTTAGATCACCAAACTGTTGTTCAAAGTGAGGTATACCAAATAAAAGGATGTTTAAAAGCACTTTCATTTTTTACTTCTGTTTTCCAGGTTTTTCAAAAGGTGGTATGTTCTTAAGGTAGGATGGTATGGTTAGAAAAAAACCCAAGCCAGCAGCAGACGTAGACCACACACTGGCTTGGGCATAGATGAAGAGGATTTTTAAAATAGGTTTTGGGATATTAATTTTCTGTTTGAGGCTCGAATCTCCCGTATCCGTAGTTTGTTTTAGCACCTATTCCATAGAGTTTTAGCATGTTTTTGAATTCAGTTTTTATTTTGTTCTTTTCTTCCTCGGTGAAGTTACTTTCTTTGTCTAATAGTATTGTAAATCTGTAAGTTGATGCTCCTACGACAATGTATTGAACTGGAACAGGACTATACCAATCGTTTGGTGGATTGTCTTGTTTCATGTAATAAGGCTGGAAATGATTGTTTATTAAGTCAATCTCAATTCTCATATCTCCTTGTGGGAGCGCATCGAGAAATATCACTAATCCTCGCTGGTTCTCTTTTGGGTTGTTTAAATCTGTTCCGAAGATTTTTTTGTAAAGTTCTTCTGTTATTGTTTTGTCTTCTTCCATTTTTTCTAAGAGATAATGAGCAAAAGCACCTTTTATTGATGTTGCTGGTATGACTGGTATTCCATAGTTTCTTGATAGATGTATGCCTACTTCTATCAACGATGGTAAACCACTTCCAAGAAGTAGTTTAGTTTTTAGTTTAAATGTTCCGTCGATAAGTATGTGTTTTTTACTGTGATTTTTTACTATGTTGTTTCTGCGTTCATTAAGTGATTTTATTGCCTGACTAATTGCGTCATCAATTTTCATGTTTTGGACAATATCTTTAATTATGGTATTTTTCTTGAAATTTCCAATTATATCTTGGCGATGATTTTTGTAGATTATTTTATCCCAATACAAACTTTTGTTTTTCACTACTTCGGTATTGTTCTCATGTGTTGGTTGAGTCATTTTCTTCACCTCCAAGGTAGATGTCGGCGTATCTTCTAAGCCATTTCACCCCCTCGAGTGCTGCATATTGTATTTTGAAGTATTTCGAGTTCTGCTCGGCAGTACCGTTGATAACTTTTTGAGAAAAGTTCTTCTCACCGGTTTGTATTTCTATAAGAGCATCAAGGTGTTCTATTAGTTTGTCATGCTTTTTAACCTTTAGGAAGAGTATCGTACCATATAGACCGTTCTGAATAATCATACTGCCTAAACCTTTGACTGTGCTAAGGTATTTGTCTTTATCTTCTTTTGAGCTTGTCGTTTGTATTTCCCTTACACATTCCACTGCTTTTTTGATTAGTTCTGTCATTGTCCATTCACCACCTTTAGTGCAACTAATCCTTTTCCAACTGTTTCTTTTCCACCAATGTTTATAACTGCGTTATCAACTGCGTTCTCCAGCTCTCGAACTATATCTTTATTTCCTGTCTCTTGTGCTTTTCTGTTTCCATATAGTGTTTTTCTTGCAACAAAATACATTACTGTATCTTGTGGTAAATATTCTTCGTACCAAAGCGCACCAGTAGCAACTGTCCCTGTGTTTTTGTCGATTCTGATTCTTGGAATGATTTCTGTCATTGTTTCAACGATTGCAGAGAATATTTTGTCATTTACGAGAACCACATCTGTTTTGAGTTTGTTTTTTATGTAATCAACTGTAGCTACGTTTTCTGAGATGATTTCCGCAATTTCTTTCAATGTTTCATTCTTTACCGCTTTGAATTTGAAGTCTTCAAGCATTATTTCAGTCTGACCTTCTTCAATGACGAAAGCTTTTGAATCATCAATATTCAAATCTTTAATTTCTTTGATTAAGTCTTCTTTTCCAATTTCTCTTAAGAACCTTATTAATACAAGTGGCGAGGTTACCCATACAAATAGTTTTTCATGGTGTCTTACTGGGAAGAGTAAGATTTTCGCTTCGGAAAATGCGATTTGTCCTGGGGTTGATTCGTCTGAAACTGAAGGGTCGCTGCCAAAAATGAGTTTTTCTGTTTCTTTTTCGAATTCTAAATTTGCTCTGAGCGAACCTTTGATGCCTTGAATTATTGGGAAGCCTGTGGTTCTTTCTCTTTGGATTGGTAAGTCTACGATTCCAACATCCATACCTTTTCCTGCGTGGATTTGTGATTCAGCATACATAGTAACAACAAGTTTCTCAAGTTTTTTGTTTTCCATACTTCTCAACCTCCTATTTATTGAATATTAGCTTTGAATTTTTCGTATGTTGTATAAATGAAACTTCCAAAACCAAAGAGGTTATGCTCACTTTTTTTGATTACGTCCGTTTCTGAAGGTATACTATCAAGATAATAAACTGTACCTGACGCAACTGCATGATATATAGGTTTTGGACGACCAAAAGCGTAATCCCAACCAGAGATGACCGTCCTTTTTCCGGAAGCTATCGCAAGTATTTGAGAGTTTCCAAATTTGAGGTCAGAAGGTGCGATACCTCCATTGTATATGGCTGGGGTGATGAGCATTATTGCTGTTTGCTCATGGTTTGTGTTTTCAAGTTTGTCAAAAAGTGTGGTGGTTACTTTTTCTACACTTATTCTCGCCCATCTCTGTTTTGCTCCTAAGAACACTCCTTCAAGTTTTGTAAGCTCTTGAACTGTCTCTTCGCTATCAGTTATCATGAAGAATCCACCATTTTTGAATCTGTATACGTTCATCGTATAAAGCATTGATTCTTTGACTTTTTTGTAGTCTTTTTCTAACGCAATGCCAACTTTTGATTCAATAATAAAGTTTTTTGGTGAGCTGAGTTTGAAGCTTTGCCCTTGTCTGTATTTTTCGAGTTCTCTTAGTTCAATATATGCTTCCTCAGCTGGTTCGATATTCGTCATTTCCGGAATCCAAGCCAAGCCCTTCAATGTAAAATTCCCAACTTTTGTTTCGATTTCAAAGTACTGCATTCTTTTGTACTGTTTCTCTCCGTTGTCTTGCTTGAGATATACATTCTTTGGTGCGGGGAAGTAATGTTTTTTCTGACCATTTTCTTCGGAGTAAATAAACGGACCTATTAGTTTTATTCTCCCAGGGTTGTTCTCATCTCCAACGATTTCTTGAAGTTGTTTTGGTATATTTGGTTTTTTATGGTACTGTAGCTCAATACCATGGGCTTTTAGTATTGCACTACGTACAGCTCCATAGAAGGGATATGGTGATGGATACACTGTTTGTGCATAACTACCCGAACCAAACTGTTTGACTTCACGAAATGCTATCCATTCTTCAGGTTCGAAGTAAACAAAATAGTATTCTTTGCTCATTAATCCCCACCTCGCTTATCTCCTCGTTTTGTAAATCTAACGGTTAGTATCAGGTCAAATGGATTGGATGGTCTTTCAGATATATTTGAACTAGCAAACACTCTTTTTGCGTACTCCTTTAGTTCTTTTGTAAATCTTTTGAACTCTTCTGATTCTTTTGACTTGGCGTCAGATTTTCTGAGTATATACTCAATGACCCGTTCAAGGAATGTTTCATCTTCTCTAGCGAGTTCAAGATCACTTTCCAAGATTTTGTAAAACGAGCGATGTGATAGTTTGAACTGTTCTGATTTTTGATATAGCCCATAAGCCTTTTCTATAACATCCATGCCGTTTATTTCCCATTTCGAACCAACTTCTTGGATTTGTCCTGACCTTCTAACTATTGCTATGCTAAATGCGCTTCTGCCAAGTTCTTCTTTTGCTCTGTGTTCTTGTTTTCGTGCTAGTTCTATTGCTACTCTAAGTGGTGATTTGTGATTTATTATCGATATTCCAGCGCTCATTGTTGCAGTTGGTCCCATCATCGTTGTGTAGGGCATGTCATTTTTGTAAAGAACTCCGTTGGTAAATTTGTATGTTGTGCTGCCTATCTTAAGTTCAATGTCTCCTATTCCAGAATACATTTTTCTTATTTTGTTTGCGCATGGGAGCACTTTGTCGGCTGGTAATATTGCAAGTACGTCATCTCCACCTGCGTAAATAAGCATTCCTTGGTATTCGTCTTCTACTACGTATTGAACAAGTGAAGAAAAGATTCCAAGCGTTCGTGAGATGGCTTTCTGATATGAAGGAGTTAATATCGGTTTATCAAAGAAAAAGTTTTCACCTGGGTTGTTATTTTGAATTTCTTTCAGAGTTTGAACTGCTTTATCGTGTAGCATTTTGCTCATAGTTGGTGCACTTTCGCCAGAGACCAACTTTCCCATCCTGTCTCCATCCATCATGAGAACAGCAATGTATCCGTTTTTGAGCTTTTGCTGAGTTTCCACAGCGTTCAATTCCAATTCTCCTGATTTAACTTTTTTGGATATTTCTTCGTTTACATCATTTTCTAACGCAATTTCAAGCACTGACTTAAACGTAATTCTCTCGTCGAAAAGTTTGTTGCTTACTAATACATCTCTGAGGAATCTTTTGACTGTATTCACAGTTCCAAGGTAATCTATTTTTACCTCATTTCCCACTGTATCTAAGACTTCTACACATGCCCTTACTCCCGCTCCAAAATCGTCTGGAATTCTTTGTGCTCCGATTTGTTCATCACTTTGGTACGGATGGAAATACCTAATAGTTTTTATGGCATTTAATCTCGATGTTAGTACTTTGAACACGTAACGATAAAAACTACCGGCATTTATTTTGTAACCGCCTTTTGATTCGATAAATTCAATGAATGAAATGTAGCTTTTAAATTCGCTTATGAATTTTTCGTCGATGGTTACGTATTCTATGATATTCTCTACCCCACTGACATTATCAGGTAATGGAATCATTGTTGAGTTGATAATCGGAAATAGTTTGATTTGTTTTTTGTATTCTTCGACATTTTTGAGTCCTATTGCTTTTTCGGTTGGGTTTTTTAATTTTTTTTCTAAGATATCACTTGCTAATTCTTCCCAGGATTTTCTCACAACTTCCTCGCACATATTTATTACTTTTTTTGCTTCCCAAGCCGGAACTATTGCAAGAAATACATTAGGTACGGAGGCTATTTTCTCATCCATGAGTGGTTCAGTAAGTAGCGTAATGCCTTGTCTTTGCAGAGTTCTATAAACAAAAGCATTTCCTCTTAAGTATGGGTAGACGATATTATCAAATCCGTAATTGATACCTATATATTCAATTGCCTTATACGTCAAATAAGAAAGCAAGTAACTGCCTGCCCACAAATCTACCGTTTTTCTAGCCTGAGCTATAAGTTCCTGGACTGGTCCTATTGCGAACATAACAAGAGCTGCATCAATTTTGTCGTCTTTTTTGCATGATTGCAATGCTGCTGTTATTTCAAGGTGGTCAATGATTGAATGGTTTGGAACACGTGTGTCTGCAGGCATGAAGCCGACAAAGTCTGTCAGATAACCAAGTTCCCACCAAAGTGCATGGTAAAATTTTTCCTCATCTGTATTTTGCGCTCTTATAAGTTTTATTTTGTTTCTTAGTTCTTCTATGTATTTTTGCTGCAAGTTCGCATCTGCTATCTTTGAATAAAGGTCTTGTTCTAAAACTGTAATTTTTTCTCCGCTTATGGGATGAATAAAGTATTTAAGCTCATCCATACCTACTCTAATTTGTCTTCCATATAGTTCATTAGGTAACGGAATTCTGTCGAGTGAACTTCCGACTATGTCTTCTTGACCTCGAATGTATGGAACACCTGCAATGTCACATAGCTTACTTGCAAGGTCTTCATGCGATTTTATGTTAAACGCTTTGAAGACTGGGTCATGAAGCAAGGCTGCTGCTTTTTCTTTCCAATTAATTGCTGGCATTATTGTCACCTCCTGATGAGGAATTTACTTCTCGAATTTTTTGATAAATCCAGACAACTTTTCCCAGTCGGCCGATAAGTAAGCTTTTTTGTTTTCTAACTTAGCTTTAATAGTCTTGTTATTTTCTTTTTTTAACTTAGTGGCGTCAATGCTTAATTTATATCTGTTTTCAGTTATCGTAGAAATATGACTCTTTAGCAGAAGAGCATTCACAAAGTATTTTCCATCGCTATCTCTGAATAGTAATATTCTCAGGCAACTTGGTTTTCTCCTAATCCATATATCTTCTTGCTTTATTTCTACAGAAACATCATATTCATCGAAAATCTTAAAAACTTTGTCATCTTTCCTAAAAAAGTAACGAAGTGGTAAACCTAAAAATGCTCCAGGAATTTCAACTGGCTCTTTACTCCTAGCTTTTAATACCTCAGCGAGTTTAATAAGACTGTCCTTGCTTTTATTTAATTCTCCGTTGTGTCTAATCACGTACTTTAACTGTCTGTACCATCCTATTGAATTACTTCCTGTGTACTTTTGCGACCTTTTGTAAATCTCTGAAATTACACTTGACAGGTCAGCCGCTTTAATTTTGGTGTCTTTTAAGATGTATGAACCTTCACAAAGATTTGGAAAATCTAAGAGTTTAGTTTGGGTAGTGTAAATTAATATGTCTTTCAATTTCTTCTGGGTATTTAAAATTTCTTTGCTTTCAATGAATTCTTTAATAGAAAGTTCAGCTTCATTTAGAACGTTCTCAATCCTCTCGTTAACACTTTTGTTCGATTTTTCCTCTTCATTTTGGATAATTTCAAACCTTCCAAATCCTTTTGTTGTTTTTGCTCCAATTCCGCCTACTAAGCTCGTAAGTTTTAGTAGAGATGATATGACATTTTGAATATTTTTATTTCCAAATGTAAAGTACAACGTAAACAAACTATCTACATCAAGATATTCTGCTCTTTCAATTCCATACAATGCATATGTAAAATCATAATTACTTTTTATGCTGCCATTGTTTTCGTCTGTGTTTTTCCTATTCTTAGAATATATTCTTAAATCATCTTTGTTATATTCCACCCAAACTCCAAATGGTGCTTTCTTCTTCTGGAAACCAAATATTTCGTTTTCAAGTAGTTTCAGTCCAGCATATTTTTCCTTTTCATACGTTTTGTAAAGTTCATATAGTTCTTTGTTTTCTTTTGGAGATTTCGGTTTATTATCCTCGTTGAGACGGTAGATATCTATAACCCTTGGTGCTACTGCTCGAAACCAAAAACGTAGAACACCTTTAATACTTTGCCCTGTTAGGTCGAATTCTCCAGTTTGTGGGTCTTTTCGCGAAATTATCGGAGTTACAACTTTACACTTTACCTCTGTGTAAATCATATGTTCACCCCCTATTTTGGTTTTGAAAATACTAACTTTAGCTCAGTTATCCGATTTTTGTTTGTCTTTCCATTTTTGGTATTCCTCATATTCTTTCTTTGAACATTCCACAAACCAAATCAATTATTGTTCCTGAGACAAAACCACCAAGTAGTAATCCTAAAATGACTATTTGCCCGTCAGCTCTTTGTGTGTTTGTCTGTAATACCGTTAATTGCGCTTTCCACAAAACATATATTAACTACGCTTTCAACGTTTTGAGAAATGTTTGCTCTTTCTGTTTTTCTTCTTCTCATTCATGATAATCTCTTCTCAATACTGATAGCTGTTATGCAACCTACCTTTATTGTATCATTTTTTTGTAAAAGCATTTACACTTTTTTGGAAAAAACTGCGGCGGGGAACCGCCGCAAAACCGGAAGTTAGTAGCTAATTACTTAAAACGAGAACGCAAAATCAATCATTGGAAGTATGTAGATTGTGTAGAGCGAAAATGTAAAGCTGTTGTCGTT
>Ga0272449_1004374_pt1 | contig 11510 bp, 7 predicted proteins | sample YNPCB0241_FD_198679 | JGI IMG/M metagenome (GOLD analysis project Ga0272449, IMG submission 198679) | Hot spring sediment microbial communities from Yellowstone National Park, WY, United States - YNP-CB-024-1 | ecosystem: Environmental > Aquatic > Thermal springs > Hot (42-90C) > Sediment...
AGAAATCGCCCTCTTCCCACCATTCATACTTGATAAAATAATTCCCATTTATCAACATATCCCTTTCGCCAAAAAAGATAAAAAAATAAAAATGGGGAGTGTGAGGGGCGGAGCCCCTCACAAACACTCACAAAGTGGTAATGATCTATATGTACAGTACAGGACCTCATGAAAGCAATAGAACTCAATCCCGGGTATAGTGATGCAATGGCAATTCTTGGGTTGGTGTATGAGGAAGGGAAAAAGGATAAGAAAAATGCTGAGTATTGGTATAAAAAGGCACTGGAGAACCAATTCACATCCATTGGAATTGAGACAATAGTAAAAAAACTCCTGAAAAATCTTCAAGGCAAATGAATAAAAAAAGTATTTTTATGAAAATGAAAAAACTCTTCTATCTAAGGTGGGAAAAGTAAATTAATCATACCCCTTCTCCGAGAGAATATTTTGAGGGATGGTGTTACACGGATTATTTTCTTCTCCTTTCTCTTATATTCCTTCTATACGCACGGGTCTAAAATTATTGAAAGTTCCTCTATAGTGATTTCAAAAATTTTTCAAACGAATCTTCTATACTGGAATTTGCTATTATAAGCATAGGAGAGTTTTTTGAGTTGTTGCAGACTACAACTTTTTAAAAGCCCCATTCGAGCCAAGATAATAAGTGCTATAACACCAAATACAATTATTATTGCTATAGGCCCACCTTCTTCTCCAAACATCCAGCCTATGATAATAACTAATATAAGCAACCCTCCTACTAAAAGTAACCCCGTTCCTGGACTCATTTTTTCACCTCCTTTTTTTTCTCGTTATAATCTTATAATGGCGGAAATTAAATGTCAAGAAAACGCATTGCCTCACTTGTATTCTATCCGAAATTAAGTTGTTGCCTCATTAAAATTTCTACCCGAAAATTTTTTAAAGGAATCTTTCCACCCCCTTTCGTTCTCCCTGCTTCGCAGGGAACGCCCCCTCCAGGGAAGGGGCTGAACTATCCTTTCTGTAAATCAACCTATAAGGAGGTGGAAAGATGAGTTACTGGAAAAAGGAGGAGAAGATGAAGATAATAAACAAACTAAAAGAGAGGTATAGGAAAGCCTCTAAAAAAGAAAAGGGAATAATCCTTAACGAACTCCTGCACCTCACAAACTACAACCGCAAATATGCAGGATGGCTTCTTAGAAATGCAGGAAGAAGGGTTTTTCTCAAGAGAAAAGGGAAGAAACTGGTGATATTTGTTGGAGAGATAAGAAAGAAGAAGAGGCGTAAGAGGGCAAGAAGAAAGATCTACGATAAAGAGGTTTTAGAGGCGTTAAAGGAGATATGGAGGGTTAGCAATTTTCTATGTGGTAAGAGGTTAGCCCCTTTTATACCCGAGATCATTCCTCAATTAGAAGCATCAGGGAGAATTTCCCCGTCAGATTCAACAAGAGAAAAGCTTTTAAGGATCTCAGCAGCAACTGTAGATAGGCTCTTAAAGGATGAGAAAAGGAAAGTTGCATTGGAGAAGCATAGAGGCAGACCAAAAATAAGAAGCCTTGTTATGAGACAAATCCCCATAAGAACCTTCTCAGAATTGGAAAATCCGCCACCAGGTTATATAGACATTGACCTCGTTTATCACGCTGGTGGCAATCCCGGAGGAGATTTTATACATACCCTGTCCGCAGTAGACATCGCCACTGATTAGTTTGAGGCTATGGCAGTAAAAAACAGGGCACAGGTTTGGACATTTGAGGCATTAAAAGCAATGGAAAAGAGATTCCCGTTTCCGATTATAGAAATCCATTCGGACAACGGAGTTGAATTCATAAATGCTCATCTTCTCAAATACTGCCAGATGACAGGGAAAAAATTTACAAGAAGCAGACCATATAGAAAGAATGACAATTGCTACATTGAGCAGAAGAATGGTTCCATAATAAGAAAGTTTGTAGGGCATGCGAGATATACTACAGAGGAAGAACTTAATATCTTGAACGAACTTTATGGATATTTGAGACTTTATGTGAACTTCTTCCAGCCAACAATGAAACTTATCAAAAAAGAAAGAATCGGTAGCAAAGTTAAAAGAAAATATGATACGCCAAAAACACCTTTCCAAAGAATACTTTCATCACCACATATAAGTGAGGAAGTAAAAGAATCTCTTAAAAAAGAATATCAATCTCTCAATATCGTGGAACTCTGGAAAAAGATATACAGGTATGCAAACCAGCTCCTTGATATCGCAGAAAAGAGAAAAGGGACTTGCATAAACGAAAAAATTTTGGAAGAATTTGGGGTAGAAACTAAAGTGAGGCAACAGGAATGATTTGGGGTAGAACCTTATATGAGGCAACGGCCCGCATTAAGTAGCAACTCATACATTTTGATTAAATTTGTGAGGAATTATGCTTGACATTTGATTTTTAATGAGGTATAATTGGAGCATAAAATTAGGGAGGTGAAAAGATGATGCACAGCAAGAGGATAGAAAGGGCGGAAGGAAGGGAGGGAGGGGTATCTGGGTTTATTTGTCTTTTTAATTCTACTATTTTCAGCGAAATCTTCAAGAGCATTAGATTTTGAAGACATTTCTCCACCATCATATACAGGAGAAATGGATTCCATAGCAACCGATAAGGATGGAAACCTGTGTGTGGCATATAGAGAGCATACCCCTGATTTTCAGGATATATGGGGAGAGGTGAAGTGCCTTTATGGAAAGGAATGGGTTTCAATTGGGGGAAGGATAGGAAAACAAAGGATGGTCATTTCAACAAACCTTTTTATAAACAGGGATGGAAGGATGTTTTTTTCATCGGTTGAGTGTCCATATCTGAATGCACCAGTTCAGGAGTGTGTGTTTCGCGTCTACACTTTTGATGGGAACAGTTGGGTTCAGATCGGTAGTGATATAATTTCTGAATCTGGATTTTATTTACAGAAGCCATATATAACCATTGTTCCATCGGGAGACATATATGTAGTTGGTGGTACCTATTTTACAAAGGAGGTATGGAGGTATGATGGAAATAATTGGGTGAGAATAGAATATGTATATCATGGATATTACTGGCCACATTATGGGATATTGAGTGATTCTTACGGGATGGTTTATCTCATTGCCTCCTCTCCATCAGCTGCAGGAAGGATAAATGTATGGGATGGAAGTCAATGGCTTCCTCTTGACGGGGAAATCTACCGGGTAAACCCCTCTTCAGTTAGTTTTCTTTCCTTTGGAATTTCACCGAGCGACCTCCTACTGGTTGCATTTAATGAGGGAAATTCACTTTATGTAGATTTTTTTAATGGAGAATGGGTTCCTATGGGTGGTATGTTAAACACACTTCCTGAATATGAGGCATCAATGACAGTTCCGATGGGAGCCATAGCCTTTGACCCGTATAATGAAACCCCTTATGTAGCCTTTTTAGAGAAAAGGTCTGAATCAGAATATGGGATTGTTTTAAAGCATTACACCTCTTATTGCTGGAATAAATGGGAGGTGGATTTAGACATTTTACAATACGGAAGTACTACCTCTCCACTTCTCGCCATAAACAATAGGGGTGAGGTATTTATTTCGTGGTGGAATTTCTCAACGGGCACACACCTAATGAAAAGCACCATGCCTCTACCTTCTCTCCCGCAGGAACCACCCACAGAATATGGTCTTTATTGTGGAGGGAATTTGAAGCTGAATGGTGAACTCAAGGTAAATGGTCCATTATCAGACATCTATGTTTCAGGGGATGTTGAGGTAAATGGAAAACTTATACTAACTGGAGACCTTTATTACGGGAAGAGTTACATAAACCATGGAAATGTTGATATAACAGGTGCAATAAAAAACATGAAAGATGCCGAAAATCTTCCATTACCTCCATCAATTTCCTTTGATAATTTCAAAGCATTAGCGAATATAGTTTTTGAAGAGGGAGAGGTTTATGAAAGGAGAAACGGGGAGCTTATAAAGGTTGCGGATGATTTATATATTGACCCATCAGGTGCAAAATGGCGTTATCACTCACAGGGAAAAAAGAAGGCGGGGTTCTGGGCAATAGAGGGGGATTATTCATCCAATCTTACCGGAACTATATACTTCTCAACGGATTTAAAGAACCCTGACCACAAAATTACAATAAATGGAACACTTGTTGTCAAAGGTGAGCTTTCCGATTCAGGGGAGCTTTATATAAAGACAAAACCAGATGAGTGGGCACTCGTTGTTGGAAAGGATGCATTTTTGAGGGATAAGACGGATGTATGGGGAAAGATATATGTAGGTGGAAACCTCAAACTACCTGATACAGTTGGAACAGAGCCAATCCCTATTGCAAAGTATCATGACAAAGGGAAGGTATATGTAATGGGTGATTGTTTCATAAATGGCAGATTTCACATAAACAACCTTGACCTCGTTCAGAGGGTGGGGGAATATATTGGGAGGTCAGAATTTGGGAAGGATAGTGTATATTTGGGAACCATTCCGATAGGGGAAGTAAGACCAGGTGAACCATCCATAGGGATTTTGTTGTTTACACAAAATGAATCATACAAGAATGAAATTACATATATTGCTCAGCCACTAACCTCACCTATTTATCTGAACATAAATACAGTCGCTATGAGTGATAACGCCTTTTATACACCCGTGATATTTGCTACAGAGGGGCTTCCAAAGGCATTGGCAAATCAATCTGTCTTAAAACATATTTTAAGAGAAAAGGGATACGCAGGAGAGATTACCGATATCTTCTATATTCCACCTTATGACTTCTATGCAGTAGGGGAGGACAATGTAATATATTATCTGGCAGGTCTTGATTTCTTCCCCCATGAGGTAAATCAGCATACATTGAATATGAGGAATGAACTCGCTGAACATAGAAATGAATATATCTTATCTCATCCAGAGAGGGTGAAGGAGAGATTGGAAAGGGCACGGGAGGAATGGAGGGAGCTGAGTAGCTGCGTTGCTCCAAAGGCGTCACAGGTTTCTCTTTCACCCAAAGGTTTCTCAACAAAGGTATCCGAGGTTAGAATAGGAGATTATTGTGAGATGGCTCTAAATGGTTTTGATGAGGTGGGGATCGAGACTTCAGCTATTAAGATAGCTATGTGGTGGGGTGATTGCAAGCTTTATTATGAGAGGGACAAAAATTCTATGCCAGAGTTTTGTACAGGATTTTATTCAAAATTATTTCTCAATATAATTGATGCAGCTACCTATGGAGCTGATGCAGTAACGAAAATGCTAAAGGCTGAGGGAAATACAGATATATGGAATAAGGCATACAGACATACCGTAGAAATAATATTGAACAGCGCAATTCTTGCAGCATTTCGGTCTAAAGAAATGTGGTTCGGTTATCGCTATTATGGACCGCTTTGCATGATGCCTTCCTTCACTTCTAAGGAAGACTGGAACAATTTAGTAGCGTATATGGCGGGGGGTATCACTTTGTATACTGGGGTTGTTTCCAGTGATATGGATAACAAGAGGGATAGCATGGGATTAATCCAATACTGCCGCATACGAGAAAGTAACACCGACAAGGCACCAATTCCATATTGCGTAGCTGGATACGTAATAAGGGAGTATTATCAGAATTATAACTATTCTGCTACTTTTTATGGAACCTTCACTTACCGATGGAGTGAGGATGCTTGGGCAAACTTGATAAACAAAGAATTAACTGGCAGTTTCTGCGATAACAATTATGTTAATTTCTTTGCTTACGGATACACAGGTGGATGTGATACTGAGGAAGCAGTAAAAAATGGCTTCCAAAATCTGAATCCCAATTTTGTTACTTTGGAGATAACCTCTGCAAAGAACCATGATTTTAAGGTAGTAAGCATCTGGGATTGCTTTACCACAGGTCAATGTAGTAAGATAGTGCATATAAAGGTTAACATTGGTGAATTCACAGAGACAGGTCTGCTGGGGAGAACTTTTATATGGACTCCTTGGCAAGATTCCCGCTGTCCTAATGCACCGAGAATAAAATGGGAAGGTGGATGGGGTGGTGGTGAAGGTGGAGGTGGTGGATGTTCAATAGTATTTCCTGGAAACTGGGAGGCAGTGGGGGCAATAGGGATAGTTTATTTATATCTCATTGTTAGGAGAAGCAGAAAGGGAGGTAAAAAATGAAAAAAGGTAATCTGATTTTTATCTTATTCCTTGTTGGGGGATGCTCCGGGGGAGAGAACACATTGAGTATTTCCTCCGGATTTTTCCACTCATGTAGAATAGAAAAATGGGAAGATGGGAATCGCCTTTTGTGCTGGGGAAGAAATATAGAAGGGGAATTGGGAAAGGGAGATTATCTTCCGTCTCCAGGATATATTTATACGAATGAGGAGATTAGGATAGAAGGAATATGGGATTCAGTCTATTCTGTGTCAACAGGAGGCTATCACACCTGTGGAATAGATGGTGATAATAAATTATGGTGTTGGGGTAGGAATGATTATGGTCAGGTTGGAGATGGAGAAAATGAGAATAAAAATTTGCCTCAGATGATATCGGATAAGAAGTGGAAATCAGTTTCAGCAGGAGGCTATCACACCTGTGGAATAGACGATGATAATAAATTATGGTGTTGGGGGAGGAATGATTATGGACAGGTTGGTGATGGTGGGAATGAGAATAAAAATTTGCCTCTGATGGTATCAGATAAAAAATGGAAATCAGTTTCAGCAGGAGGCTATCACACCTGTGCAATAGACGATGGTAATAAATTATGGTGTTGGGGTAGGAATGATTATGGTCAGGTTGGAGATGGAGAAAATGAGAATAAAAATTTGCCTCAGATGATATCGGATAAGAAGTGGAAATCAGTTTCAGCTGGAGGTTATCACACCTGTGGAATAGACGATGGTAATAAATTATGGTGTTGGGGTAGGAATGATTATGGTCAGGTTGGAGATGGAGAAAATGAGAATAAAAATTTGCCTCTGATGATATCAAATAAGAAGTGGAAATCAGTTTCAGCAGGAGGCTATCACACCTGTGGAATAGACGATGATAATAAATTATGGTGCTGGGGGAGAAATGATTATGGACAGGTCGGTGATGAGAGTTTTGGGAACAGAAATATGCCTGTTATGGTATCTCCGCGAGGAGTAAAAGATAAGTGGATTCTGATTTCAGCAGGAGGCTATCATACATGTGGAGTAATTGAAGAGAAAAGAAAGGTATATTGCTGGGGTTCTGATGCCTATGGTCAATTAGGAGTAAACCCCTTAAAGAGAGAACCATATTTTGGGTGGAATAATCCGATAACCTCTCCTGTTCAGATAGGGAATGATAAAGACTGGACATTCGTATCTACATCTTTGGTAACTAACTGTGCAATAAAGGATGATGGAAGTCTATGGTGTTGGGGAAGTGGTTTATGTAATCCATCACCTTTTCCAAAAAGGATAGGAAATGATAATGATTGGGCATATGTTTTAGCGAATTTTTTTGAAATATACGGCATAAAAAAAGACAGGACATTGTGGCGTTCAACATTGAAGATAGAAGATCAGAGAGATCCATATAATCCAGATATTATGATGAAAATTAGTTGTATTGATGACTACAGCCCCTTCACGAAGGTAGGCGAGGAAAAAGATTGGATTGCTGTTTATGGCGGGGTAATGGGCTCAGTAATTTCAATGAAAGAAGATGGTTCAATATATGGTATTTCAGGCAACAAGATAGAAAAAATATCGGATGAAAGATGGCGTCTCCTTTCTAATGGTTCTGCCGAGTATAGTGGAATAATAAATAAATATGGTATTAAGGAAGATGGGACCCTTTGGGGATTGAATTATACCTATAATTCAGGACCATCAGAAATCCCTGTAGGGAATGAGAACGATTGGGAATTTGTTGATATGAATTATGCAATAAAAAAGGATGGCTCATTATGGAGATTAGAAAAGGATCCTAATAACTTTGGAAATTGGGATAAATATATTATTCCTTCAAAAATGGACGAGGAGAAATGGAAAGAGGTTTCATCTGGTGAGTTTGGCTTTCTTTCTCTTTTTTATGCACACAGTTGCGCAATAAAGGAAGATGGGACATTATGGTGCTGGGTAACACGGAATGACGAAATTGTTCAACCAATAACTCGTGTCAGCAATGATAGGTGGATTTCAGTATCAAACAGAACTTTTCTATTTGGAATCACATGCGGCATAAAGGAAGATAAAACATTGTGGTGTTGGGGAAGTGACTTTCACGGCTCCCTTGGAATAGGACCTCCGGAAGAGGAGTGAAAATAAATTATCCGGTTAGAGAGTCGGTGTTTTAGGGGGTTTTTATAAAGGTTTTAAGATGCTTTTCTTATGTTAGAATTTCAAAAAGCCTGAGGGCTGCATCTGCTGCGAGTTCTCCACCTATACCGTGCTGACCGCTGTCTGCACTTGAGTAAAACAGCCCCTCAATGTGAGGGTCAACGATAGGCGGACGATTTTCTCCTACCTGTTCAATGCTCTGAGCAACCCCTATTGGATTTCCCATCTCATTGAAGAGTGCATCTATGAACTGCGGTGAAGCTGTTTCCTTCCACATTATATGCCCCTCTATTTCAGGAAACACCTCAAGCAATGCCTTCATTATTGAATCCTCCCAGGCTTTCCAGTCCTGCTTCTTCTCTGGTTCGTATGTGCATCCCCATCCCGCGTATATGAGCTCCTTCCCTTCAGGGCAGGATCCGGGGTCAAGGTTTGATATAACCGGAATCATTAGAAAACCTGCCTTCTCCGGAACAACCCCGGACTCAACCTCTTTCTTCAGGTTTTCAAAATCCGTCCTACCTATATACATAATCAGTTTTTTATCCGTTATTTTTCTGTCAACTGCGATTTTCAAAATAAATGTCGGAGGAGTGAAGTAGTATGATTTTATTTTTTCTACAAAATCTTTCGGATAGTGCTCCTCTCCTATTAGCTTCAAAACTGTTGTCTTCACATCCGCATTTGAAATAACAATATCCGCTTCAACCTTTTTTCCATCAACTATTACCCCTTTAACCTTTTTACCTTCCACTATTATTTTCTCAACCCTCGCTTCTGTGACTACCTTATGCCCCTTCTTTTTCATAAAGTTCACATATGCGTTTGGAATTGCCCCTGTTCCTCCCACTGGATATCCGCTTGTCCTGTTCTTCTGCATCTCCTGCTGACACCTTATCCACTCTCCAGCAGGGGTTTTGTCCGGTGGAACGACGAAATACATTCCCATTAGAAATCCCATTATCGCCTCAACCTCCGGACTTGACACATACCTTCTCAAAAAGGAAAGCATGTCAACTTTATCAAGCTCATTCAGTTGAGCCTCCGAAAGCCCCGTGATATCCTGATACATCCTGAATATGTTTTGGAGCTCGCTCTCAGAAAGCCCGAGTTTGTGGACTTCACTCGGAAACTTCAGCCATTCACCCTTGAAGAAGAAAACGGGTCCTGGCTTTCTTGTATAAGACCATTTCACCTCCTCCCCTATTATTGATAGAACCCTTCCCATCGTTCCGTTCTCGCAGTTTGCAATTATGTGACATCCCACATCCATCTTGAAGTTGTCCCTTTCGTATGAAGCATATCTTCCACCGATGAGCCTGTTCTTTTCAAAAAGGGAGATTTTGAAGCCCTTTTTTGTTGCGAGAAGTGCTCCAATTGCACTTCCACCAATCCCACTTCCTATTATTACTACCTCCTTCATAACTCCTCCTTTTTTGTTTTTGCCATTTTATCATAAAAAAATGCAGATTAAAACTTGTGAAATTCTAAATGAAGGTATAAAATAGGGGTATGATAAGAGAGATACAGATAGGGGAGAAGATAAGGGATAGGTTTCAGATAAAGTCCCTTGCAGGAAGGGGTTCATTCAGCGCTGTTTACAAGGCATGGGACCTGGAAAAGAATGAAAACTGCGCAATTAAGGTCTATTATCCTGTAGAGGGACATCCTTTTTCTGATAAGGCAGAAGTCGTTTTTGAACTCCTTTTGAAGTTAGAGCATGAAAATATATGCAGAACCTTTGAGTGGTTCAAAGAAGGTGAAGTCTATTACGCAAAAACCGAATACATTGAGGGCTCAAACCTGAGAAAACTTATAAAAATGAGAAAGGATGAGGACAAACCATTTACCTTTGAAGAGACTGCTCCAATAATTGAAGGGGTTCTGGATGCAATAATATATGCAAATCACTTCCTTCCCCATTCCTACCTCAAGCCCGAACACATATTTATCCTTCCAAAAAGGATTCTCGTAACAGATTTTGGAATTCCCTATATTTATGGGCATGAGGTATTCCTTGCAAAACTCGTCATAGAGGGTGACCCATATTATTATGTCCCACCTGAATTTGTGTCAAAAAAAGGCAGGGTTGACAGGTCAGGAGATGTGTATTCCATAGGAGTAATACTTTATGAGATGCTTACAGGAACAATCCCTAAAAAGGACTCTCCACCCCCTTCAGAAATCAATCCAAAAGTAGATGAGGATGTGGAGCGTTTGATAATGAAAGCCCTTTCCCCTTCACCCAGAGAGAGATTCAGGGACGCGGTTGAGTTTAAAAAGGAATTTCTCTATCTCCTTGACAGGCATTATGAAAGGGAAACGGAATATACCGAAGAATTTGTGCTGTTTGAACTGATAGAAGAAAAAGAGAGGGAACTTGAGAAACTTTTTGAGGAAGAAAAACCTCCAGCTGAAGTAAAGCCTGTAGAAAAGGAAAAGAGGGAAATTCCTGCAGAAAAACCTGTTCTACCCGAAGAGAAAGTTGAGAAAAAAAGATTTCCCGTCCTTCCTGTTTTTGCTGTTTTTATTTTTCTTTTTTTAGCATTCGGAGGGTATTTGTTTTTGGGGCAGAGAGGGAAAAGGGGAAAGGAAATAGTATCTCCACCTGTTGTGGTTAAAATTGAAGAACCCGCAGAGGAAAAGAAGAAAGAAAATGTAGAGGAGAAATTGCCACCTCAGGAGAAGAAGGAAGAAGTATCTAAAGAAGGGGAGGGTGAGAAGAAAGAGGGTCAGGTTTTAGAGGAGAAGAAAGAACCGCCGCAGACTGCTTCCCTTCCGGAGAAAAAGGAAATTCCGCAAAAGGAGGTAGCACCGAAGAAAAAGAAGGAGGAAAAAGTTGCTCAGGAGGTTTCACCTGTTAAAGAGGAGAAATGTCCCAAAGGAATGATTTATATCCCTGCTGGAGAGTTTTTGATGGGCAGTCCTTCTGATGACCCATTGAGGGATATTGGCGAGAAGAAGCTTCAGAGGGTCTTTGTTGATGATTTCTGCATAGACATTTATGAGTTTCCAAATCAAAAAGGAAAAAAGCCGATGACAAATGTGACATACGAGGAAGCAAAGGCTGAATGTGAGAAGGCTGGCAAGAGGCTTTGCACAGAGGAGGAATGGGAAAAGGCTTGTAAGGGAGCAAATTTTTTGAGGTATCCTTATGGAAACACCTGGGACCCGAATGCCTGTGCTACCGAAGATGCAAGAGGTGTTGACCGGGCTTTATCGCCATC
>Ga0272449_1004377_pt1 | contig 11506 bp, 9 predicted proteins | sample YNPCB0241_FD_198679 | JGI IMG/M metagenome (GOLD analysis project Ga0272449, IMG submission 198679) | Hot spring sediment microbial communities from Yellowstone National Park, WY, United States - YNP-CB-024-1 | ecosystem: Environmental > Aquatic > Thermal springs > Hot (42-90C) > Sediment...
AGGTGCGTAGAGAGCCGCGTTCCCATCTCCCGCGGGATTGACCCCCCTTCAGTCACCCCACCAAAATCCGGGCCTTGTCCATCCTGGCTTACGCGTAACAGGCTGGCCTGAGAACGAAAGCCGGTTTGATCCTGGGCATGGGTGAGACGCGGGGTGAGGTGGTAGACCGTGGCGGGCGAGCTCCTCACGGCTTCGGGGCTAGGGGTCATGAGGTGCAGGGATCGAGACGTTGCTTTGCCGCCGATGCGCTGCTCAGTAAACGGACAGAAATCGTGCTACACCGTAGCATCTGGAGCTTCCCCCGTGTCGGGGTGACTTAACGATCACCTTGCCAGGATGTACAGGAGGAGGCCGAGGGGAATCAGGAGGAGGAGCCCCCGAAGGAGACGACCGGCCTTCGCATAGGCGCCCCACCACCTCCGCCTTCTCCTGAGGTAACCAGGAGGGGGGATGAAGATCCTGGGGAGGGCATAGGATTTTGGCGGATCTTCTCGTTGCATTGACATCCTGAGGACTATTATACACCCGATGTGCAAGCGCCCCGTGGGTAAAGGTTCCCTGTGGAGCTTCTCAAGGGTCCCTATCAAAACCAGGAGACGGGTTTGGGTACCCCTTGGAGGGGGTGCCCGAATCCGTTTTTCAGGATTTTTTGGGGGGGAACTTGGGCCCATAGGAGAGGTAGACGCAAGCCTAATCGGTGACGACGAACACCACCCCTGCGACGGCGAGGAACGCGCCCAGGGAAGCTGCGAGGCCGACGGTTTCTACCTTCCGGAAAAAGCGGAGGAGCAGGACAGTGAAAATGGGCGTTGTGTTACTGAGGGGTGTGACCCTCACCACTTCTCCGAGGTTCAGGGCCTGGAAGTAAGAGAGGAACCCTCCCGTTGTCAGCAGGCCTCCGGCGATGAGCCAGGGGAGGCTAGACCGATCCATGCGGATCGGGGTTATCCTCCGCTGCAGGGCGAGGAAGGGGAGCAATACCGTGAGGGACCCGGTGACCGTGATGGTTGATGCGAGAAGGGGATCCGGGAGCATTCGCAGGCCGACCTTGCGGAGGATGAACGAGATTGCTGCCATCAACGCCGTATTGAGGGCGAGGAGCACGCCTGCCCATGACCGTGGCCCTGAGCTCGTCCCAGGGCTCCGAATTGACAGCCAGACCCCGGCGACGACGAGGAGGGTTCCTAGAGCCACCCGCAAAGAGAGACGTTCTCCGAGCACTGGAACGGCGAGGATGGCTGCGAAGATGGGAGTAGAGCTGGTGATGGTCGAGGCTGGGGTGATTCCGATGAGGGTGATGGCCTCGTAGTAGGAGAGGCGGGCGAGGCCCGGAGTGAACGCCCCGGCGAGGAGGAAGACCAGGGCTGGCCCCAGAGCTAGGTGAGAGAGGGAGCCCGAGAGGATGGCCGTGAGCCAGAGTGTCGCGAAGTTCGTGGCGATAGAGACGAGGGCTGCGGTGGCCGCCGAAGAGCTGCGTACAGCGAGGCGGACGCACAGCGCGTTACAGGCGAACAGGGCGGCAGACAGCAGGGCGAAGAAGCTGCTCACAGGGGCCGAAATTCGATAGAAGGAGCGGGATCCCTTCCTAGGCGCATCCCTCTAGGGGGAGATTGAAAACCAGGGGCTCAACGATGCCAAGAACCGGTATGGGCTAACCCCATGGGGAAATAGGCCTGGGGCCGAATCGGACTCCACACTTAGCCCGGAAATTGCTATCCTTGGGGCTTAGAGCCCTCCTAACTCCTCCACTACTCCCAAATTCCCGAAAATGTTGCCCTTGCGGGTTAGTGCATCACTGCTGTAAAATAAAAATACTAAAATCGCCAGAAGGGGGGAGATAATGATGAAACGTAAGCAGCACACGCTCCGTGACCTCACTAAGGTGGGAGTTGTGGTATTTTTGGCTGCAGCGTTGGTGATCCTAATTGGTGTCATTCCGCCCGCCGGTGGCCAGATGCAAAAAGAGGTTGTTGTCGTTGTCAAAATCGCAGGCATTCCATGGTTCAACCGAATGGCAGTTGGCGTGGAGAAAGCCGGGAAACAACTAGGCATAAAAGCTTCCCTAGTGGGTCCGGCCACAGCAGATGCGGCGGCGCAGGTTGCGATGGTTGAGGACCTAGTGAACCGAGGAGTTAGCGTTATTGCCGTAGTCCCTACCGATGCCAAGGCTCTGATACCAGTATTCAACAGAGCTCGGGGGCGTGGAATCACGATCCTAACCCACGAGTCTCCATTTGAGACCGCCGCGATCGACTGGGATATCGAAACTATTGACAGTGACGCCTACGGCCGACTCGCTGTTGATGAAATGGTGCGCGGACTGAAGCTGATTGGTGCCAAGTGTACTACATCTGATCCATGCGGATTCGTCATGCTTGTGGGCGGGCTGACCGTCCCATTGCATAATTACTGGGCTGATGTGGCGCTGAAGTATGTGAAGGAGAAGCACCCTACCTTAAAAGAGGTCACGTCACGGCTACCTACCGCTGAGAGTGTTGAAGACTCTCGCCGTGCTGTACTCGATTTGATCAAAACCTACGGGGACAGGCTTGATGCAGTTATCGGCTGGGGTAGCCTGGGTCCTTTGGGGGCAGCGGCTGCCGTACGAGAAAAAGGCCTGAAAAACAAAGTCGTTGTTGGTGGTAGTGCTATTCCCTCTTCGGCTGCCCCGTACTTGGCGGATGGAACGATGAAGTGGGCTCAGCTGTGGGACCCAGCCGACGCAGGTTTCGCTATGGTGTTTATTGGTAAGCAGCTACTCGATGGCAAGAAGCCCACAGCGGGTATGCAAATTCCGGGCATCGGTGCGATCTCAATCAAGGGCAAGGTCATCAGTGCTAACAAGATCTTGCTCATGCGCTCCGCTGACGACGCAAGGAAAGCAGGATTCTGATGTTGTGCCACTAGAAGGGATGGGGATCTGTGATCCCCATCCCTTTCTCATGCTGGACAGGTGTAAGGATGACCGAGGTTTTCCTGCAGGCACTACATGTGAGCAAACGCTATGGTGGCATCACGGCTCTTGCCGACGTAGACCTGACCGTCCATGTGGGCGAAGTACACTGCTTGGTCGGCGAGAATGGCTCGGGTAAGAGCACTCTTGTGAAGATTATCACGGGTGTGGTGAAACCCGAGTCCGGTGCGGAGATTATCATTGGGGGCGAGCGCGTGCGCAGCTTGACTCCCTACGATGCCTTGCGTCGAGGTATTCTGGTTGTGCATCAGGACCTATCGCTCTTCCCCAACCTAAGTGTGGCCGAAAATATCACCTTCGCGCGGCACATCGAGAGGGGCCGCAGTTTGGTCCGCTGGTCAATGATGCGACGTATCGCCGAGGAAGTCATCGAGAGAATTGGCGTAGATCTAAATCTCGATGCCAATGTGGGTAATCTTCCAGTAGCAGACCAGCAGTTGGTAGCTATCTGCAGGGCTTTGGCCAGTAACTCCCGACTGCTGATCATGGATGAACCAACCTCCTCTCTGACCCGTCGCGAGGTGGATCGTTTGTTCGGTGTCATTCGCGACCTGCAAGGTCATGGCATCGCTACTTTATTTATCAGCCATAAACTGGATGAAGTGCTTGAGATTGGACAAAAGATTACCGTCCTGCGTGACGGCCGAAAGGTAGGAACATTCGCGCGACGTGATATCGACCGACGTAAGCTCGCCTATCTCATGACTGGTAAGGAAATCACGTACTCCAAAGCTCCGAGGAAGATTGATGACACTGTCGTCCTCAATGTCAGCGGATTGTCGAAACGAGGGCAATATGACAACGTCCACTTCACCCTCCGTCGGGGGGAGATCTTGGGTATTATCGGCCCGCTGGGATCCGGACGCACGGAGCTAGCTCTGACCTTATTCGGCATGAACCCCCCCGACGCAGGTACTGTCTATGTGAACGGCCGACCGTTCCGGGCCAGATCCAATGCTGAAGCCATTCTCAACGGTATCGCCTACGTCCCCGAAGACCGACTTACGCAGGGGCTGGTATCCAAGCAGTCTGTAGGAAACAACTTGATCATCACTGCGCTTTCCCGGTTACTGGGGCGGGTGGGCCTGATTGATGGTCGTCGGCGGATGGAGTTCTGCGAGACAGCTGTGAGGACGTTCGATATCAAGGTTCCTTCCATCGAGGCTCCGGTTGGAATATTATCGGGGGGAAACCAGCAGAAGATTGTCATGGCCAAGTGGCTGTCCATCAAGCCGAAGATTTTAATCCTGGATGGCCCCACAATTGGGATCGATGTCGGAGCTAGAAGCACCATCTATGACATGATTCACACGCTAGCTCGTGAGGGAGTCAGTATCATTCTGATATCCGACGACGTTCTGGAGGTTTTGTACAATTGTCACCGGATCCTGCTCATGAAGCGTGGCAGAATCGTCGGACAGTTCTCTAGCGACGAGATAACGGAAGAAGAACTCTACCAACGTATGATCGGATAGCTCTCCCCATACTTCGCTCAAAGAAAGGCTCCAGACCCGAAAGGTATACCTTAAGGAGACAGATGCGAAGGCTCGTAATGGCTCGATCAAGGATTTGGATGTCAGTGGTGCCAAGGGTTTCAGGACGGAACGAGGTCTACCTACTAATGGTCTTCCTCAGCCTTGTTGCCGTCCTAGCTACTTTTAGTGATAAGTTTCTCACACTGGAGAACGTCTTTGATATTTTACGGAACTATTCGTTCTTGGGGATTCTCACGCTGGGTGAGCTAGTCGTGTTGATTTCTGGGGGGATCGATGTCTCTTTCATGGCGGTGGCCACAGTGGCTCAGTATGTAATGGGCGTGGCCATCACAATCTATCCTTTTGCGCATATAACAATCGCAATCCTGCTGCCAATGTCTATTGGTGCGGCTCTGGGAGCGCTAAATGCAGTGTTGATTTATTATACGCGCGTGCATCCTGTCATCATTACTATTGCTACACTGAATGTTTTTTACGGAGTATTAGTTTTCCTGACTGGGGGAAGATGGATCTACGAATTGCCGAACTCTTTCTTCGCATTCGCGCAGCGCATGCCCATCCGTCTCATGAGCAAAGCTGGTGTTCCTTACGGGCTATCAGTCCTGACCTTAATTTGGGTCTTTGTCGCTGCGCTGACTTGGTTCATTCTGAACTACTTGCCAATTGGCCGAAAGATCTACGCGCTTGGCGGCAACCCAGAAGCGGCTCGAAGAGCGGGAGTGAATATTTTCATGGTTATGCTGTTTGTATATGCGTACATGGGACTTCTCAGCGGCTTGGCAGGATTCGTGCAGGCTCAGCTCACTCAACTGATCCAACCAAACTCTATGGTTGGCCGAGAGTTGGATGTTCTGGCTGCTGTCGTGCTGGGGGGCGCTAGTGTATTCGGTGGTTCTGGGTCAGTGACTGGCGCGATCCTTGGCGTTCTCACGGTTGCAATCGTCAGGAACGGGCTCATCTTAATGAAGATCTCTTCCTATTGGCACGATGTGGTTATCGGATTAATCCTTGCGGCAGCAGCCGCGACTACGGCCTATCAAAGCAAGAAACACACCCGTCGGGGAGTGCGGATTTATGTTCAATAGAGCAGATCGCTTGCCATCGAGATATGCAGAAACCATCGTCCTGGTTACCGTGCTCACCCTAACGGTCGTTCTGATGTCCGTTCTAACACGTGGACGATTGCTTGGGATTCGTAGCTTCGAGGCCATGGCATTTCAAATGCCGCTGCTAGGCGTGCTGACACTGGCGCAGATGCTTCCGATGCTCACAGGAGGAATCGATCTTTCCGTTATCTCCACCGCAAACCTGACAGGTATCCTTACTGCTTTGGTGCTCACTCGGATAGATGTTTGGTACGCGACGGCCCTAGGCGTCGCCGTGGGGCTGACAGCAGCCCTTTCTGTTGGTGCCGTCAACGGCCTCGTCGTGGCGTTCTTTGAGGTATCGCCCATCATTGGAACTCTTGCCATGATGATCCTGGTGAAAGGAGTCGCCCTAGCCATCACAAGAGGTTATGTAATCGCAGGGTTTCCGAACCAATTTCTTTTTATCGGCGGAGGATCAGTCTTGGGAATTCCAACACCGTTTGTACTCCTTACCGTGACAGCGATAGCGATGTCTGTAATGCTCACACGCTCCCCCTTTGGCGTCAGTGCTTATATGTTCGGTTCAAATCCTGTGGCTACGCAGTTTTCGGGAATCAACACCAGAATGCTTTTGTTGCGAACATACACGATTTCCGGGCTCCTCTCTGGGCTGGCTGGTTTGATCATGATTTCCCGTTTCAATGCAGCGCAGGCCGACTACGGCGCTTCCTTTCTGCTGCTAACCGTACTGGTCTGTGTCCTCGGAGTGGTTGACCCGGCGGGTGGCGTAGGAAGAGTAGTTGATGTCGCTGTAGCCCTGGCCATCTTGCAGACAGTGGCTACCGGGTTCAACCTAATGGGGCTCAGCTCGCATTTGGCGAATGCGCTGTGGGGGGCGATCCTGATCCTGGTCATCATAATTCGCAGATCGCTTTCTGGGGCCGGATTCCAGCGATCATGAAACGGCCTGATGTAGCGCTATGGGACTTCTCAACAAGAGAGTTTAGCTGCATCGCGATGTCGGATGGTGTGAGCCTCCACGAGCATGTAAGAGCATTCTGTGAATTTGACCGCGAGGGATTCCTGTCTTGCAATCTTGAGAAGGGCAACGCCAGTAGGTATGCATCCGAGCTGGGCATCCGCATCGGCGCCGTCAACCCCAACCTCTTCCAGGAGGACGACTACCGTCTGGGGAGTCTCTGCCATCCCGACGCGAGGGTACGCCAGAGGGCGATCCGCCACATCGTGGAGTGCGTGGAGATTGCCAAGTTCGTGGGCTCTAACACCTTGAGCCTCTGGCTTGCCGACGGCACCAACTATCCTGGGCAGGATGACTTCCGCGCCCGCAAGCGTCGTCTCATCGAGGGCTTAACGGAGGTCTACGCTGCCGTGCCTCCGGGGATGCGCATGCTCGTGGAGTACAAGTTCTTCGAGCCTGCCTTCTACCACACCGACCTTGCTGACTGGGGGATGGCCTTCACCATCTGCCAGAGGCTGGGGCCTTCTGCGCAGGTACTTGTGGACACGGGGCACCATCCGCAGGGGACGAACATTGAGCACATCGTCGCCTTCCTTTTGGACGAGGGGCGGCTTGGGGGATTCCACTTCAACAGTCGCAAATACGCTGATGATGATCTCATCGTGGGGACCGTCAACCCGTACGAACTCTTCCTGATCATGAACGAGATTGTAGCCGCGGAGCAGGAGGGGGATCCCACCGTCTCCCGTTGCGCGCGGGAGGTGGCCTACATGATCGACCAGTCCCACAACATCGAGGGGAAGATCGAGGCCATGATCCAGTCCGTGGTGAACATCCAGATTGCCTACGCCAAAGCCCTCCTGGTGGACCGCCGGAGGCTGCGGGAGGCACAGGAGGGGATGGACGTCCTGGGGGCCCATCGCGTGCTCCAGGAGGCCTACGAGACCGACGTCCGGCCCCTTCTTGCCGTTGTGCGCGAGGAGATGGGCGTTCCCCCAGACCCCGTTGCTGCGTTCCGCCAGGGAGGACACGCGGAGCGGCTCGCCAGGGAACGCGGTGTCGAAGGCGCTCCTGGGGTGTGAGGCATGATTTCTCTGTGTGCCGTAGACCTTGGTGCGGAGAGCGGGCGTTGCTTTTTGGGTACCTTCGACGGCGTCCGAATGGAGTGCCGGGAGGTGCACAGATTCCCGAACGGCCCCGTGAAGATCCTCGGGAGCCTATACTGGGATGTCCTCCGCCTGTTCGGGGAGATCAAGGAGGGCCTGCGGCGGTGTGCCGTAGAAGCGGGAGGAGAGCTTTCGGGGGTTGCGGTCGACACGTGGGGGGTCGATTTTGCCCTCCTCGACCGGAGGGGAAGCCTGCTGGAGAACCCCTACCACTACCGGGACCGCCGGACCGAGGGCATGATGGAGGTGGCCTTCCGCCGTGTCCTAAGGGAGGAGATCTACTTTCACACCGGGATCCAGTTCATGCCCATCAACACCCTCTACCAGCTCCTGTCCATGGTTGTGGCGCAGGCGCCCGTCCTCGAAGTGGCCGCCACGCTCCTGATGATGCCCAACCTGTTCAGCTTCTGGCTCGGCGGGGAGGCGGTGTGCGAGTTCACCGATGCCACCACGACCCAGTGCTTCAACCCCCGCATCGGCGGGTGGGCGTTCAATCTCCTTGAGCGTCTCGGGATTCCCACGCACATTTGGCCGGCGGTCGTTCCCCCCGGGACAGTCGTGGGGATCCTTCGGGAGGAGATCCAAGAGGAATTCGGCTTAGGTCCGATCCCTGTGATTGCCACTGCCTCACACGACACGGCGTCGGCGGTCGCGGCAGTGCCTGCGGAGTCAGAGCGGTTCGCCTACATCAGCTCAGGGACGTGGTCCCTCGTTGGGACGGAGGTCTCTGCGCCTGTCATCACAGAGCAGAGTCTTGCATTGAATTTCACCAACGAAGGAGGCGTGGGGGGAAGGTTCCGCCTCCTGAGGAACGTCATGGGCCTCTGGCTTCTCCAGGAGTGCCGAAGGCTCTGGACGCAGCGAGGTGATGTTCTCTCGTATGAAGACCTCATGGCGCTTGCGGAGGCGACTCCCCCATTTGGGCCGTTGATCGATCCGGATCGGGAGGAGTTTCTGAGGCCGGGGGATATGCCTTCTCAGATCCAGGGTTTCTGTGCACGGACGGGACAGATAGTCCCACAGGGGGAGGGGGAAGTCGTCCGGTGCATCCTGGAAAGCCTTGCCCTTAAGTACAGGTGGGTGGTTGAGCAGCTGGAGCACCTTTTGGGTTACCGGTTAACCCCCATCCACGTCGTGGGCGGGGGTGCGCGGAACAGACTCCTCTGCCAGATGACCGCCGATGCTACGGGAAAGCCGGTCATCGCGGGACCCGCGGAGGCCACGGCCATGGGGAACCTGCTGGTCCAGGCGATGGCCCTTGGTCATCTGAACTCCCTAGAGGAGATCCGAGAGGTGGTCCGGGCCTCCTCGGATCGTGCGGTTTACGAGCCACGCCCGGATGGTCGGTGGGACGAGGCCTATGCCCGATTTGTCCCGCTGCTGGCATCGCACCCGGAAGGGTAGAGTTTGGTTACGGGGGGAATCAAGATGCGCTTGCCTTGGCAGGAGGAAGAGGCTCGCGGTGGATCCACCCTCGACCTTCTCGTCTACCGGTCGAGGTTGCTCGGGGCCGATCCCCGCGTGGTCAACTGGAGAGGCGGCAATACTTCTGCGAAAGCAGAGGAGATCGATCACATGGGGCGGAGGATCAAGGTCCTGTGGGTGAAGGGAAGCGGTTCGGATCTCAGGACGGCTTCTCCGGGGGACTTCGTGGGGCTGCGCCTGGATGAGGTGCGGGTTCTGGAGGAACGGGAGTCCCTCTCCGACGAGGAGATGGTGGATTACCTCCTCCGCTGCATGATCCACCCGAACCAGCCTCGGCCCTCCATCGAGACCCTCCTCCATGCCTTCTTGCCCTTCCCGCATATCGACCATACCCATCCGGACGCTGTGCTGGCTTTCTGCACTGCAGCTCGCGGAGAGGAGTTAGTTCGGGAGGCATTTGGGGAGCGGGTTGTATGGATCCCGTACACGCGTCCAGGGTTCTCCCTGGCCAAGGCCGTCGCTACCGCCGTTCGGAGCGCTCCGGGAGCACAGGCTGCCTTCCTGGCGAAGCACGGCCTTGTGACGTGGGGGGATGACGCGCGCATGTGTTACGAGAACACCATCGGCATCATCGAGGAGGCCGAGCGGTGGATCGCGGGCCGACGAAGAGGGCGGATCATTCTGGGGAGCCCGTGGATCAGGGCCGTTCCCCCCGCACGGCGCCGGGAGCTTTTTGTCAAGATCCTCCCGGTGGTCCGAGGCGCGGTGGGGCAAAAACAGCGCATGGTCCTGCACGTAGACGACTCAGAGGAAGTGCTGGCGTTTGTCGGAAGCTCGGAGGCAAAGCGCCTCAGCCAAACTGGCTCGGCATGCCCAGACCACCTCATCCACACGAAACATCTTCCGCTCTTTGTGGATTTCGATCCCGCTCAGGAGACCGCGGATCATCTCATCTCCAAGATCCGTGCCGGGTGCGAGTCCTATGCCCAGGCGTACATGCGCTATATCGAGTCCCACAAGCGCCCGGGGGATCCGGTCGGTGACCCTTACCCGCGTATCCTGCTTATCCCTGGGCTCGGGATGGTGGCCACGGGGAGGGACAAGTTCCTGGCGATGCAGGCTGCCGCCCTCTACCGACGTGCAATCGCTGTCATGGAAGGCGCCTCTTTGCTGGACACCTTCACCTCGCTGACCGCGGGCGAGGCCTACGAGATCGAGTACTGGCCTCTGGAGCTGTACAAGCTTACCCTGGCCCCCCCGGAGCGGGAACTCTCTCGGCGGGTGGCCGTTGTGACGGGGGCTGCGGGCGGTATCGGGCGGGCTATCGCTGAGCGGCTTGCGAGGGAGGGGGCTCACGTAGTCCTCCTAGACATCGACATCCCCGGAGCAAAGGAGGTAGAAGAGGAGCTGGTCGGTCGTTATGGGGAAGGCAGGGCCCTAGCGATCCCTTGTGATGTGACCGAGGAGGGTGCAGTCAGGGAGGCCTTCGCCAGAGCCATCCTGACCTACGGAGGAGTGGACATCCTGGTCTCGAACGCTGGGCTGGCCTACGCCGCGCCTCTGGAGGAGACCCCCCTGGAGCAGTGGCGAAAGGTTCACGACGTCCTCGTAACAGGTTACTTCCTCGTCTCCAGGGAAGCTGTGAGGATCATGAAAGTACAGGGCTTGGGTGGGTCCATTGTCTTCGTCGTGTCCAAGAACGCCCTTGTGGCGAGCAAACAGGCATCTGCGTACAACGCTGCCAAGGCCGCCGAACTTCACCTAGCCCGCACGATTGCCGAGGAGGGAGGCCCTTTCGGGATTCGTGTGAACGCCGTCTGTCCCGATGCGGTCATCCAAGGGTCGAAGATCTGGACAAGCCAATGGCGAGAGGAGAGGGCCAAGGCGTATGGCATCCGGCCGGAGGAGATCGAGGAATACTATCGGCAGCGGACGACCCTCAAGGTGAACGTTTTCCCCCAGGATGTCGCGGAGGCCGTTCTCTTCTTTGCGTCTGACCGGTCGTCCAAGACGACAGGAGGAGTATTGACCGTGGACGGAGGGGTCCCGGCGGCCTACGTACGCTGACCTCCTATTAGGCCAGCTTGTACCGGTTTCCCAAAGGTTCCCTATCCGGGGTTGTACCGTTCACAGCCATCAACGTGGCTCTTGCCGAAGAGTGTAGGGTACCTACATATCTGGGGGTGGAGGGGAGCGCTGGAACAGGATTTCTTTCTAGCCGATGTTTGCAATGAAGTGGCCTATTTTTGCCCTCCCGTCTGAAGGGCGATGGCTGAAACCCCTATCAATCCTCGTTTCTTTTTCGGGAACCCCCCTAGACGGCGGAGATTGTAGTGAAATGTATTTGGGAAAAACTCGAGAGGATGAGAAGGAAATTT
>Ga0272449_1004386_pt1 | contig 11485 bp, 12 predicted proteins | sample YNPCB0241_FD_198679 | JGI IMG/M metagenome (GOLD analysis project Ga0272449, IMG submission 198679) | Hot spring sediment microbial communities from Yellowstone National Park, WY, United States - YNP-CB-024-1 | ecosystem: Environmental > Aquatic > Thermal springs > Hot (42-90C) > Sediment...
CGTAAAACCCGTTGACGACCCAACCGGAGCTATTCCAAGCTGGATAGGTGAAGAAATCCCTGTGCCCTTTGAAGTAGCTCAAGAAGTAGGTTATATCAGAGGCTTTGTTGAGGAGCAGACACGTAGAGGTCTGAAGCCAGAGGAAATTGCAGCAAAGCTTAGTGAGAACTACCCAGCAGATGGGGAGACAATTCTAGATGCCTTAGCTGAAACTGTTGAGCAAGCTGCTGTCGGAATACATGTTCCAACAGACAAGCGAATAACCATCGAAGATTGGGAGGACTTCGTCATTATCCACGCTCACTTCGGTTCCCTTACGAACAGAGCCCTAGCCCAGCTTATTGGGCAACTCCTATCCGAAAGGGTTGGCTATGGCATAGTGGTTCAGCACGACCCATACCGCATATTTGTACAGACAATGGGTTCTGCGGATGCCGAACAAATCGTCACACTGTTCAAGGAGATGGCTTCCATGCCAGAACAAGCCGTCAGAGAAAGCCTAACAAGGGCTACGGTTAAGACTGGCATTTTTAAGAGGCGCATGATTCACGTGGCAAGACGCTTCGGCGCATTGGAAAAGTGGGCTGACTTCAGTAATGTGAGCCTCCAAAGACTTCTGAAAAGCTTCGAGGGAACCCCGATATTTGAGGAGGCCCTAAAAGAGGTTTTCACAAAAGACTTGGACGTTGAAAAGCTTGTCCACGTTTTAGAGAAAATCCAAAACTGTGAAATTGAAGTGGTTAAAGTTGAAACTGGCCGAAATGCAACACCAGTTGCGCGTGTGGGCATTGAACGAGTCAGCATGAAAACGGATTTGATTCCGCCTGAAAGAATGCGTGCTGTTCTCATAGAGTCTGCTAAGGCAAGGCTATTGAACGAAACATGCAACATTATTTGTACAAGCTGCTGGGGCTACGCGGACATGATACGCGTAAAAGACTTGCCAGCTAAGCCAAAATGTCCGAAATGCGGATCCGGGGCTGTTGGACTTTTAAGGGTTGAAGAAGAAAAGATTCTGCCCCTAATTGAGAAGAAGGGCGAAAAACTAACTAAAAGCGAGGAAAAACTGATGAGGCAAGCCCTACAAACAGCCCGTCTGATAGAAAAGTACGGTAAGGCGGCAGCCGTAGCCCTCTGCGCAAGAAAAGTTCAGCCATCAGACGTTAAAGAGGTTCTTGAAAAAGAGGCTGCACTTACCGACAGATTTTATGAGCTTGTTTTGGAAGCTGAACGTAAAGCCATAAGCAAAAGGTTCTGGTAGAAGACCAGAGAGACTTACAACAACTTTTAAATGGGGGACTACGTTAATGTGGGTGAGCAGCCCAAACGGGTATGTGGAGAGATAAAGCAACTTGGAGATAAGCCGAAAAAGACTCCGCGAAGAAGTCTTAAACAGAATTAAATACGTTAAAAATTGTGTTTTGGCGAGGGAACTGTGCCTCCTAATTAGAACGAACAGGGCCGTTCTTGAGCCAAAAGACGTGCAGGAAATATGCCTCTACATTTCAAGCTTATGCAAAGAAGAAGGATGTGAAGAACCCAGCGAGCTTTGCCGCAGGGCAGCCGAAGCTGTTGGCGCTGGAGACGAGGAGAAATATTTGGAGTTGTGTGCCCAAAGCGCCATGAAATGCGGAGAGTCTAGACGCCCAACACCCAAGAAAGCCACATATGTGGCCTAAACGGCAAAATCTTTAAAAGAATAAAGTATTGGTAAAACCAAGATGGAGGCATGCCCTCTGTTCATAGCTCCCTATGTCCCAACACCCCTTCCAGTTGTTCGCCACATGCTTATTTTGGCACAGCTAAAACCCGGCGAGGTATTCTTTGACCTTGGAGCGGGGGACGGCAGAACAGTTATAATGGCGGCTAAAGAGTTTGGCGCAAGAGCCGTCGGCGTAGAATTACGCGAAGACCTTGCAAAAAGAGCCCTAAGCACAGTTTACGAAGAAGGGCTCCAAGACAGAGTAACCATAGTTAACGGCGACATGTTCAACGTTGACCTATCATCAGCTGATGTTGTATTCTTGTACTTAACCACAACCGCCAATGAGAAGATAAAGCCAAAACTTGAGAGCGAACTTAAACCGGGAGCTCGTGTGGTCTCCCATGACTACGAAATTGTGGGCTGGAGACCATTGAGAGTGGAAAACTTCTGTGAGAACCCGAAGCTTGGATACCCATCCCATACAATTTACTTATACAAGAAAGTTTAGCGCTATTTATGGTGAAAGGCAAACCTTTAATTTTCAGCTAATTTCCAAAATTTTAGAAAGATACGAGAGAAGGCGTAGGCAAGGGAAATGCTGTTCGTTCCATGGCAATACATTGCAGATTGGAAATGCAACACATGCGGTTTATGCTGCAAAGCCTACAGCGTAGTCCTAAACTTTCAAGAATGGCTTAACATAGTCAAAAACTATGGCTTGGAAAACACGGCCACCGGGTTGAATAAGCTTTACTTGCGAAGAAAAAGCGATGGCTCATGCGTGTTTCTCTACAAACTGGCAGACATGTACCTATGTGGATTACAACACATGAAACCAGCGGCATGCAAACTGTGGCCCTTTAAAATTTTATCCACTCCAAAATTTGGATATGCAAGAGAAGCGTTATACCTTTATGGCGGGAAAACATTATACATATATGCTGATTCCACATGCACAGGACTAATTTATGGCAAGCCCACATGGGAATTTGCAAATCAAACACTAAAAGAGTTTATAGAAATCGCCATAGGAATCCGCAACGACCAAAAGCAAAGTAAAGCCAACATTGAATTTGTTCAACCATACCCATCGATGAGACAACTTTTCTAAAGGCAAAACATTGTTTCTTGATGGAGTTCGGAAGATTTAAATATATTAAAAAAAGTTTATATATAAGGAATTGTTTACATATTCAGAGGAGAGCTTTTTGAATGAAGATGCAAGCCAGATGGTGAAAAAATTGAAGGCCCTAGCAAACCTTCTGAGGCTAAAAATGATCGCATCCCTATGCGAAAAACCAAAAAACGTTTACACACTAGCTAAGGAGCTAAATCTCCCATATCCATTAGCCCACCTTCACCTAAATGGTCTTAAAAAACTTGGACTGGTCAAGGAAGTTAAAGAGGAAAAGAAAGCGGAGGGGCTTCCACCTGTAAAATACTATGCGCCAACAGATTTCAAGCTAATTTTAACCCCTAAAGAAATTAAAGAGCTCTTTAAAAGGGAAAAGGAGGCAAGATAAATGGCTAAGGCTTCGATCTTAACAGCTTTGACAATAATACTCCTAGGTTTTGGGGTGCCAGCGCTTTCCATATACTTCTCGGTATTTCATGGATTCAATGTTATTGTAGCTGGATTAGTTGCCATCCTTGCACTGATAGTTGCGGGGGTCCTCGTGGTAATAGGTTTGGCAATAGGTTCTGAGGAACTACCTTCTGAAAAAATTAAATCGTCTGAAATGGAAAAGTTGAATCTTTTGCGCGCCCATCAAAGAGCCACTTTAGAAGAGTTGGACGAGATCATAGTCATACTTAGGGAAATCAGAGATGTTTTAAAGTCTGCACAAGAATGATGGGGGGGAAGTTGGATGACAAAGGAGTTAAAGTACGTGAAATTTTCCGATGAAGATGTTGTGAGAGAAACTGAAAAGCGTCTTAAAGAGATGAAAGCCCTTCTTGCTGAAATTCGGGATTTGCTGAAAGCAACAGGGGGATTAGAGTAGGGAAGGGAAAAATATTGAGTGGAGAAGAAAAAATACGTAGATATAAAGAGGAACTCCGCCGAATGAGTATTCCGACAACTCGTGTTAGTGGTTCTGGAAAAGTGCATATTGAAGGTGTTGGTAACATTCAAATATCCGGCTCTGGTTTTGTCTCTCCCCAAGAAATAAAAATCAGCGGGAGTGGTCGCCTACCTGGCGGATTAAAAGTTGAAAAGTTAAAGTGCGCTGGGAGCGTTTCTGTAGAGGGGGATGTAGAAGCTGAAGAAGTGGATTTTTCAGGTTCATCGTCTATTGCTGGTAATGTTAAAGCTAAAAGTTTAACCGCTTCGGGAGCTTTCTCCGTAGATGGTGATGTGCAAGGTTCCTTATTAAAAGTAGCAGGTTCTTGTAGGATCGGAAGAGCTGTTGAATTAGAAAATGCTCTGCATGTTCATGGTTCCCTTAGAGTGTTTGGCGATATTAAAGCTGGAAAGCACGTGGAGCTTAAGGGTAGATTTGACATAGGAGGCAAAATAATAACCGGGGATTTTAACGCTGAATTAAATAGATATGAGTCCTACGCGCGCGGCGGAATTGAAGCAGTTAACGTTGATATCAAAAAGAGAAATGTTGAGGGCATAGTGATTTTTGGAATACCGATCTTTGGCGTACTTTCAGGCTACGGAAAACTGCATACCACCAATGTCACAGCCAAAGAAAAAGTGTACTTGGAAAACGTTTGCTGTGAAAATATTGTTGGAAAAGATGTAACCATAGGTGAAGGATGCATTATTAAGGGAAGCGTGAAATATTCAAATTCCATTTCTGTTCATCCGAAAGCGAAACTCACAAGCCCTCCAGAAAAAATCGACCTAAAAGGGTGACCAAACATCTGCTCACTAATGCGCACATTCTTTAACTCGTGGGCCCAACTTAAGAGTAACTTAAAGTGAGGCGTGAGGCGCTTTATGGAAGCTGTGACATCTGTAAATCTTGTTAAAGCATACCGCGGGAAAGAAAAGATTGAAGCACTGAAAGGAGTTAACATCTCCATCGAAAAAGGTGAGCTTTTCACCTTGCTAGGTCCGAACGGTGCTGGGAAAACCACTTTTCTGAGGATTATTTCCACACAGTTGTTGCCCACGAGCGGTGAGGCGTATGTCTTAGGGTTCAATGTCCTAGACGAAGCTGAAAAAGTGCGGGAACACATAGCCGTTGTACCACAGGACGTCGCCACCTATGGCAATTTTACGCCCTGGGAATACTGCTACTATTTTTCGCTGCTTCGAGGCATGACAAAGCAGAAAGCAAAAGAAACATCTGAAAGGGCTTTGAAAGCTGTTGAGCTTTGGGAGCTGAGAAACCGCACATGTGCAACACTTTCAGGAGGAGAAAAGAAGAGGGCAATAATTGCGGCGGCTTTGGCTTCAGAAGCCGAGGTGCTACTGCTGGATGAGCCAACAAGCGGTTTAGATGCTATTGCGCGGAGAAAAGTTTGGGCAGCTTTAAGGGAGATGATTGAGCAAGGCAAAACAATCCTTTTAACAACCCATATCATGGAGGAGGCTGAAATGGTCTCTGATAAATTGGCCATAATTCATAAGGGCGAGTTGATGGCGCAGGGAAGCGTAGAAGAGATCAAGGGGTTAGCTAAAGAAAAATTTAGGGTTGTTGTAGAAGGCAGCTTGAAAGCCCTTGAGGGCTACGTTAGCAACAACTCTTCGGTAAGTTTCGGCAGCAAAAGGATAATTTATGTTGAGGATGGAGACGAAGCCATAGAACTCGTCAGAAAAGCCCTTAAAAAGGGCTTGAAGGCTGAGGCTTCTCCCATCACGCTTGAGGACGTATTTGTGAAACTCATTGGAGGCAAAGAAAATGAAAATAGGAAAAATAGTTAGAGATACTTTCATAATCGCTGCTTTAAAGGCTATTCCAGACTTGAAAAGGCAGCCGCTGGTGTTGATGGTTATGGGTTTGATAAGCGCCTTACCCCTCTTCTTCATACTTGTCTTTGGAGGCGAAATCAGCTATGGACTTGTGGGAGCCATGATTTCAACAGTGGGTTTCATAGGCATAGCCTCTGCCATACAGGACATAACCTTTGATAGATACGTGAAGATTAGGGAGACAATCATCGCCATGCCAGTTCACCCAATTTCATACATGATTGGAGCAGCCCTAGCCCCGCTGATATTTTCTTTGCCAGGGTTCGCCTTCTTTTTAGCTATCGCCTTGTGGCTTGGCGTTATACCCTTTCAAGCGTTGGGTTGGATTATTGCGGCTTTGCTCTCGTGTTGGGCTGTTTTAAGCGGCTTAGGCTTTGTTATATCTACATACCTTCGAAGGGCAAGCATATACACGTTAAACAACTTATCTACCATTCTGGGACTTGGATTAATTTTCCTTCCACCAGTCTATTACCCTGAAGAACTACTTGGTGGGTTAAGCTGGATAGGAATATTGTTTCCAACGTCAAACACCGCCGGATTGATAAGGGCTTATTCTGGTCTTGCCGTTTTCTCGCAGGAAATAATTATGATCCGCTGGCTTGCTCTTTTAGCGATGATGGTTGTCTCCATTCTTCTTGTAGTTTTTAAGGCAAAGTGGAGGGAAACTTAACGGCACCTTAAATGGACTGCACAGGATAGCGTTCATACTGCAGTTCATAAAGCTTCTTTAACTTCTCAATGGTGTCTATTTCCTCCATGGTTTTGTCGGTTCTGAACCTTACTATTTTTGGCACCCTTAGGGCATATCCGCTTGTGTACTCGTCTGTTTCCTGAATCTCTTGATACGTGACCTCCACAACAACTGTTGGTTTTACGAATACGCCCTCGTCATCCTCGCTAAGCTTTGTTCTTTCGACAATTGTTGCGAGGGTGTCCATGGTTTGATCCGAAAGATTTGAAACCTTTCCAATCGTGTAGAGCCTCTTTTCCCTTGGGTCTCGCACTGCTAAGAGGAAGGATGAATACAACCCTGCGCGTCTTCCTTTCCCATACAAGGCTTTGACTATTGTGCAGTCTATGGTGTCGCGTTCCGGTTTCAGCTTAAGCCACGTGTAGGTGCGCTGTCCCATCTTATATGGAGAGTTTAGGTCTTTCACAACTATGCCTTCAAAGCCTTTCTTTAGGGCTTCATCGTAGAAGCGCATCAATTCAACCTCATTTTGGCATTCAACCCCTTCGGCTAAATATTCTTGTGGAACAACCTCAACTAGATACTTGCGCCTTTCAGAAAGCGGCAAACTTGTCAATTCTCGTCCGTTAAGGAAGAGGATGTCGAAGGCTCTGTAGGTGACATGGACTTTCTCCATCCTTTCTGCAAGCTCTTCTGGTTTTAGTTCCCTTGGCACTGTTCTTTCGAGCATAACTTGGAATGGCAATGGATTTCCCCTATGGTCTACGGCTAAGACTTCGCCGTCCACAATGCAACTTTGAGCGTTAAACTTTTTGGCTACTTCCACAATTTCTGGTAACGTCTGGGACTTTTCAACCCCACGTCTTGAGAAAATCCATATTTGGGTGCCCCACTTGTGGACTTGGAGACGGCTCCCATCAATTTTGTATTCTGCCCTAACCGGATAAACAACCTTGTCCGGCTCATATAAGTGGGCTAGTTGGGGTCTGATAAACTGTCCTGGACGCATTTTCACCTCTGCCAGTTTTGGCAGTCCCTCTGAGGCTAGGCTTATCCCCTCTGCTATGCCCATTATGGCGCATGCGTTTTGGATTAGCTCCACTGGAACTTGGTAGGCTCTTGCTGCCGCCCTCATGACTGTGCTTGTGTAGTAGCCAAGCTTCAAATCGCCTAGGAGAAGTCTAACAATGTATTTTGCCTCTTGTGGGGTTGCAACTCGCAGAAGGCTTGCAACGTAGAGTTCCCGTTCCTTTATGCCTTTAAGTTTTGGAAGGAGCCTTAAAGCTTCGTAAACCTCGTTGACGGATAGTTTCGGCTCTGAAGGCTTTTTTAAGAGGTAGGCTACTTCGCCGTGTTCCCCATAGTCTATGAGGAGTTTTCTAACATCGCTTTTTGAAACGCCGGTGGCTAGGCCTAAGCTTCTCTCCACTAGTCCGGGTCCTATTTTGAGGCTTTCGTCTGTTATTGTTCCAAGGGCTAAACGTGCCTTAACCTCAAGCGGCAGTTCCGCTGTTTTGAAGAATTTGGCTAGTTCCGTTTCCTTCCCCTTTTTCCCGCGGAGCACTGCCAGCCGCTCGTAAACCTCAACTATTCTTGAGAAGGGCATGTCCTTTTTGGGCTCTTTTCCATCTATGTATAAGCGTATCAAGTAGTATGGTATGCTAGTACGCCATTCTATCTGCTCTGGGGAGAATCCAGCCTCAAATAAGCGAAGGACAGCTTCCTTCTGTGAGCCGTATGCCTCTATAAGCTCTTTTAGGGTTGGCGGTTTAACCACCGACATGGGCTATTGCACTGCCATGCTATTTTGTTTCTGTTTCTGGGGTTTTTGGTATTGGTTCTATTGCCCTTAAAAATCCGTCTTTTGTTATGTCAACCCTTATCCTTCGGCGTTCAAAGTTGCACATTCTACAGTCTAGGACACGGACTATGCGGACGAATTCTCCTCTGTCAACGCCTAAATCCACTTGCTGGTCATACCAATAAACACGTCCATAATCCACTATTATTGTTCCGTCTAGGTTGTGGGCTAGACCTATTCCTCCAGCCATGTCATAGCTGTCCCAGACTTCTGAGCTTCGTTGGTTCACGTATAGGGCTGTTATGCCGTGCACTTGATTGTAGCGGGCTAGCTCCATTACGCGGTATTTTAGGGCTCCACGGTAGGCTTCAAGCACCGTGACAGAGTCTATTATGGCAAGTTCAATCTTTTCCTTCTCAGCTACATAACGGTATGTTTCAGCAAAAGTGTTCCAGTCTCGGAGCTCCGGATAAGCTACCGTGTCCAAAACGAAGAGGTTTTCACGTATCTTGTTCCAGTCCAAGCCCAAAATGTCGGCTTTCTGCTTAAGTCTAGACTGCAAATCAAAACGGGGGGTAGCACTTTTCCAAGTGTCTTCAGCCGTGGCGTAAAGCACTTTCCTGCCTGAGGCAGCCACCCTGACGGCTATTTCCTCAACAAGTATGGATTTACCGGCGCCAGGCAACCCAGTTATGGCGAACTGCCCACATATGGGGATTCCCTCAAGGCTTTTGCCTTCTGGTGTTAGGAAAAGCTGGTCGAGGAATGTGCCTGTTGGAAAGCCTAGCAGGGGCTTTTTGGCTTCTATGGCTTCGTCTGGTCTAAGCACTAGAGTGCCTAGCTTCTCTTTGCCTTCCTCAATTTTTGTCGTCATAGGCTTTGTTGCAAGTTCCCACTCGTCAGCTGGAGCCCTAACACTTTTCATGGCTTCTGCAAGGGTCTGAGCCATGGCCCTCACAAGGCCCTCAATTTCTGGCGCAACAGGAGCGGCAACTTCTGCCTTGGGCTGGGGTTCTGGAGGCTTTGCTGGAGCTTCCGCTGGCTTTTCCACCGGTTTCGGCTTGACCTCTTCGATGGTTAATGCCCATAACTCGCCGCGGCGCTCCACAATCCCCTTGTTTTTAAGGGATTGTAGAATTGCGTAAGCCGAGTTTGGCCCATACTTTGGAATGTTTAGGCCTTCTGCAATCTCGCTTAGTGATGCTTTTCCATCATGGGCTTTGAGAAACTCAACTATGTCCTTTTCTTCAACCATAAGTTCTCCCAGTTTAAACGCGCCTTCTAAATATTTGTGTAAAATTTAGACTTTTAAACATACCCCTCTCATAAGCGGGTTGCGCGCGCAGTTATAAGCAAGAAGTTCAATTAGATAAACATTAAAAGCATGGGATGAAAAGCTTGAGCAAGCCAGAAATTGGGGTTTCAACCCTTCACTTGTTAAGTGAATCTTTCAAAAAAATGGCTGAGCAAATAAAAAGTCTAAACGCTAAATACATAGAAATCGTAGACGACGGCCTTCACACATTAAACAAGCAGAGGGTTAAGAGGCTTAAGGATATAGGTGAATCCTACAACATAAAATTCTCAGTCCACGCACCCTTTGCAGACATAAATATAGCTTCGCCGTCACATTGCGTTTTAAAAGCCATGCTTAAACGCTTAGAAAACTCTATGAAACTGGCAAGCCATTTAGAAGCCTATGTTTGGGTTTTCCATCCGGGATTAAAAACTGGCATAAGCATGTTTTACCCTGGCGAGGATTGGCTTCAGAACAGAAAAACCGCTCAGCTTCTTTATAAAATTGCCAAAGATTATGGGTTAAACATAGCCGTGGAAAATGTTCCGGAGCCATATCCCTTCCTCATGAAAGGCGTTAGAGACTTTGAAAGGTTTTACAGCGAAGTTTCAGAGCCTATAGGCTTAGCCTTGGACGTTGGGCATTCAAATATTAATGGGCAGACGGAACAGTTTCTAAAAATGTTTGCAGATAAGATTGTGCATATCCACGCCCATGATAACGACGGGAGGGACGACTCGCATTTAGGCATAGGCTACGGAACTGTGGATTGGCATAGGTTTGTAAGCCTACTGCGAAACATATCCTACAATAAGGTTGTGGTTGTAGAGTCTGTGGAGAAAATTGCGGAAAGCGTTCAAAAGCTAAAAGTCATGCTTAGCTAGCTGTTTACTACGTGCTTGAAAGGGAATTTCAATTTCCATGAAATCTTCAGCAATCTGGGTGTTCTTAAAAATTTTCTTTGCCTGTTTAAGAAGCACCCTCGGATCTTCATATCTCGCACTAATATGGGTTAAAATCAGCCGCTTTGCCCCAGCCTTTTTCGCGTTTTCAGCCGCCTGGCTTGGAGTTGAATGACCATCCTCATAGGCTCTTTCTGCTAAATCATCATCCAATGTTGCATCGTGAATAAGGAGGTCCGCTTCCGCCGCAAAATCCGCTAAGCCCTCAAAAGGTCTTGTGTCACCTGTGTAGACTATTTTTCTTCCGGGCCTAGGCGGTCCCATAACATCTTCTGGTTTAACAACTTTTCCGTTTGGAAGCTTAACCCTACTCCCTCGTTGAAGCTGTGACCATAGTGGGCCTTCTGGGACGCCTAGGGCTTTGGCTTTTTCTGGGTAAAATTTTCCCGAGCGAGGCTTTTCCACCAGGGCGTAGGCTAGGCTTGGTATTACGTGGTTTACCCAAACTGCTTGAATGGCATATTCTTCATCTTGGCATACTGTGCCAGCTTCGTGGATTTCGTGGATTTCTATGGGAAATGTTAAGCCGAACTGTACTGTTTCCCTTATGCCTTCTACGAATCTCTTGATTCCGGGCGGTCCATAAATTTCGAGTTTTTTGTTCCGGTCTAAGAGAGCCATTGTCTGTATAAGCCCGGGCAAGCCTAGAACGTGGTCTCCATGCATATGGGTTATGAAAACCTTCATTTCTTTATGGAAGCTTGCGCCAGCCAATATCATCTGCCTTTGAACGCCCTCGCCACAGTCAAAAATTATTTGTTCGCCTTTGCGCTTTATCAAAATGGCTGGCAAACTCCTTTTCGGTGTTGGAATGCTGCCTGCCGTGCCCAAAAATATCACTTTTAGGCTCATAGGGATGCTGCACCCTTTTCAAGCGTTGGTCGTCCTTTCTTGTTAGGATTTTATGCCTTAAAAACCTTGAAACAGAGGTTCTGACAAATCCACAAAGCCTTGTAAAATCTAAATATGTTCCCTTATTTGCACGTGCGGTGGATAGACTGTTGTAATCATATCTCTGGCTAAGAACCCTTCAGTTCCTGGGCCTTCATATTTGGGAGATGTGCTAAAGAAGGTTACGAACGCTTCTAAACCATTGAG
>Ga0272449_1004388_pt1 | contig 11483 bp, 12 predicted proteins | sample YNPCB0241_FD_198679 | JGI IMG/M metagenome (GOLD analysis project Ga0272449, IMG submission 198679) | Hot spring sediment microbial communities from Yellowstone National Park, WY, United States - YNP-CB-024-1 | ecosystem: Environmental > Aquatic > Thermal springs > Hot (42-90C) > Sediment...
CGTCTTCCCTAACGACAAGTGCTGCAAATCCTTTCTTACCGCCCTTAATAACACTTCCGTGGTCTTTGATAAGGTCTTTTAGTGGTGTGTACTCAGGTATTTTATCGATTTCATCGGGTCTGGCATATTTGTTGTCAGGTTTCTTAACGAGTGCCGCAACAAGCTTGGTGTCCTGCCAGTCATCAGTACCTGCGAACTCAGCAATAGCCCTCATAGTCTTACCCCTACGAGACACCCTAAAAACGACAACACGCCTCCTCTCAGACCCGAAAGCCCGCCTCATACAGTAAGCTATGTAGTAAGTATCCCCGTTAACGTTAAAACATAACGCGTTATCGTAGACCTCAATACCCTCAGGCCACCTAAACTTGAACTGTCTAACCTCCCCACACATACTGTAAGTGATGAGTTTAGGCTTGAATTTCTCAGCAGTAAGCCTCTCAACACCAGCCCTAACAATGTCATATAAGCTGACACCAGCACCCCTCAACTTCTGAATAGATCCATACAGTTCATCATTTACCTCAAAACATACCTCCCTCATACACAGATCACATAATTATTGATAGTTTAGGGTTTAAAAACCTATCTTATCTTTATTTTATCTTTATGTTACCTTAGTAATAAGTAGCTTAAAGGAAAGGTTTATCTCCACTTCTAGTGTGATCTACGGCCATACATACCCTATCCTCTGGTTAAGGTTGCAGTAATAGAAGTTTTGTGTATACCTGTCTTAAGTAGTCGGCACTGACCTTATCCTTAGTCCTGAGGTAGGTGGTGCAGAGTTCCCTTAACGGGCACACCCCACACCTTACCTCCTTATAACCGCATACGAGTGCCCCGAGGTCTATGAGCCCGTAGTTGAAGTATTCGTGGTCTTCCTCCGGTAATAACCTCTGTAAGACTCTAATGCAGTTTTCATAGTTCTTAAACTCTACGTCAAAGAGCCTGCTCAGAACCCTCATAACGTTTGAGTCAACTACGGGAGCGGGTTTGCCATAGCCGAAGCTGAGGACTGCCCCTGCTATGTACGGCCCGGCACCGGGGAGACTGACGAGATCCTCCCACTTGTCAGGTATCTTACCGCCGTACCTCTCAACTATAGCCTTAGCCATCTGCTTCAGCTGTTCTGCCCGTTGTCTGTAGAGTCCTAGGTGTTTGAGGGATTCAGCAACCTCCTCTATAGGGGCCTTATACAGTGTGTGGATATCTGGGAATTTAGTGAGGAATTTGTGGAACTCCCGAAGTACCGCCTGCCTCGTAGTCCTCTTAAGGAGTACCTCTGCTATGAGGACTTTATATGGTGTCCTCCCGACCCTCCACGGGTAGGGGATCCAGTTACGCTTCTCCCAATCAATGACGCGCCTCCTGACCTCACTAATTAAGGCATCTACGTCATAGGTAAGGCCCACCTCTAACCACCTTGCTTAAGCCGGAGGTACTCAGCTAAGTATCTAGACGCAGATAACGCTATATCCCTACTGAGCCTCGCCTCAGGTAGGAACCCACGGGTACCGGCGTGCTCCCCGAAGTTACTAATTAGATGGTATGCCTTTGAGAGGTATTGATAGAGGAACTCCCTCCTCTTCTCCTCAAACACATCTGTTTGCTCCACGACATTCCTCAGGCCCTCAACAACCTTCCTAAAGAACTTTATAGACCCCTCGTAGTCACCACTATAAAACCTCCTAAGGCCTTCCGATAGGTCTGCAGATATGTCCTGTAACCCTACAATACTTAAGAGGCTCACTACCTCAGGCATACCCCCTAACTCCTTTAACACGCGTGCGTAGCCCTCCACCAAGTTCGATACCTTCAGCGGAGCAGAAGGCGATATCAGATACCTAAACTCGTCAGGGTATACTGGCATCTCACCCCGCTTTGACCCGCTTTCAACGATAAGCGATATCAAGAGGATCTCGAGGAAGTAACCTATGGGGATGCTGTAACGGAAGTGCACCCCCGCGAGATCTAATACGTAGATCGTAACGAACCCCGTGACCGGAACTTCAATATTTTCATTAATCTCCTTCACTACATCACCTTCCTCATTAAACACTCTACATACGTGTACCCTCGCATATACCTTTAATTCGCCGGTGATGACTAATGAACTGAAGATTGAGCTGTAGTGTTTAGTGAACTCCTCAGGTAGCTTTACCCCTATAACTCTATAGTAGTTCTTTAACTCTCCGACAAGTAGTAATGCCATGGGCTTACCTCGCTACACGCCTTAAGACCCCATCCCTTAGTGCCCTAGCTACGGCATAAGCTAGGGGGACTGGTACTGCCTCCCCGAAGAGCCTGTAGGCGTCTTGGACTGGTATGACGACCCTCCAGTCGTCGGGGAAGCCCTGTAGCCTTAAGTACTCCCTCACGGTTAAGGGTCTGTCCTCCCACGGGTGAACCATCATGGTAGCCTTCATCGCCGGGGAGGTCACTAGCGTAGGTGAGGGCTCGAACCATGTAAGCCTCCTGTAGAAGCCCATCCTACCACCCCCAGCACTGTACGCCCCGCCCATAGCCTCACGCTTCAGCTCGTCTGGTAACTGCCTCCAGTTACCACCTGGTGGTACGTACTTCATGTACTTAGCGTACTTTGGTGGGAGAGGGATAAACCCTATATGATCCTCTATGTCTGTAACCGCCTCTAGGAGTGTGAGCCAGGGCTTTAAGCCCCCAAGCAACCCGGTAGGCCTCCTCGAATGCGTGGGTTCGGGGAATACCGGGCGTACCTTAAGGTCTGGCCTCACCCCTATGACTATAACCCTCTCCCTCTCTTGGGGTGTCCCGTAGTCTGCAGCGTTAAGGACTTTCCAGCCGATAATATACCCTGTCTTCCCGAGTTCTTCTAGGACAACCCTCCAGGCCGAACCGGGCTCCTCTTCCGAGGATAGCGGACGCCTATTACGTTCTGCTATAGGTATGTGTTTTATCCTAGCACTTAAGATACCTGGAACTTCTTCCATCACAAATACTTTAGGTCTGGCCTCCACGATAACCCTTATAAACTCCATAAGTGGGGCTGCACGGGGGTCGTTCAGGGACTGCCTCTTACCTGCTGGGCTGAAGGGCTGGCAGGGCGGCCCCCCAGTTACTACGTCAACCTCCCCCGGCCTGAGCCCAGCCTCCTTAAGTATGTCCTCAGTCTTAAACCTCTTTATATCACCCAGTAGGAAGGGTACCTTAGGCCTGTTAACTCTTAAGTTCATGTAGGAGTCTTCTGAGATGTCGAGTGCTACTGTGACCCTGAAACCGGCGAGTTCAAACCCGAGGTCGAGTCCGTAGGCACCCGTGAAAAGAGAGACTACGGTAAGCTCCGTATCAATGTTATATTCTCCCTTAGGTAGCGTGTTACATGTGAGCTTTGGTGGGCTGTCCTTAAGCTTACTGCGGTCTACTCCCTGCCACTCCCTATATACCGCCTTGTAGTCATCTATGACACCCTGATAACCCCTAGATGTATATATATCCTCAGCACGCTTCAACGCCTCAGCGAGTGCTGTTACATAGTCAGCACCTGTACTAACTATCGTGATGTCAGCTAGCATCGAGATATATGCCCTAGCATCCCCCATACTAAAGTTGCTATACCCATTAAACCTCTCTATAAAAGACCATATTGCTGTCTTTAACTTACCGTAATCTCCTGCCTTACTCACTACCACCCCTCGATACCCTCTTCCTGACCACTACATTCCCATCCTCAGTGATGTGCCACTCAACTATATCCCCGTTCTCTATACCCAACACCTTCCTCACAGTAACTGGGATCGTGGTATAGCCCCTACCCCAAACCCTAGACCTCCCGAGCAACTTAAACACCTACATACACCCCTTATATACGCATGTACTTTTACATGTATTTTTACTTGTACCAAGTATATAGGTTTTACTACAGGGGATTTAAAACTGCTGGTCTTAAGTAATAGATGGGGTCAGTACTGGAGCAGGCATTACGGCACATACGTGACTTTATAAAGAAGGTTCATACACTCATTGAGGGCATAAGTGTGAGGGATCTCATCGAGGAAGGAGGTCTAAACCCATATATGATAGCTACATTAAATATAAGTAGTATTGAGGATATAGCAGAACTATTTGTCTACAAACGGGTTGAGAGATCTCTCGGGACTAGTTTTGGTAATACTATAGAGGCTTTCCTGAGGGATCTCCTAAGGGGGAGGAAGGGGAAGGATGACCCACGGTGTAAGGGTAAGTCTAAACCCTGGATATGTTGGTGGGACATAGTTGTTGACAACCCTATTGAGAAGGATGGGAAGAAATATAAGGGGGTAGTTCTCTCCATAAAGTCTGGCCCCGCAGATGTAGATAAAGATATCGTAGAGATGTTTATACAGCGTGCACGTGAGGCAGAAGAAGCAGGATATAAACCGTATTTAGTCCTTACCTATGGAAAGAAGGCGTTCACAGTAGCCGAGTCAACGCTGAGGTCTCGGAACTTAGACCCAAAGAAGTACCTCCTAGTAGGTAGAGAGTTCTTCAGAGAGTTCCTTGGAAGCCCCGACTACTACGAAGAGGTTATAGATGCGATGAGAGGAGTCGGCGCGATGATAAATGTACTAGACCTTATGGAGAAGAAGGTAAAAGAACTCACAGACGAATTAAGGAAACGTTACGGGGATGATGTTAGTAAGCTATTAAAAGACCTCTCATAGCTTTAAACCGCTGAACACCTACTTACTAAGTAATTTCTTAAGTCCCCTATGTACTGATGACTTACTTAGACCTACCTCCTTAGCGATCTCCCTAACTGACTTACCCTCACTATATAGTTTGAGTATCTTTAGGTCTAGGTACTTACTCTCCTTAGGACTACTTTCCCCTTATCGATAGCCCTTATCGTACATCCTGATACTTAACAGTACATAACAGACGTACTTAACAGAACTTAACGGAGGAACTTGACAGAACTGTCATTGACAGAAATGACAGAGTTGCAGACTGTCAAACGTTGGCAGAGCTGACTAGCGCTTTCAACTTGCTGTAAACAACCCAGCAACTCAACACGGTGTAGGCTGCAGGTCGTCCCCAAAAGCTTTTGGAATGCAACTTGATTAATAATTCACGGCAACCTCCTATATAGTGTTGACCTAGGTATCCCAGTTAATTTAATGACTTCGGTTATTGTTAGTCCGTTAGCTCTCAACTTGATAGCCTCCTTAATTAACTCATCCCTAAGCATTCTCTCCTCACTTCTTAACTCCTTAAACTTTAAGTAGATTTCCTCAGCAACCCCCTCAAGCTCCTTATCAATCAACAACCTCTTACTACCCTTCCTAAGATACCACCTACTAACACCTCTATGGTAATATGGCTTGTAGCCTTTCAGAACAAGGTCTAGGAGCTCATCAACCCTCCTGACAACCATATCCCCACCTATAACTTCAGTTCCCTCCTCAACCTCTCAAGAGACCCCCTAAGCTTCTCAAGCTCCCCACCACTCTCCTGAGCCATTGCCTGCTGTAGCTGCTCTACCTGAGACTCCAACACCTCTAGCCTAAGCTTTAGAGAATCTAGAGAGTCTACGAGGTGTTTTAGTGTGTATCTAGGGCATAGAGCGCATACCCACTTATGCTCCTTAACATTTACGTAGTACCTCCTCTCACCACCCTCAACAACCTCCTTCATCTTATAGCCTTTTAGAGGGCTTCTCCAGTAGAATGCTTTACAGTAACCCTCATCATCCATAGATACGCAGTAGTACTCCTTAAACCTAAACCTCCTATCCAAACCAACGCTGAGCATGTTAACAACAGAATTCAACCTGGTGTTAGTAGCCATGAGGTCTGTGTAGAACTTCCCCAACTCACTAACCCTCTTCTCAAGAGCTTCAACCCTCCTAATAACCTCATCGAGTGTTGATTGAACCCCACTACCTGTAGAAGATGCTTGTGTGGGCAGAGGCTTCTCACCTCTAAGTATTGCGAACGCCTCATCCCAAGTAACACCATACCTCTCCTTCAACTCTCTAGCTTTCTGATACAACCCGGGGTTCCTCTTCTTCATATAGTATGCTAGTTGAGGGCCTCTTAAAGGCATACACACCGTAAGTGATGGTGTTTATGAATTAATAAGTTCATTTAAACATAAACTAGATGAACTCATCTAATAATGAAGTACATCAACTGATTACTAATGAACTCATCTAGTTGATTAATCATAAACCCATTTAACATAGTTCATTAGTGAATAAACTAAATCATACCACAGCTGAGACTCTGAGTAGTGAGTTATTAAGTATGGGGTTTGTGCTATTCTTCAACTTCTTCATCTAGTTCCCAGGCTAGGCATTTAGTTATGTCTTTAGGTTCGTAGTTTGGACATCCAGTACATATTTGTGGGTGCTTCCTAACATTTAGTAGGTAGAACTTCTGACCGCTTTCAGTGATGCCGAACTCGATCATATCGTAACCCTCCACTACATCTGGGTATGCCCACCTACCACAGTATCCGTCATCCGTGATCCACCTACAAGCACACCAACCTACGGCCCTCCTTCCAGCACCTACACATATCATCCCAACCTCAAGACCTAACCTCCTAACCTCCTCACTAAGTTCTTGTAAAGGCTTTACATCGTTAATTAACTTCCTCAATCCCTCAATCTTCATACCTAGCTCCTCAACCTCCTTCCTAAGCTCCTCAACCCTCTTAGATAACTCAACAACTTGTTTAATCCTCGATTTAGGACTCTCAATAGGTGATAGTAGTTCGTGGATCTTATAGACACTACAGCCTAACTCCTTAGCAATCTCCCTATAAGTTAGACCCCTACCCCTAAGTTCTAGAGCCCTCTCCCTAAGCATTTCATCATCATACCTCTTCCTAGGCATACTACCTAACAAGGATATGTAAGGAATTATAAAAACATTATCTAAAATGATCTGTGGGAGCGTTAGTGTTGGGGAGTAGTAGCTGAGTTTAGAGTTGTTGGGAGATTTACAGCAAGGTTAAGCTGTATCACACATAACCATACCGCAACAGTTCTTACAAAGCGTGTTTGATATCAAGTTTAGCAAACGTTCTTAGAACTACGTAAGCCCTAATGATTGATGTTAACCACAGCTGTGGGTACCTACACCTTTAGGGTAGGGTTGATCATCTAATGAGGGTATCTTATTCTGGGATGGACTTAACTAAATCTGAAGATGTCTCAACTAATAACATTAGATGAGTCTCCTGTTCTACTAGTTTTTAACTAATGCCCATCTAGTGGTGTTAGTTGAGTTGATTAGAGAACTAAATGAGTACTAGTTTATAGACTCGTTTAGAGGTATTAGTTGAAAACTAGTAGCTCTAGTCGAGGACTAAATATACTCTAACTACTCAACTAATACACTAGATGACTAGTTCAACTAATAGCATTAGTTGAGGTCTCTGACTAATTCTATTAATTCTATTAGTTGACTTAACTAACAACTAAATGATATCGAGGATCCGAGCTCTAGACTTCAACTAAATCGAGAGGTCTTAACTAATAGTTCTAGATAGCTCATCTAGAGGTATTAGTTAAGCTGATGGGGTAACCCTATTCTACCTATAAGTAATAGGGTAACCCTATAAGATTACTTGATTACTGGCTTCCAACAGTTTCTGAGGTATCCTCATTTGAGGATCAGCAACTAAATGTTTATTCTCGCAACATATCTAGGATGTTCACAATCCCCTAAAGCTTTTGGGGATGTTCTCATTCAAGACGACTTGATGAAATCTAATGACTTACTATCATTTAGAGCTGTAATAGTTGATGTTGAGGGGATATATACTACAAACCTAGAGAGTACAGTAGGAAGATAAAGTAGTAAGTACGGCATTACAAACAATCTATAAAGACACACCTTAAGTTCATAGGTTCCTACCCTAAAATTTAGGGGGAAACCAGACTTCTTTTTACCTACCCGTTTTTAGGGGTAGGGTCTTAGAGTAAAAACCTACTACCGTAAAGTAGTTTTATTGCCCCTATAGGGGGTTAGGCTTCTGAAACACCTAATGTGACAGAGGAGATACAGTCAGCGAGGGATTGAGGAACATCCTCTCGATCATCTTTATTTATAGTATGGGGTGAATAGGGGTGAATTAATTCTTCATATAATTTTTACTAATTTTTATAATTTCTAAAGAATAAAGGAATTGATTCACCCTTATGCACCCCATTCTTCATGAATAGAGGAGGAAAATGAATTTAGGTTTATTTAATCTCTTATATATCCTTCTAAATCGCTTCCCTCCAATTCCTTCACTAGTTTTAGCCCTTTGTAGTAATAATATCCTTTATAAGGAACTTTAGGGAATCCTAGCTTCGATAGTTCTGTTGTGAACTGCGCCTTCGCTAATGCTTCTCTCTCCTCCCTATCACAGTACTTAACATATAGTCTGTAGAGTTCATCAGTCTCAACCCTACCATCAGGGTCTTTAACTAACACACCTTCTTTAACCATATCCTGTATGAAGGCATATACCGAGTTAGTCTCTCTTAACCATATCTCTTTATAATCTACCTCACTCTCCTCAAAGCTAAACTTACCTTCTCTCACAACATACCTTACTAGTAGTAATGAGTACGATAGGATCTTAGCAGCATACTTAGGTAGTAACTCATTATATAACCTCTTCTTGAACCTCTCGTTTAGTGGGAATTGCTTAGGAAATTCGATTACCAACCACCTACGCCAATATGCTGGGGTCATGTCATGCACTTTAGGTAGTTCATTACATGAGTAAAGCATCTTTGCATAGTTCACGAAGGTTATAGGGTCTCTAAACTTACGGTCTGCTGTTATAGGGTCTTCACCTGTTAACATCTTAAACAGACCTGTGTTTCTTAAAGCCTCACTAGGTAGGTCTGCAGATATGTTAGCCATCTTACCATATAAATAGCTTAATATGAACCTTGATTTGTTGTTTGTTATGTCTTGTAGTGGGATGCTCACTACATTATTATCACCTAACAGCTTCCTAATTAGTCCTAGGTAAACGGATTTTCCATTCCTTCCCTCGCCATACAGCATAACTGCTTTATGAAGTGGGTATTCACCAGCTAATAACGTATAACCTATTATTTCATAAAGTAATAACCACTTATCACCTACCCAATCCTTAAATATATCAGTTACTTCCTTAACCTCACTCTCTAACTCCTTAACTAGTCCTTCCTTAGTCCTACCCAACCCATTAGTTAGTACATCTACCTCTATCCTCCAAGGTATTTTATGGAATATCATTAAGTCTGGGTTAGGATCGTATATGACTAGCTTATCCTCATAAACTAGTGATTTCCAATCAACTACTTTATTCTTAAATAGTAGTAGGTGGTAGTTAAACCCTTCAAAGACTTTAGTTGAGTCTTCCAGTTGTGCTAGGAACTCCGTCCTTAAAGACCTATACCTAATCCCTACCTCCTCAAAACCATATAGGCTGTAATATTCCTTTAGTAAGAACTCTAACTTCTCCTCACACTCAATATATGCTCCACCATCGTAACAGTAAATGCCCAAGACAGAATCGTTAATTACGGGCGTCTTAATGTGATACACATTAATTAAATGATTAACTATTATAGAAGCTATCTTAGGAATCAATAACCTGGTCTTCCTAGCCTCTATTAACTCATTTAGTTCTTCAGGTAATATTATTTCTTCTTTAACCTCGCTAGTAGCTTTTACTTCCTGCTTAACCTCATCACCTTGTTTAGACTCATTAGTAGTATTTACCTTCTTAGACCTACTCTCTATGACGCTGATCAGCAAGTCTTTTAGCTCTTCAGGCAACCCCAACTTTCTAAAGTAGAATTCACTATCTTCCCTGTACTTGTCCTTATTTATAGGTAGTACCGCAAGTACTTCATCGCCTCTAAAGACTTCAACTAAATAATGGTTAGCCCCTTCATCAATATAAATGTTATAGTCCTTAAACGGTATATAAACGAAGTTACGTTTATTAGCTCGACTATCATCATTATTATCGGGGGGCATAGGCGTCCCGAGGCTTGACCGATGACGGATATTACACTTTCAACGTCTCAGATTTTAATAAGGCATACTCATACTTTATTTAACGTTCTCACCACCTTTCTTAATCTTTAAAGCCTCCTCAGGTATTTCGATGAAGACTTTAACAGTGATTTTTCTTTCCCATAAATACTGCCATAAATCATTCCTTGTAGTTGGTAAGTTAATGACAAATCGGGGTTTACCTCTTCCATAGTCTTTAGTCGCCATAACGATGTTTCGCTCACCAACATCTATCACCCTACTGCTCTTCAACACAAACTCATACATGCCCTCCACCTGTATCACCCCAATTAACTCCTTAACTATTGGGCTTTTATGTACAGTTGTATACCCCATACTGGGGTGGGGTGTTTATTCTAGTAAGTGAACTAAAGTATTTATTAATCCCAATTAGTTCATATATTAGTTGAGGGTGTTAGTTATGAGGAGTGGGAGGCCTAGGAGGGCTAGACCTCTACAGGGGATTCTGGAGTTTCTAAAGCCTTGTACTAGCGTAGTCTACGGGGACTCTTACCGGGTCGTGTTGGGTAAGGTTATCGAGGTCTGGAGTAGGGAGGGTAGAGGTGTTACATTCTACGAACTCTATAATAAGGAGAGGGTGCTGAGTAGTAAGAACAAACTTAAGATAGTACTAGAGACCCTCACAAACTGCGGGTATCTAGTTTGTAGAGAGAGTAGGGCTAGGACAAACAGTCCCTTAGGGAGGAGGGACTACTACCCCACCCCTTTAGGGGTGTTAATGAACTCAACTCTCTCACTACTCGACTTTCTTGAAGAGAATTCCCCCGACCTGTTACTTGTTACACTAACCTATTCGGAGTTAAGTGAACTCATTGAAAACACGCTGTACAGTACAGTACCTACCGTATACGTAGCTACAGTCCTCTTCTACCCACAACCACAGCTGCCCCCCTACATCACTAGGGGTCGTGATACAGTCCACTATGTCGTAAGCCTACTTCTTACAAAGATCCTAAGAGAGATTGTAGGTTCTCCAGAGGGGTTTCAAGATCCCACTCTTAGGAGGTTCTTTATGGAATCTGTAGAGAAAGATATACGTGAAACACTTGAGTACATCCGGGAAAAGAAACGTTGGGAGGAATATCTAGACTGGCGTGTAAAGATATCCCCTCAGGAGAAACCTGGTAGAGAGGAGGAAATATTCCGCAAAGCCCTAGATATATTGGAAAGAACCTACAAACTTATTATGAAGTTCGTAGAAGTTCACAACAAAACCGAGAGTACATCATAGGTTATCTCATCTATGAGCTAAAGTTCACGATTACGCGTATTAACTGTGAACTAGCACGAATTCGCGTCAAGCCTTCCACGCCGGAAATCCCGGGTTCAAATCCCGGCCGCCGCACCAAGATCTGTTAATTACTATTTATGACTAACGATTTAGATATTAGTTTAGGTTAATGGAGTTGATAAAGTTTTTAATCTTAG
>Ga0272449_1004389_pt1 | contig 11483 bp, 8 predicted proteins | sample YNPCB0241_FD_198679 | JGI IMG/M metagenome (GOLD analysis project Ga0272449, IMG submission 198679) | Hot spring sediment microbial communities from Yellowstone National Park, WY, United States - YNP-CB-024-1 | ecosystem: Environmental > Aquatic > Thermal springs > Hot (42-90C) > Sediment...
TTACATCTTGCCAGTATTCAAATCCATCAATTATATGAGGCAAATATTGTTTTAAGACTTTCAAATTAAGCTGCCAGTGATACTTATCTTTTTCTTTTTTTAAATTTTTAAGTAAAAACAATCTTAATTTTTCATCTTTAATATAACTTGAAAGCAGATTATCAGCATCTTTTAATTGTTTTACTTCGTTTAAATTTAAGTTTAACAACGAATAAATAATATGTTCATGAATTAAAACATCTGCTATATTGTATTTTGAATAATTAACAGGTGCAATGTCAACAATAATGAGTTTCGATAAAGCTTGTGGGTAATATCTTGCTATTGTCATTGCCACTTTACCACCCATCGAATGACCTATAATTATAGGATTTACAATATTATTTTCTTTCATAAAAAAATAAACATCATCGGACATTTCTTTATACGTATGAGTGGGAAAATGTGGCGAACGTCCATGATTTCGTAAATCTAAAAGCCATATTTGAAAATAAAAAGATAAATATTTAGCAATAGTAAGCCAGTTATCAGAACTTCCGTATAAACCATGCAAAATAATTATAGGATAACCTGTTCCTTGCTTTCTATAAAACAAGCCCATAACAAAAAACCGGCTACAGCCGGTATAGTGACCTCGGAGGGACTCAAACCCCCAACCTTCTGATCCGTAGTCAGATGCTCTATTCAGTTGAGCTACGAGGCCTAAATTCAAATGCAAAGGTAAAAATTATTTGAAATATTTGCAAAATTTAAATTTAAATTTTTTAAGCTATTTAAGAATTAATTACAATCTTTAAGTTTTTGAGAAAAAACAGCTTAATATTTTCTATTCTCACAGATTATCAACAACTTAAATATAAAAACTATTAACTGATTTTAATTTCCATTACCCACATATTCCACAGTTTCAGGTCAGAATTTATTTGAATGATGCTTAAAAGTTTTATAAGTCAATAAATTATTATTTAAAGCTATGTAGTGCCTAACAAAAAACTGATTAAATTAAAAATAATTATGTTACGAATAAAAATCTTAAGCTGTTAAAAAGTAAATAGAAGTTTAAATCTGTTCTACAAAGTATTTTAAATTTTTTACAAATAGAAATATTGCAATCTTTTTTATAAAGATGTATATTTGTTAAAATTTTTGATTTTTTTAATGCGATATATTCAGTTGCTAATAATAATAAGTATTCTGCTCTTTAGCTCGTGCAAAAAAGCTAAAGAAAATAAGCTTATTGGCGAATGGCGACTTTTACCGAGAACTATTGCAGATAGAAACGATACAATTGTTTATCGTTTCGAAAGTAACCATGTTTTATATAAATACTTAGATGGCAACCTTATCGACACTGGCGACTATCAGGTAAAATCCGAGTTTTTTAAGTATTACCTTATAATTAGAAATATCAAATTCGATGACGGTAATTATTACATTGAAAAAATTAATAAAAAAGTTTTAATATTGCAGTGTTATTCACCCTTTATGCGTAAAGAACTTGTTAGAAATGAATAAAATAATTTTTCTCCTATTAATATTAATGATACCTCTTACCTCTTGTAAGAAACAAACAATAAATAAGCTTGAAGGAAAATGGAGGTTATGGTATCTTACAAAGCAAGAACAAAACATTATAGACTTTTGGGAATTTAAAAAACCAAATATACTTCACAGACAAGCTTTTTATGAGAATGATAGTATACTCGATACAATTGGATTTTGGAGTATAAAAAGTGAGATTTTTGAACCAACAGAACTCGAAATAAAAGGCTTTGGTGCTTCATTTGATGGTATATATAGAATAGATAAACTAAATAAAAACTTTTTGTTTATAACGCGAATAAAATTACCTTCCGGTGCTTCAAGTGGTGCATTTCGCAGATACGAATTTACAAAGGAAAAATAATGAACAATAAAACTAAACAAATTTTTGTTTGTAACAATTGCGGTTACGAATCGCCTAAATGGCTTGGAAAATGCCCTTCTTGTGGTGAATGGAATAGCTTAATTTTGCAAACTATAACAAAAGAAAAGAACCTCTCAAACAAAACATTCACTGAACCAAAAAAAGCAAAAAAACTTTATGAAATAATTGCTAATGAAACACCTCGTATAAACACAAAAAGTCAAGAACTAAATCGCGTTTTAGGAGGTGGTATTGTTCCTGGTTCTGTAATTTTAATCGCTGGTGAACCCGGTATCGGTAAATCTACGCTTATGCTACAATTTGCTTTACGCATAAAATCAATAAAATCGCTTTATGTCTCGGGCGAAGAAAGCGAATCACAACTAAAAATAAGAGCCCAACGAATCGGAGGTAAAGGCGAATCGTGCCTTATACTATGCGATACTTCATTAGAAAATATTATTAAACAAATACAAGAACACAATCCCGATATTATAATTATCGATTCTATTCAAACCATTCAATCAGAAAATGTCGATACTTATGCAGGAAGCATAACTCAAGTTAGAGAATGTACTGCCCAACTTATTCAGATAGCTAAAGAATATAATAAACCCATTTTTATAATAGGCCATATTAATAAGGAAGGAGCAATAGCTGGTCCAAAAGTTCTTGAACACATGGTCGATACAGTATTACTTTTCGAAGGTGAAACAACTCATCCGTATAGAATCTTACGTACAATAAAAAACCGTTTCGGTTCTACAAGCGAAATAGGTATTTTTGAAATGCATACCGAAGGATTGAAAGAAATTGTTAATCCTTCAGATATTCTTATTACCGAAGAAAATGAAAACCTAAGTGGAACGTGTATATCTGCCATCATAGAAGGAATTAGACCTATAATGATAGAAGTTCAAGCTTTAGTTTCTTCTTCATACAATAATTTTCCTCAAAGACTTGCAAATGGATACGATTTAAAAAAATTGTCCCTATTGCTCGCTGTTATCGAAAAACAGCTTAATATTAAAATGTATAACCGTGATGTCTTTGTTAATATAGCCGGTGGAATTAAAACTACAGACCCAGCCATAGATTTAGCTATTGTTTTTGCCATTTTATCGTCAACATACGATAAGCCTATCTCAAAAAAAACTTGTTTTGCAGGTGAAATAGGATTAAATGGTGAAATACGACCTGTGCAAAGAATAGAACAAAGACTAAGTGAAGCAGAAAAAATGGGATTTAAAAAAATTATTATTTCAAAATATGGTTTAAAAGGTATAAATTTGTCAAAATTTAAAATTAATATTCTTACTGTAGGAAATCTTAAAGAATTTAATGAAGAATTTTTCTCGTAATATTATTGTAGCTTTTATATCTCTAACATTAACAGTTATCTCTTGTAAAATACAACAAACCACACAAAGTACACGACGGCTTAATTTAAGCTTCCTTTACAATCCTAATGTTCAAACTTTTAAGGTTGATGCTATTATTCATAATACAAATGATTCTATTTCCACTGTTCATTGTTCAATACCGCTAAACAACTTATTTTTTCTAAAATACCCCGAAAAAGAATTAGCATCCATTACAGTTAATTATAAACTATACTTGCTAAAAAAGACTTTTGCTTTATACGATTCAGCTTCATTTCAAAGAACCATAATAAAAGAAGATGATAAGTTGAATGAATATTTTACGTTCAATATAAATACAAGAGACACAGGCACTTATGTGTTAGATTTATACATTGTCGATAAAAATACAAATGTTCCTTTCCGAAATTATTATAACATAGAAAGAACAAAAAAGTATAACGATAATGATTTTTTGCTTATTAATAAAAAAGGGATTCCATACTTTAAGCCTTGGGTAACCGATACAGATACATTCTATATTAAATTGCGTGAAAAATTGCCTGCCGAATGGAAATTTGCGTGGTTTCCTAATACATTCAAACAATGTATGCCACCTTATAGCATAACAACAAATAAAGATTTTATTATCCCCATGCCCGATAGCATTAGAGTAAAATTAATATCAGATTCTTCTTGTTTTGTATTATCCAATAAATCAATACTTCATATTTACAGAGACTCAATAGGAAATGGCAAAACTATATTCAATTTTAGTAATGAATACCCAAGTTTTGTTCGTCCAAGCGAATTATTACAACCTTTACGTTTAATGACAACTCAAAAAGAATTCAATGAACTTAATACGTTAAAAGATAAAAAAGAAGCTGTCGACAGATTCTGGTTAAATTCGGCAAAAAACCCCGATAGAGCAAGAGAACTTATAAAAGTATTTTATACAAGAGTAATGTATGCAAATAAATATTTTACCAGCTACACCGAAGGCTGGAAAACCGACAGAGGAATGATATATATAATATATGGCATACCTACTACTCTTTACAAAGGTCCAAGTGTTGAACAATGGATTTACGGAACACCCGAAAGTAATAAAGTTCTAATATTCAATTTTATAAAAAATTATCATCCTTTCAGTAACAATCATTATATTCTCGAAAGAAACGAAAGCTACAAAATATCTTGGCTACAAGCTGTAGATACTTGGCGTAACGGCAAAATCTTTTCAATTATTAATGAATAAAAAATGAAATCATTATATGTATACGGAGCAAGAGCAATTATTGAAGCACTAAACAACAACGTCAATATCGAAAAAATATGGATTGATAAACGCAAACACAACAATTTTTCTAAAGAAATTATTTTTTTAAGTAATAAAGCTAACATACCAATTCAATTTGTTCCTGAAGAAAAACTAAATTCTTTCAAAAACAAGAATCATCAGGGCTTCGTTGCTAAGATCTCGCTAATTGAATATCAGATACTTGATAATATAATAGAAAACCTATACTCTGCAGGTCAAATACCTTTTATATTAATACTTGACCATATTACCGACATAAGAAATTTTGGAGCAATCGCTCGAACTGCTTTATCGGCTGGCGTTCATGCAATTGTAATAGACCAAAAAAGACAAGCACCAATTAATGAAGATGCAATAAAAACTTCGGCTGGGGCTCTTCTTAAAATACCTGTGTGTCGAGAAAAATCATTAATCAAAGTTATTGATAAACTTCATTTACACGGAATTAAAATTATTTCGTGTACAGAAAAATCATCAGAAAAAATATATAATATAAAACTAAATGTTCCTGTTGCTATTATCATGGGAAACGAAGAAAAAGGGATAAACCCAACTATTTTAAAAAAATCTGACCATTGTGTAGCTATACCTATGTATGGCCCAATTGCTTCATTAAACGTCTCGGTTGCAACAGGTATAATCCTTTATGAATGTGTTAGACAAAGAAATTACAGCTTATGAATATAGTAAATCCAGAAATAGTTGAACAATTTTCGAAATTTACTGTTTTAGTAATAGGCGATGTTATGGTCGACCAATATATTTGGGGTAAGGTAGATAGAATATCACCCGAGGCGCCTGTGCCTATAGTCCAGGTGACAAAGCGTGAAGAACGATTAGGAGGAGCAGCAAATGTTGCACTTAATCTGAAAAAATTAGGTGCTAATACCATTATTGCAAGTGTTATAGGAAACGATATAAGAGCCAAAAAATTCAAAGATTTGTGCAATGAAAATGGAATCAAAATAGACGGTTTAATACAAACAAATACACGTCAAACAACTGCTAAAACACGCATAATTGGGCATTCTCAACATTTATTAAGAGTTGACGAAGAAAACGATACGCCAATAAACAATCAGGATGAGACTTTACTTATAAACCAAATTCTAAAAATATTAGAAAACAATGATGTTTCTGCTATTATTTTTGAAGATTACGACAAAGGAGTAATTACACCAAATCTTATAAATTTAATTATAAAAGTTGCAAATGAAAAAAATATACCCGTAACAGTTGACCCTAAACACAGAAACTTTAATAACTACATTAATTGCGATTTATTTAAACCCAATTTAAAAGAACTTACAGCAGGTTTAAAAGTTGATATTAATAAAAATACGATTAGAGAACAATTACCTGATATATGCAACGCTTTTATGAAAGAAAAAAAACATAAATTATTAATGGTTACTTTATCAGAAAATGGAATATTTATAACAAATAATAAAGAATGGTATTTTTCACCTGCAAAAGTTCGCGAACTTGCCGATGTATCCGGTGCAGGCGATACTGTTATCGCTATCGCTACATTAGCTTTAGTTAATAATCTTAATATGCAAGATATAGCTAATATTTCTAATATTGCAGCAGGTATAGTGTGCGAAAAAGTTGGTGTAGTCCCTATTACAAAAGATGAGTTAAAAAAAAGATTATATGAAGAAATATTTACAGATTAGCTGTTAAAAACAATAAGAAAATTCAATTTTCTTTAAAACCTAATAAAAATAATTGTTTTTATCATTTAATCGACCTTGATGTTTTCTAAAACTGCTGTTTTTATTCTGTTGGTAATATGAGAAGAAGCTATCACCTCAAAACACCTTTAACTAAAGGGGAATGTGCAATGGTGAGATTGCTTCGTCGCTTCGCTCCTCGCAATGACGGGAAGAATAGAATTCGCAATTATGCAAAGAAAAGCCATTTTTGTATTAAAATAATTTGTTACTTTGAAAAATCATTATTTTTTCGAAAGTCTTAATATACTCAAAACATTTTTAGCACAAGTCGTTAAAGTAAGGCGAATTTATTAAATAATTTTTTTAATAATTTTGAAAGTTAAGAAAGTTTTACTTATGAAAAAAGCTAAAATCAATAAGTTTTTTATTCCTTTAATTGTTGTATTTTTTATAGTTGCCTTGTCTTATACTATTTATTATTATATTGCTTATGGCGACAAAGCTGAAAATGAAAAAACATTAATTTTTCTTTTTGCCATATTTCTTTCGTCTTTTATTGGCGCAATGGTGTTTTTGCCTTCTCATTTAGAATTTATAGAAAATAAAGAATATAATTTTTTAACAGCACTGAGTAATTATTTTTTAATGATATTAGAAAGTTCTTCTATGATATTAGCTCTTTATTTATTAGGTGATGAAGTTGTGGCGTTGAATTGGTATTTCCCTATATTTTATCTTACAATTTATATGTTTTTTGGTATGCATTTATTTTCATATCCTAAAAATTTTAAAAAATCTTTTACTACATTATTTGTAAATATATTGTATGTTGTGTTAAATTTATTATTGTCACATGATTACGTGAGTGTTTTAGTAAATCAATTTTCAAAGGTTGGATATGTTTTTACGCTTTCGCTTATTGTAGCAGGTTTTCTAATGTTTTTTAAGCCATTTTTGTATTTATATAAGTCAAAATCTAAAGATGAAAGTAATAAAAAAATTCTTTTTATATATTCTACTTTATACTTGTTTCTTATTTTTATTCCAGGAATGATTTTTTATTTACCTGCTTTAAAGAATTATTTTGAAGCAGATTCTTACATATCTCTTTTAATAAACATTTTATATTTTGTATATATTATGTATATAAAGATTAAACGTATGACAGCAGAATTTATAAATTTTATAAGTGTTTGATATTTCTTTGTATTCGAAATATTATATTGTAATTATAGCTTTTTGTTGACTACCATCCATGTAAATTTTTAGAGAATCTTTGAATTGTACGTGTTTAAAGTAGTTTAGCTGTTTAATAGTTTGTGCTTTATTTATCAAATTCCAGTTTATAAAATCAAAATTGTTGTCGAGTTTAATAGAAAAATAGCCAACATTCATTGTTGTGACGTTATGAAAGAAATGTGAGCCTAAAGAAGCATCTAATGGAAAATTAGGTAGTTCTAGTTCAACAATTATTTTTGCAGCAGATATTTGCGACCACGCTACTGGTATCCCAATAAATTTATCCCTAGTTCCCCATCTACCTGGACCTATAAGTATATATTTTTTGTTTTGTCTTAAAAATTCTTTGTTTATTTCTTCTATTTCTTTAGCCATTTGTTCGGTTTTTAGATTATTAAATAACTCAGGTATAACAAAAACAATGTCGTAAATATTATCAACTTTTCCGTTTCCCATGCTTTTAGAGCTTCTTAATATAGTTATATCTTCTTTAAATTCGGAAAAGTTGACGTGAAAATCTCTTTCATTTCCAAGTAATGGTTTTATTTGTAAAAGGTAAAATGAAGGCAGATTGTTTTGTGATTTTTTTTCAAGGTCTACTGCAAATTCTATTTCAACTGCAGTGCCCATTGCTTCTTTAACAATGCTTAGTATAACTTGAAGTGTTTGTGCAAGCGGAATGTATTTATATTTTAAAATATTAGCAAAATTTAATACTCTGATGCCATTTTTGTTTATACCTGGTTCTAAAATATCATTTTCTGGGTCATAAACAGAGGCTAAATGTTTTAATGTTCCGTGTTGTTCAGCTTCGAACAAATCGAGTCGTGCAAGTGAAGCGGTCTCTCCTTGAAGTAGATTTGGATTAGTATTTTTTAAATTTAAAGCAAAAAATTCGGTTTGAGAATTCTTAATAAGGTCATGTATACTAACAATGTCTACATTTGGATGATGTGGCGAAAAGCAATAAGTTTTCTCGCCTTCGACAACATATTGTCCAAGACCTAAAGCTATTACTGCAAAGCCTTCTTCTGGTTTCATGTGACCTACAGGGTAAAAATTGAAAGATTGAGCTGTTCCACTAATATGTGGATAATAATAGTTTTGAAAATTATTGCCAACAACTTCTTGAATAACAACAGCCATTTTTTCTTGTTCAATATTATAATTAATTGCTTCAAAATAGAGTTTTGCATTAGGTGAAAAAACCGATGCGTAAACGAGTTTTATAGCCGTTGCAAGTTGATTTAAACGAACATCGTCGTCTGGATTGTTGTTGGGAAGTAAATATGTTTCGAAAACACCTGAAAAAGGTTGACTAAGTGAATCTTCAAGTAGACTAGATGATCTTACTGCTATAGGTTTTTTAATTTTTTTTATGAATATTTCTAATTTTTCCATTAATTCATTTGAAAGTTCTGATTTTACAAATATTTCTTTGATTTTTGAATAATTTGTTTCATTTAATGCAAATTCCAAAAGTTTATTTTTTTGTAGGAAAATATCATATTCATCAGTTCCTATTATGCTTGTAATAGGAGTTTTGATTGTAATTCCTGGTATTACATTTTGAAAATTATAATTGTAAATTAAAGTGTTTATAAATGCCAATCCTCTACCTTTTCCACCGAGTGCTCCTGTACTTAAAAGTACTATATTACTTTCATCTGATAGAGCTTCTGCATCAAATTGTATTATTTTACCTTTATCTTTTTCTATCTTGTAGTTTTGAATTACTTTTAACAGAAATTCTCTTATTTCTTTTGAACTTTTAAAATCGTTAATGCTATAAGGTCTTATTTTTTTTGCAATTTCAATTTCTCCTCGTGCCATCATCCATAAAGAGAAATGATTTTTTAAAGCATGGTATGTTAATGATTCGTCGGGTATATCTTTTAAAATGTTTTCAAATTCCTTGATATTTCGAGCTATTGCTAATTGTTTACCATCTTTGGTTCTAAAAATAAAATTCCCAAAACCTAAGTTATATGAAATAAGATCTTTTATGTTTTGTGCTATGTTTTCGGAAGCTTTATTAAGAAATATAGTTCCCAGTTTAATAGCTTTTCTCTTGTTTTCTTCGTCAGAAGATTGTAACAAGATTGGAATAGAAGGATTTTGTTCTTTAATAAACTTAGTGAGCATAAAACCAGCATCTTGATTTTCTTTTCCATTAACAGGGAAACGAATATCTGATATAACGAAACTAATTATGTCTTTGTATTTTTCGATGTATGCTATTGCTTCTTCGTATGTACAGGCGTGTAGAACTTTTGGTCTTACTCTTATTTTAAGGATCTTGTATAATTCGTCTGTATTAACTTCTTCAATTAGTCTTTGGGTTTGTTCTAAAATAGTGCTATACAAAATAGGTAAAAAGCGACTATAATATTTCGGAGAGTCTTCTACAAGAAGTATTGCTTGAATAGGGCCAAGTTTTGAATCATTTTCAATATTAATTTTGTCTTCGAGTAATTTTACCATTGAAAAGAAAATCTTTGAATCTCCATTCCAAACAAAAACCTTATCAAAGCTGGATTTATAAAAGCTATATTTTCTTAAATATTGAATATCGTTATCATTATTTAATAATAGATAGGTTGATATATAAGGAAAATTTCTTTTTATTTTTTCGCACAAGTCGAATGGAAATTTTTTGTCGGAGCCCATTATTATTATAATTAAATCAAATTGTTTTTGATTTAGAATTGTTAAGGCATCATCTTCAGATGAGACTCCTGTTATACGTGGCAAAGATGATAAATTCAATTTGTAATATTCACCGAGTATATGTTCAGTAAATCGTCCTTCCTCTTCTATACTAAAGGCATCATAAAGATTGGCTATTAAAAGAATTTCTTTGACTTTAAATGGCATTAAATCGTGATATATGTTTCTTTCAAGATAATTCTTATTAATAAATCTTTGAAGTAGCTGCCTGGAATATTGCTGGGCCGACTGTTGAATGTTTTGTAAGTCTATTATTGGTTCTTCAATATTAATTATCTCTTTTATTTTTATTTTATTAATATAATTAGCAATGAGAATGGAGATATTGTTAATAAAGGTTCTTTCCTCTTTCAAAAAAGGACCTTCTTGGCCTTCGTCAGTGAATTCCTTAGTATAATATACACGTATAATTCCTTTTTTTTCGTTAATCGTTGTGAATTCGGCTTTTTGATACCAACTAGTTTCAATAAAAAAGTCTGATGTATATTTTTTGTTATCATATTCTATTGAACAAACTGCGAATTCAGGATATTGGTATGCTTGTGGAATAATGTTACAAATGGCTTTCAATGTTTCATTAATATTTTTTTGCTGTTTAATTAAGTCTGTAATCTTGTTGATACAGTTTAATTCTTTTAATCTTTCTTTACTTTCTTTAAATAATTTACTGTTGTTCATGCTTTTATCAGACTGATTCATAAAAAAAGTTGATTTAATAGAATTAGATTTTTGTAAAAGTAATTATTTTTAAACAAAAAAATAAAGTCATAAAATCCAATTTTTATGTTGTAAAGTATATTTTTTTTTTTGATTTTTAAAAAATGAAGTTATAATTTTGTAGCAACCTAAAAAAAAAAAGGAGTATGGAAACAAAAATGCAAAATCAAAAAGTAGAAGCCTTTATGGCTAAAGTAATAGCTAAGAATCCGAATGAACCAGAATTTATTCAGGCAGTACGTGAAGTTGTCGAATCGTTAATGCCATTTATTGAAGAAAATCCAAAATATCAGGAACATAAGATACTTGAACGCATAGTAGAACCTGAAAGGGTTATTATGTTTAGAGTTCCTTGGCTCGATGATAAGGGAGAAATTCAAGTAAATCGCGGTTATCGTATCGAAATGAACAGTGCGATAGGTCCTTATAAAGGCGGTTTAAGATTCCATCCTACTGTAAATTTAAGTATTTTGAAGTTCTTGGCTTTTGAACAGGTATTTAAAAACTCATTGACAACTTTACCAATG
>Ga0272449_1004391_pt1 | contig 11477 bp, 7 predicted proteins | sample YNPCB0241_FD_198679 | JGI IMG/M metagenome (GOLD analysis project Ga0272449, IMG submission 198679) | Hot spring sediment microbial communities from Yellowstone National Park, WY, United States - YNP-CB-024-1 | ecosystem: Environmental > Aquatic > Thermal springs > Hot (42-90C) > Sediment...
GCTCTTAACACATCGAGGAATAAAAAATATCTTTTGGCAACATTTGTTAAAGACACAACTTGGGATTATTTTAAAGGACTTTGGGGCTTTCGAATCTGGGATCTACAAAGTAAAACAATATTAAAAACTGTAATGACCCAAGAATATCAGGATGGTGGTGGTGGTACTGCCTGGAAGTCTTTAGGACCAATTTTTATGTTTAATGATTCTATTATTTACATACATTATTCTTACTCGGCTTCTTATGGTTATGGTTATTTTCCTAAGAGTGAGCGCGAGTTTGGCAAATTCACCTACAACCTAATTTCTAATCAACTAAACAAAGTTTGGTTTATTTCTCGCCGTGCTTCCACAATTGAATGTTACTCATTCAAATATACTTACTCCAACACAGGTTCTAAGCTTGCTTTATGTTACTCTTTACGTTGTGGTTATCAAGAAACTACTCATAATTGGTATTATGAAGATATATATGGCTTTGAAGTGTACAGCTTGAAACAAACTTTTTCTTGGGAAAATTTAAGTAGGAAACGGCCATATCCAAATTTCTTTATTTTTACTTATGATGAAAATTATCTTGTGATAAACGACCCGCTGGAGGTCATTAATCTTAATACTTTCGAATTGATTAGTCCCAAGGACACTCTAAAACCTTGGGGCTTCGACATCAGTCCTGATGATAAATATCTTCTTGCATATTACGACTCTACCCTTGTTCTTTATAAACTCAACCTACCGAAAGTGATTGTAGTCGAAGAGAAAGATTCTTTGGTAAATGACAATATTTTCCCAAACCCTGCAACCAATTATTCAACTGTTAAAATATCTTCGCCTAAACCACAAATTGTTACTCTTTCCGTAACTAATCTGCTTGGAATGAAACTTATGAGCCAAACATTTTCGCTTGGCGAAGGTGAAAATCAAATAAGCATAAATCTCTCGGATTTTCCTAATGGAATTTACTTGGTAAACGTATTCGCTGGCAACCAGAACCAAATTCTCAAGCTGATTGTAAACAAGTAAAATTGCCCGAGCATTAAAATTTAGTAAATTATTTATTCACAATAAGCTTAAAAAGCGAGTGTTGTGTTGTACCGCTTACTTTAACAAAATATAATCCGTTTGGCAGATTAGAGAGGTCGATGTTAATTGTATTTAAACCTCTGTCGAGATATTGTGAGAAAGATTGGACATTCATTCCCAAGACATTTAAAACCGAAATGGTCGACCATTCAGGATTTTCCCTAAATATTTTAATTCGAGCAAAATTATCATATGAATCTGGAAAGATTGCAACATCTTGTGATTCTATCTCTACATTCGATGGGAAATTGTAACGGGCTCTGAACAAATAAAGCTTTGTGTTAACACAAGCTGCAAGGTATCTATCGTTGGGGCTAAGTTGGAAATAATCCGCCGAAAAAGAGTAATCATAGACTTTAGTTGTTGTATTTATGTCCCAAACAGAAAGGGGAGAGTTAATAATGAGGTAATTGCCATCGGAGGTTAGTGCGGTGTATCTTGGTCCAATATTAGATGGAACAGGCAACCATTTCTGTTTCACGTTATCGTAAATACCAAAGTTATATTTGTAGAACGTTTCAAATCCGCCGTGCCCATCGCCCTGAACTAAGTGGTATCCCAAAACTGCAGAAATTCTCGTACAATTTTTATCAACGGCAAGGCTATAATAATCCATTCCCCCTTGTGGTGTTGAATACCAATTTTGTTCAACCTTTACAATCGTTTTTAAAGGTTTTAGTGAGTCCAAACTCCATAAATCAATAAAAAATTCAAATTGGCTTGGGGCCCAACCACCCCCGTGTATAGGTCCCCCAGGGTAGCTACTGCGAAAACCTGAAAGCAGATTGTTACCACAAAAGTTATCAACCCAAAAATATCTATAAGTTGGATAACTATAATATGAAACGCCTTTAGTGTAGAAAAGATAAGAGGTTGTTGTATCCTTAATTAATTTTGAAGTTTTAAAATCCCAAATTCCAAGCTTCCAATATCCCTTATCAATTCCCATACTCCAAGAAGAGCCTTTATCAAATACATAAGTTCCAACCAATAGTTTTTCGTCGGGTGAAAGCAAAAATGATATTGGGGTTTCTTCATTATGATGCCATTCGCCAGCATAACCCCAATCGGTCAATCTTTTTAAATTCAATTTCAAAGTATCAATTGGTTCAAGTGTTGCAGCATAACAAATTTCGAATCCAGAAATGGAAGAAATAAACTTAGCTATTTTAGTATCTTTTTCGAAAAGAAAAATTATGTCATTGCTATGGGAAAATTTGCTCCATAATATTCCTGTTATAACATCGATGAGATAAATATCATATGTATTTCTTGGTGTAAGGAAAAAAACAATAAGATATTTTCCACTTGGGGAAAATCTAATATAAAAGGAATTGCTTGGAAAATCTTTCGTCCAAAGGGTATCGTATCCTAAATTCTGCGAGTAAATAGAAGAATAAAATATTAGAAGAAATAACAACATTAGAAATGTGTACTTTTTCATTTTCAACCTCAATTAACATAATTAAATTAAAAAAAATTTGCAAAATGAAAAACAAAAATTTTTGTTAGGATTAGAAAATGGATTTTCAAATTGAACTAACCACCATTCACAGCAAAGGAACTATCCAGCCCCTTCGAAAAATCCACTCATAAAAGGAGAAAGAGTAACTCAGTCGCCGAGGAATTAGGAAATTATCCACTCTTGCAGATAGAACGAAAGTGGTGTTCGAAGTCACAAAAAGACATCGGATGTTTTTGAAACATCCGATGTCTGGCTTTGGCAAGACAACCGAAGTTTTTGAAACATCCGATGTCTGGTTATGTCAAATAGCCCCTTGCCAAAGGTGATTGGGCTGTTCCCCTTGCTTTTGGTTTACATTCTTAAGATTCTCTTTGCCTTTTGCATTCAATACGATTTAATTATTTTTTGAACAGATAATTGAAAAGTTTTGAAAAATTTTTTCAGAACTAAAATAAAAAATTTAAACGAACGTTTGATTAATTTGTTTTTTAAACAAACGATTGTTTGACTTTTTTGAGGTGGAATGGAAAATCAAATAATTGAGGGAAAAGAGCCAAAGGAAAGGATTTTGAACGCTGCTGCAAGCCTTTTTGCTTCGAAGGGCTATGCTGCTGTTGGCGTTCGCGAAATTGCTGACCTTGCTCAGGTCAATGTTTCGATGATTTCCTATTACTTTAATGGAAAATTCGGCATATTGAAAGAAATCATCCTTCGCTATTTTCAAGAAGTTCGGCAAATCTACGAACAAACTTTGCAAAAAAATCTCCCCCCCGAGGATGCTTTAAGAACAATTGTCAGCGAACTTGTAAATTTAATTAAAAACAAAACCATCTTCTGTAAAGTTGCTATAACCGAGATGCCATTCAACCTTCCCGAATTTAGCGATTTCAAAGCCGAAGTCGTTCGCTTGCACATCGATTACATCAAACAGGGATTGAAATTAATTGAACTTTTTGTAGATGACCCGAAATATGGTTCGATTATTGCGCCAGCGATGATTTATTTGATTTTTTCACACTTTCTCTTCGGTCCGCTGATTAAAAAAGTCTGGTCGGTCGAAACCGACGATGAATACTACGAGCTTTATGCCAAAACAATTTCAACATTAATGTTGGAAGGAATTATGGGGATAAAAAAATTGATTGAACAAAATAATCAAGGAGAACAAAAATGAAGAGGATTTTGCTTTTGATTGCTCTTTTTTCGCTCCCTGCGATACTATTTGCACAGAGCAGTTATCAATTGACAATCGACAATGCGGTCGATTTGGCTTTGAAGAATGCAAAAAGCCTGAAGCTCGCTGAATCGAAAATCACTGCTGCCCAAGCGCGAACAAACGAAGCAAATGCACAACTCTATCCCACTTTGCGTCTTGTATCGGGCTACACTCGTTTAAGCGAAGTTGAACCTTTCAAAATTAATTTTCAGGGCAGAGAATTCGAGGTTTCGCCAACCATTTTGAATAACTACCAGATTCGTTTAGGTCTGCAATATCCTATCTTTACAGGGTTCCGACTCGAAAACAATGCCAAGATGATGGAACTAAATACAAAAGCAAGCCAAGAGGATTACGAAACCGAACGGGCTAAAACGATTTTTGATGTCAAAAATGCTTATTGGTCGATTAAGAATTTGGAACTTTCTTTGCAAAGCTTGCAGGAAAACATTCGCCAAGTTCAAGCCCATCTTCAAGATATTGAAAATTTCTACAAAAACGGATTGGCAACCGAAAACGAAGTTCTGAAAGTTAAAGTTCAACTTTCGAATTTGGAATTAACAAAAATAGATTTAGAAAACGCAATTCGGATTGGGAAAATTAACTTATGCATTCTTCTTGGATTGCCAACTCAAACGGATTTGGTTCTAATATCACAGCCTGAATTTCAGGAAAAAGAATTTTCCGATTTAAACAAACTACTGGAAACCGCATACAAGCAAAGGCCTGAACTTCTTGCGTTAACTTTTCGGAAAGAGGCTTCGCAAAAGGCAATTTCTATGGCTAAAAGCGGTTGGTTGCCTCAAATATCTTTCTCGGCAAACTACCAATACAATAGGCCTAACCAAAGGCTGATGCCCGCCCAGGATAAATTCTATGGGACTTGGGATATTGGATTCACGATTTCGTATGATATCTGGAATTGGATGACTACAAAATATCAAACTCAACAGGCGGAGGAAAGCTATCGGCAAGCTGAAATTTCCTACCAGCAGTTGAAAGATGCAATCAATATGGAGGTTTCGCAGAATTACTTCGCTTTTATCAAAGCAAAAGAAAAAATAAACGTGGCAAAGCAATCTGTCCAACAAGCCGAAGAGAACTATCGCGTCACAAACGAGAAGTTCAAAAATGGCGTGGTTTCGAGCTCCGAACTTTTGGATGCCGAAGTTGCTTTGCTCAATGCTAAAGTTGCATACAACAACTCAATTCTTGAATATGAAATAGCAAAAATCAAATTGGAAAAATCAATTAATAATTTTGGTAAATAAAAAGAAAGGGTAAAAAATGAAAAGTAGAAAGAAAATCACAACACTTATTATTGCTTTTCTGATTATCATTGCTTCGGTTGGGCTTTTGCTCAACAATAGGAGCAAATTCCAAGCAAAGGCAAAGAAAAACGTGATATTGACAACATTTCCAGTCAATGTCGCTCGCGTAGAGTTCGAAGAGATAAACTTAACGCTGGAATATACAGGCAATGTATTGCCCAATGCCGAAGTTAGTATAGCTTCGGAAGCCAGCGGGAAAGTCGTTGCGGTCAATGCAAATCTTGGAGATTTTGTTTCGAAGGGGGCAGTTTTAATTAAACTTGATGACGAGATGAAGCTTGCAAATCTACAAACCGCGGAGGCGAACTACCAGAAAGCCAAGCGCGATTTGGAGCGATACGAGAAGCTTTATGCCGAGAAATCCGCCCCAGAGTCGCAACTTGACCAATTTAAATTTTTATATGAAACAGCAGAAGCACAATATAAAATCGCAAAGAAGCAAGTCGAGGATACAAAAATTCGAGCCCCATTTTCGGGTTTTGTAACTTCTAAATCCGTAGAAGTTGGGGCAGTCGTTTCGTCCGGCACGCCGCTAATGAATCTTGTCGATATTTCTACTGTGAAAGTAAGAATCCAAGTCCCCGAAAAGGACATAATGAAGATTAAGAAAGGCGATATGGTCGAAATCACCTCGGACATACTTCCGGGCGAGAAAATGTTTGGCACTATTCAAAGCATAGGTTATAAAGCGGACGAGGGGAAAACCTATCCTGTGGAGATATCTGTCCGAAACAAGAACAATTTGTTGAAAGCTGGAATGTTTGTTCGAGTGAAGATTCCGTCGGCAATTCGGGGGCGGACTTTGCTGATGCCTCGCGAAGCACTCGTTGGTAGTTATCAGGAACCTAAAGTTTATGTGGTCGAGAACAATGTTGCCAAACTTCGCCCGATAGTGCTTGGAAGCGAAATAGGCAAAAAATTGGAGATTCTGCAAGGGCTTCGCGAAGGTGAGCTTGTCGTTGTCGAAGGTTTGATAAATCTTAAAGATGGAACACCTGTTCAAATTGTTCAATAATTAGGAGGCTAAAAATGACTGTAACAGAATTAGCGATAAAAAGACCAACACTTGTAGTTGTGTTTTTTTCGGTACTTGGAATATTAGGAATTTACGGCTTTGCCCAATTAAATTATGAGCTTCTTCCAAAACTTACAGCCCCAGTTGTAACTGTGCAAACCATCTATCCGGGAGCCTCGCCCTACGAGGTAATGAACAATGTGACCAAGCCATTGGAAGATGCTATTACTGGGATGGAGGGAATATCGAACGTTCGTTCAACTTCTCGCGAAGGTGTTTCGTTTATCTTCGTCGAGCTCGAAATGAATGTCGATGTTGATAAGTCTCTGCAAGATGTTCAGCGTAGAATTAACCAAGTATCCGATTTCTTACCCAAAGAGGCAAGGAAGCCGGTAGTGTCAAAATTGGCTTTCGATGAAGTTCCTGTTCTTCGAGCCAATGTTTACAGCAAGTTGCAATCCAAAGCGTTATATCAGTTTGTCAAGGACAACATTCAGCCACTCATTTCAAAACTCGAGGGCGTCGGTTTGGTACAATTACTAGGCGGCGAAGAACGAGAAATCCAAGTCAACATTGATATGCAAAAAGTCAAAGCTGTGGGTCTGGCTTTGAATACAATAGTTCAATCTATCGTTGCTTCGAATATTGATTTCCCAACGGGAAGCATCAAAGAGCCAGAAAATCAGTATGTGTTGAGAGTGGCTGGAAAATTCAATTCTTTGGAAGAGCTCGAAAACCACGTGGTTGCCCGAACACGCTCGGGCGGGGAAATCCGACTTAAAGACATTGCAAATGTTCGCGATGGTATCAAAGAGATTACCAATATCAATCGTCTAAACAACATTCCTTCGTTGGGAATCTTGATTCAAAAGCAAAGCGACGCAAACACGGTCGAAGTAAGCAAACTCGTTCGCAAAGAACTCGCTCGTTTGGAAAAAGCATACAGCAACATAGGATTAAAATTCGACATTGCCCAAGACAACTCGACTTTTATTATGGATGCGGCGAATGCGGTTAAAAAGGACTTACTACTTGCTGTGTTAATCGTTGCTTTCGTTATGTTTCTCTTCCTTCACAGTATTCGCAACTCTCTAATCGTGATGGTTGCAATTCCAACATCGCTAATTTCTACATTCTTTCTTATGTATATTTTTGGATTTACCCTGAATACTATTACATTGCTGGCAATGTCGTTGGTTATTGGTATTCTGGTCGATGACTCAATTGTGGTTATAGAGAACATAACTCGCCATTTGGAGATGGGCGAGGACAGAATCACAGCGGCAATACGAGGACGAAACGAAATTGGCTTGGCTGCAGTTTCTATCACTTTGGTCGATGTTGTGGTCTTCTTCCCCCTTGCATTGATAACAGGTATGATTGGAAATTTCTTGCGGGAATACGCCTTGGTTGTAGTATTTTCCACTTTGATGAGCCTATTTGTTTCCTTTACTGTTACACCTTGGTTAGCCTCGAGGCTTTCGAAAGTGGAAACAAAGGAGTCGAAAGGTTTTATAAGACGATTCAGTGAGCTAACCGAGAAATTTTACAGAAAGCTCGAAAACTATTATGTTTCAATCCTTGGTTGGGCTTTGAATAATGGTGGGAAGGTGATGGTTCTCGCTGGTGGGCTTCTGATTGTATCTTTGATGCTACCCGGGATGGGGTTTGTTGGAACTGAATTTTTACCACAAGTAGACCGTGGGGAAATCATTTTTACTATTGAAACCTCGCCAGGTTCGACAATTGAGAAAACCAACGAGATTACACAAAAAGTCGAAGAACTATTGAGAAAACAACCAGAGGTTGTTAAAGTTTTTGCAAACGTTGGATTTTCGAGTGAGGGTTTTCTTGGACAATTCCAGAACAATACAGCACAAATAACAGCAATTCTCGTTGATAAAAATCAGCGAAATGTTTCCACCGATGAATTTGGCCAATTGATGAAAGAAAAAATAAATACAATTCCGGGGGTAAGAGTTACTGCACAGCCTGTTACTTTGTTGGGAACCAGCAGCCGAAAACCAATTCAAATCCTCGTTAACGGGCCTAATTACGAAAGCGTATACAAGGCGGCAAACATTGTCGATAGCGTAGTTCGGACAGTAAAAGGTACAACCGATGTTCAGCTTTCTAGCGAAGAAGGCAAGCCCGAAATTCGTGTGGAAATCGATAGGGATAAAATCCCAGGCTTTGGTTTAACTATTGCGGAAGTTGGTGCTACTTTGCGAACCGCACTGACCGGGAATGACGATTCGAGATATACCGAAGGCATTGTGGACTATCCAATTCGTATACAATTGGACAAGTTCGACCGCTCAAAAGTCGAAGAAGTGCAAAATCTCCCGTTTGTTAATCGCGAAGGGAAAGTAATTCTTTTGAAGCAATTTGCTAATGTTTATCAATCGGTAGGTCCAACGAAATTGGAGCGCGAGAATCGTGCCCCAGCGATTTATGTCAACTCTTCTGTTTTTGGTCGAGCAAGCGGTGACGTCGCAAGTGAAATTCGTAAGAAGCTGGAAAATGTTAAATTGCCTCCCGGTGTAACATTCGAATTTGTTGGTGAACAAAAAGCAATGATGGATTCATTCCGTAGCCTTTTGGTTGCTTTGTTAATCGGGAATGCTTTTGTCTACTTGATATTAGTTGCTCTGTATAATTCATATCTTTATCCGCTTGTAATTATGTTTTCTATTCCATTGGCTCTTATTGGGGCACTTTTTGGCTTGGCATTCACAATGAAAACAATAAGCCTATACTCAATTCTTGGGTTAATCACCCTTGTTGGTTTGGTTGCCAAAAACGGTATTTTGCTCGTCGATAGAACCAATTATATGAAGTTCGAGAAAGGGCTTCCAACACGCGAGGCTTTGCTCGAAGCAGGTCAAATTCGTCTCCGCCCAATATTGATGACAACCTTTGCGATGGTGTTTGGACTTTTGCCCATTGCTATTTCGACTTCTGCTGGTTCCGAGTCGAAATCGGGTCTGGCTGTTGTAATCATCGGTGGTCTGCTGAGTTCTTTGTTCTTAACTTTGGTCGTTGTTCCTGTTGTATATCAAAGATTCGATAAATGGCGCGAAGCATTCCAAAGAATCTTCAAAAAGAGAAAAGTCGCCGCGGCAGAACTTCCCGATTAAAACTGAATTATTCAACGGCGGGGATACATTGGAAAGAAACGTATCCCCGCTTTTTTATTTACAACAAACGAAACTCTTTGTTCGAATAATTTCTTTATTTTCAAAAGAATTAGTAATTTTGTTTTTTTATTCTTGACAATTATGAAAAAACTTTTGCACGGGAAAGAGCATTTCCTTCAAAAGAAGGCAAACCTGCTTCGTTGGTATCGCCTTCCCAAAACACGTGCATTAAAGATAATTCTATTTAAGCATTATACCACCGACGCCCCGATTTAACCCCTTTTGTTTTTTCCCTCTTTTTATTTTATTTTGTTTAACTAATTAGGTTAATTATGAAAAAAGATTTTTTAGAAGTAACGGATTTTACGACCGAAGAAATTCTTGGCATTTTCGATTTAGCGAAGAAAATGAAAGAAAAGCCATCGGATTACTACGAGGCGCTTCGCTACAAAACGCTGGCTTTGATTTTCGAAAAGCCTTCGTTGCGAACTCGAACCACTTTCGACGTTGGGATTCAGCAGTTGGGCGGGTTCTCCATTTACCTTTCGCCTGCGGAAATCAATCTTGGGAAGCGTGAGTCGGTCTTCGATGTTGCCAAAAATTTAGAGCGAATGGTCGACGGAATTATGGTGAGAACATTCGGGCACGATATTGTCGAAAATATGGCTCGCTACGCAAGGATTCCAGTTATCAATGGTTTGACCGATTTTGCCCATCCCTGCCAAGCAATGGCCGATTACTTTACAATCCTTGAAGTTAAAGGAACGATAAAAGGATTAAAAATCGTTTATGTCGGCGATGGAAACAATGTAGCCCATTCATTGATGTCCGCAGCTGGGAGATTAGGTGCCCACATTGTTGTTGCCACCCCACCGGGATTTGAGCCAAATTTGAAAGCATATTTCAACGCAACCGAGGCGGGGAAAGCCACCGGAGCCAAAATTGAGGTAACGAACGACCCCGTCGAAGCAGTTCGCGACGCAGATGTTGTTTATACCGATGTTTGGGCTTCGATGGGACAAGAAGCAGAAGCCGAGAAACGGAAGAAGATTTTTGCACCTTATCAAGTGAATGCAAAATTGTTTGCTTATGCAAAGCCCGATGCTATTTTTATGCATTGCTTGCCTGCTCATCGCGGCGAAGAAGTTACCGACGATGTGATTGATTCCCCAAATTCGGTTGTGTTCCAAGAAGCAGAGAATCGCTTGCACGTACAAAAGGCTATTATGTATGAACTTATGAAAAATAAATAAAATGATGAACGAGAACAAAACTGCGTTAGTTGCTATTGGCGGAAATTCTTTAATCAAGACCGGCGAACGCGGAACATTGGACGAGCAGTTCCAAAATTCAGTCGAGACGGCGAAAAACATTGTTAAAATGGTTAAGAATGGATGGAAGGTTGTTATAACTCACGGGAACGGTCCACAAGTGGGTGCTGCTTTGATTCGTTCCGAGCGTGCCTCGAGCGAAGTTTACACCCATACTTTGGATATGTGTGTTGCGACCACGCAAAGCGAGATTGGTTATCTCTTGCAGAAAGCTTTTTATCAAGAGCTAAAGAAACAAAATCTTGATAATCCCGTGACGGTTGTACCGACGATGGTTGTAGTCGACCCCGCGGACCCTGCATTTCAAAATCCAACTAAACCTATTGGACCATTTTACGACAAGAAGACTGCCGAAGAGCGAAAGAAAAAATTAGGTTGGAATATAGTCGAAGATGCAAATCGTGGATGGCGAAGAGTGGTACCATCGCCCGAGCCTCTCGATATCGTCGAAATCGAAGTTATCCGCCAGCTCCTTGGTTGTGGAATTATTACTATTGCTTTGGGTGGGGGCGGGATTCCCGTTTATTTCCAAGATTCTCAAATTTTTGGGGTCGAAGCGGTTATCGACAAGGACCGCTCCTCGGCTCTTTTAGCCAATAAACTTAATGTTGATTTGTTTTTGATTAGTACAGCAACAGACTATGTGTATTTAAATTACAAAAAGCCTAATCAAAAACCATTGAGAGTCATTTCGTCCGATGAGGCTGAAAAATATTACAACGAAGGGCATTTCCCCGCTGGAAGTATGGGACCCAAAATTCAATCTGCTATCAAATACTTAAGGAATGGCGGAAAGAAGGTTATCATTACATCGTATGAATTCATCGAGGAAGCACTCGAAGGAAAAGCAGGAACACAGATTTTGCCATAAATCGAGGTTAAATTATGAAAATTGA
>Ga0272449_1004394_pt1 | contig 11473 bp, 10 predicted proteins | sample YNPCB0241_FD_198679 | JGI IMG/M metagenome (GOLD analysis project Ga0272449, IMG submission 198679) | Hot spring sediment microbial communities from Yellowstone National Park, WY, United States - YNP-CB-024-1 | ecosystem: Environmental > Aquatic > Thermal springs > Hot (42-90C) > Sediment...
CCGAATTCTTGATTCATAATCTTGATTGGTAAATACATGGTATCCTGCTTTTGCAAAGATATGGGCCAGGGTATCTCCTATGGTCTGAATACCCTGCCCTGCTTCACCACCAACTTTTATTGTATAATCCATTACCTTAAAATTCCTCCCTCTCTAAAATTTTTACTTAGCGTTCCCTTTTAATTAACTTTAAAAATATTTTAATTTTAAAATTACTCTTTTAAACTTTAATTGTCAATAATTGTATTAAAAAAACAGATAATTCACTCTAAAATTTTAATAATTCTATTTCAAAATTGGTCATTCTATCTGATATCAAATATAACCTCTATTCAAGTATAAAGCTTAACATGGCTTTTTCTCCAAAAATTATTTAAAAAGTAAGACCCTTTTTATAGGCATACCTTTGCTTCTCAGCTTGTTATGTCTGGAGTGGATTTAAAGACTGTTCAGGAGCTTTTAGGGCATAAAAATATATCAATGACTTTGAGATATTCCCACTTAAGTCAAGCTCATAAAAAAGAGGCTGTAAAAACTTTAGAAAGAGTGCTTTATCACAATTCTATCACAATTTATCACAGTAGAAGGAGTTAAATTTTTGGAACCCTTGAAAATACAATCGGGGCGAGAGGATTTGAACCTCCGACCCCCTGCTCCCAAGGCAGGTGCGCTTCCAGGCTGCGCTACGCCCCGTATTTTTTATATTATAATCTTTCCTTATTATTTTACAACCACCTTTTCTAAACTTTATCTTTGACTTTCTATAAATTCTAATGCCCTCTTTAATCTCTTTTCAACCCTTTCCTTTCCTAAAACTTTCATTATTTCAAAAAGAGAAGGACTTACTGTTTTTCCTGTTAAAGCAATTCTAACAGCTTGAGCAATATTTTTTAACTTAATACCTGCTTTTTCAGAAATTTCTCTAAAATATTCTTCAAGTTTCTTTTCCTCTTCTAAGGGAATTTCCTTTAGATCTTCAACTATTTTTTGAAGTAAAGGTTTAATTTCTGAAACTAAAAATTTTTTAGCTCCATTTAAATCATAACTTACTTCTTCCACTAAGTAAAACTCTATCATTTCAGCCATCTCAACCAAGGTCTTGCTTCTTGTTTTTACCGTTTCTATAGCAGAAAGAAGATATTCCTTAGAAAACTTATCTAAATCATAAGACTTGAGAAAGTATTTAAGATGCTCTAAAAGATATTTATTATCGCTATTTTTTATCCAATAAGCATTTATAGCTAAAAGTTTATCTTGATCAAATCTAGCAGGAGAGAGATTTACACTTTGAAGATCAAATTTTTCAATTAGTTCTTCTACTGTAAAATATTCTTGATCCCCATATCCCCAGCCAAGACGAGCCAAGTAATTAATAAGTGCCTTAGGTAAAAAACCAGCTTCTCTATATTCAAGAATAGATTTTGCTCCGTGTCTTTTAGATAATCTTGCTCCATCAGACCCAAGAACCATAGGGATATGTGCAAATTCTGGAGGATTAGCTCCAAGGGCATTATAAATAATGATTTGTTTAGGGGTATTAGAAATATGATCGTCTCCTCTTATTACATGGGTTATTCCCATAGTTATATCATCTATTACTACTGCAAAATGATATGTAGGTGTTCCATCTGAGCGCATTATTATAAAATCATCTACCTCTTCTACAGGGAAAACGATTTTTCCTCTTAAAAGGTCTTCAAAAACAATTTCTTTAATTTCTGGCACCTTAATTCTTAATGCCCTACCCTCACCTGGACCTAAATTTTTATCTCTACAAGTTCCATCATATCTTGGTTTAAGCCCCTTTTCTAACATTTCTTTTTTCTTTTTTTCTAAAACCTCTTTAGAACATTCGCAATAATAGGCTTTTCCCTCTTCAAAAAGTTTTTTTGCATAGCTTTGGTATATTTCTATTCTTTCACTTTGAAAATATGGACCTTCGTCCCATTCAAGCCCAAGCCATTTTAAAGCAGATATTATAGAATCCACATATTCAGGTCTTGATCTTTCTTTATCTGTATCTTCAAAACGAAGAATAAACTTTCCTTTATTGTGCCTTGCAAAAAGCCAATTAAAAAGCGCTGTTCTTGCTCCTCCAAGATGTAAATGTCCTGTTGGACTTGGAGGAAACCTGGTAACAATCATTATAAACCCCTCTTTTTTAATAAATCACTATTCCCCCATATCCAACTACAGAGGAATAATCTTTTATTATATCTCCTGAAGTTTGATATTCTATAAGTTCAGCTTTAGCTTCTCCAAGATTTTTACAGGCATTAATAGTAACAGCTATAGGAATATACCCACAAGCACTTATTCTTTCTTCATAAATAACTTTAAGAAAATCTTCTTCTGAAAGCTTTAATATTTCTTTTATAGCCATTAAATCCTTTTTCTTAGCTACTTCATGGGGTACATAATGACTAAAATCACTACTCCCAACAATTAAAATATATTTATCAGAATGTCTTTTTATAACCTCAGCCATACCTTTTCCTAACTCTTTAACCTCTTCTAAACTAAGTTTACTTAAACATATAGGAACTATTTTTACTTTAGGATTTATGTATTGTAAAAAGGGAACTTGAACTTCTATAGAATGTTCATGTAGATGTGCCATAACATCTCTTGATAAAAGGGGAACTGCTTTTATTAGATCTTCTGAAAGTTCTTTATCAACTGAGGTTTCACCTAAGGGTGTTATAAACGCTTCTCCAGGAAATAAAGATATCCTTTCACCTAATCCTGTATGGTTTGTTCCAATTATTATAGCAGTATCAGGAGGTATTATGCTTCCATAGACTTTGCCTGCTACCCATCCAGAATACATATATCCTGCATGAGGGACAATTATCCCTTTAGCTTTGATTTTATTTTCTCTAAATTTAATAAGAGTTGATAGATGAAACTTAAGTTCTCGGGGATTGTCACTATAAAAATATCCTGCAACTGCTGGTTCTCTTTTCATAGCTCTTCCTCTTTTAAAGTTTTTATATATTCCAAATCTTCTGGAGTATCAACCTCTGGAACCTCTTTTGGAACTACTGTTACAGCTATTTTATAACCATATTCTAAAGCCCTCAATTGCTCAAGTTTTTCAGAAACTTCTAAATCTCCTGGTGGAAGACTTATAAATTTATCCAAAAAACCTTTTGTATAGGCATAAACTCCTATATGTTTTAAATAAAGGGGTTCTTTACCTGAAGGAATAAAATAGGGAATAGGAGATCTTGAAAAATAAAGTGCCTTGCCCTCTTTATTTAGAACTACTTTTACTTTATTAGGGTTTTCAAGGTCTTTTAAATTTTTTATAGGTGTTGCAAGAGTGCTCATATGAATATCAGAAGAAAATAACAAAGGTTTTATGAGTAAGGAAAAATATTCAGAGGGGAAAAGGGGTTGATCACCTTGTAAATTTACTATTAGGTCTTCTTCATCAAGTCCTAAAATGTTAACTGCTTCAGCAACTCTTTCGGTACCACAGGTATGTTCTTGACTTGTAAAAATTGCTTTTCCTCCAAAACTTATTACCTCATTAAAGATTCTTTCATCATCAGTTGCAACGTATATTTCTTCAATTTCTGAAGCTAAGGCTCTTTCATAGACATGACGGATTATGGTTTTGCCCCAGAGTAAAGCTAAAGGTTTTCCCGGAAACCTTGTAGATCCATATCTTGCAGGAATAATAATTACTTTCCTCATTATATTTTAATTTAATCTAAATTTTTCAAAATAAAAGAAGCTCTTGAATTTTCTTGCTTTAAGATTAAACTTATTTAAACTTAATTTTTAAAACTTTTTAAAGAATTAAAAAATTTTTTAAATCAGGTGTTTAATGGCAAAAATAAAGGTTGCAGAATTAGCCAAAGAATTAAACTTAGATCCGAAGGAGCTTCTTAAGAACCTTCAAGAAAAGGGATACTCTGTAAAAACAATAGCCTCCTCTGTAAATGAAGAAGAAGCTCAAAAAATAAGAGAACTTTATAATGTAAGGTCTAATTTTATCATTATAAAAAAAGAAGAATTGGAAACACATCAGGCTGACCTTTCAGAAAGTGCTTTCGCAGAAATTTTAGGACCTGAGGTTTTAGAAAAACCTAAGAAGAAAAAATTAGTTATAAAAAAGGCAAAGAAAGAAGAACCTGAGGTTGAAAAACCTGAAGCTTTAGTTACCCCAGAAAAAGAAGTTTTAGAGAAAGAAAGTATCAAATTTGAAGAAGTAATTAAAGAAGAAAAACCTTTAGAGGAACCAGAAAAAGAAGTAAAGGTCTTACCTGAAAAAAGGGTAGTTACTGATTTTAGACCAAGAAAAGAAAGACCCTTTAAACCAAGAGAAGCTCCTTCAGCACCTATCCCCACTGAGGAACCTGAAACAATACCAAGACCAGAAAAAGAAGAGATAAAGAGAAAGAAAAAAGAAAAGGAACTTGAATTAAAAGAAAAGAAAAAGAGTAAGAAAAAACCTGGAATATTTAAAAAGGAAAGGAGAGAGTTAGAAGCTTTTGAAGAACTCTTTTTAGAAGAACCAGAGGTTCTTTTTGAAGAAAAAGAAGAACTTGTAGAAGAAAAACCTAAAAAAATAAGAGGAAAAGTAGAAAGAGTTCCAGAAAGACCTCCTACCCTTCCTCCTAAAGAAAGAAAAATTAGAGTCTATGAAACTATTCAGGTTAGTGAACTTGCTAAATTAATGGGGGTAAAGATAGGTGAACTTATTAAAAAATCTTTACAAATGGGTATGCCTATAACTGCTAATCAATCCATAGATGCTGATACTGCAGCAATTTTAGCTGACGAATTTAGCTATCAAGTGGAAAAAGCACCTATTGAAGAAGAAATCCTTTTACAGTATACCCCTCCCTCTTCAGAAGAGCTAAAACCAAGACCACCTGTAGTTACAGTTATGGGGCACGTTGATCATGGGAAAACAACACTTCTTGATGCTATAAGAAAAACTGATGTTGCAAGTAAAGAAGCAGGAGGAATTACTCAGCATATAGGTGCCTATACAGTAAAATTGGAAGATGGAAGAATTATAACTTTTATTGATACTCCTGGACATGAAGCCTTTACCTCTATGAGAGCAAGGGGAGCTCAAGTAACCGATATAGTAATTCTTGTGGTAGCTGCTGATGATGGAGTTATGGAACAAACTAAAGAGGCTATAGAACATGCAAGAGCTGCCAAAGTTCCGATTGTAGTTGCTATAAACAAAATTGATAAACCCGATGCTAATCCCGAAAGAGTTAAATCCCAATTAGCAGAATTAGGACTTGTCCCTGAAGAATGGGGAGGAGATACCTTAGTAGCTAATATTTCTGCAAAAAAAAGAATAGGAATAGAGGAGCTTTTAGAGCTTGTTCTTTTACAAGCGGAAATGCTTGAATTAAGAGCTTCCTATAATAGACCTGCAAGGGGAAGAATCATTGAAAGTAGACTGGACAAAGGTAGAGGACCTATAGCCACAGTTATTATTCAAGAGGGAACTTTAAAAGATGGAGATATTTTTGTAGCTGGACTTACCTATGGAAGAGTAAGAGCTATGTTTGATAGCTATGGAAATAGAATAAAAACTGCTACACCTTCAATTCCTGTAGAAATAATTGGGTTTGAAGATGTTCCTCAAGCTGGAGATGACTTTATAGTGGTTGATGAAGAAGAAAAGGCAAGAAAAATCGCAGAATATCGTCAAAGAAAAGCTCGTGAAGCTGAAGCTGCCAAAGAAGTTAAAGTGTCTCTGGAAAAACTTTTCGAAAAACTTAAGGAAGGAGAAATAAAGGAATTAAACATGGTGTTAAAAGCAGATACTCAAGGAACTTTAGAAGCACTGAAAAGCTCTTTATCAAAACTTTCTACCGATAAAGTAAAAATCAATATTATACGTGCTGGAATTGGAGCAATTTCAGAAAGTGATGTAATGCTTGCCTCAGCTTCTAATGCTATAGTGGTTGGTTTTAATGTGAAACCCACTTCCAATGCCAAAAATGTAGCTAAGGAGGAAAGGGTTGAAATAAAATTTTACGAGGTAATTTATCAGCTTATTGATGACATTAAAAAAGCTATGACAGGTCTCCTTGAACCTAAATTTGAAGAACATATTACAGGTATTGCTGAAGTAAGAGCTACTTTTAGAATTCCCAAAATCGGTATCGTTGCTGGTTGTTATGTTAAGGAAGGAACAATTAATAGAAATAATAAAGTAAGAGTCATTAGAGATGGAGTAGTAATTTTTACAGGAAATATTGCTTCTTTAAAGCGCTTTAAAGAAGATGTGAGAGATGTTTCAGCAGGATATGAATGCGGATTGAGAATAGAAAACTTTCAAGATATAAAAGAAGGAGACATTATTGAGGCTTTCGAAATAAAAGAGGTTTCTCCAGAGCTTTAAAATGGTAGTAGGCGTAGCAAAAATAGAAATATTTTTCCCTGAACCAAATTCTTTAAAATCAAAAAGAAGAAGACTAAAAGCCCTTATTCATAAATTAGAATCCCAATTTAAAAAAATATCCTTAGCTGAAGTTGATGGGCATGATCTTTGGCAAAAAACAACTCTTGGTATAAGTATAGTTGGAAAAGACCAAAAATTTGTGGACAGTAAACTTACTTCTATTTTAAATTTTATACAAAATGATGGAAGTATAGAGATTATTAAAGCTGAAATAGATTTTATCTCCTATTAAAAACTTCAATGTCCTATAGATCTAAAAAAGTAGCCAGTCTCTTACAAGAAGTCATATCAGAAATAATTATGCATGAATTAAATGACCCTGCACTAAAACAATTTATCACCATTACTGAAGTAAAAATTGGAGAAGATTTGAAAAAAGCAATCATTTATTTTACAGTTTATGAGGGAGATACAAAAGAAGTAGAAAAGGCTTTAAATAGAGCAAAAGGTTATATTAAAAAACTTTTAGGAGAAAAAATAACCCTTAAATACCTTCCAGATATTGAATTTCGCCAAGATGACAAAATAGAAAAAGAGAAAAGACTTGATGAACTATTTGCTAAAATTTTAAAGGAATCTTAAGAAATGGATCAAAATTTGGAAAAATTTTTTAATATTTTGGAATCTTTTGAAAATTTTATATTAATTACCCATTTAAATCCAGATGTAGATGGAATATCCTCTATGCTTACCTTACACAATCTTTTAAAATTACTTAATAAAAATTCTTTTCCCCTTTTAGAAAATATTCCAGAAAATATAGAATTTTTACCTTATTCAGAAGATCTTATCTTGATAGATAACTTTAAAAATCTTCCTCAAAAATTTGCTACCATTATTTTAGATGCCCACAGTCCAGAAAGAATATTTGAAAAAATTTACGAAAGGATTTTAAATTCTGAAGTTTTTATTATTATAGATCACCACCAGATTGAAAAAAATAAAAAATCCTTTTCTGAAGATGAAATTACAATAATTGACCCTTCAGCCCCTTCGACTACTTTTTTAATATATAAAATTCTTAAAACCAAAAATTTTATTATTACTCCAGAGATGGCACAAAATTTATTAGCTGGTCTTTATTTTGATACAGGTTGTTTTAAATATGAAAATGTAGATGAAAAAACTTTTTTAATAGCAAGTGAACTTTGTAAATTAGGAGCAAAACCTCATTTAATAGCTTCTCACCTTTTTGAGAATATATCTCTTAAAGAATTGGAAACTCTTAAAGTAATTTTAAATAGACTTGAATTTCTTGAAAATGGAATTATAGCCATTTCTTATTTAACTTATGAGGATATTCAAAATTTAGGCATTAAAAATTTAAATGATTTTTCTAATTTTTTGAGAAGTATAAAAGGAGTTAAAATTTCTGTTCTAATAAAAGAGGTTGAAAAAAATATAGTTAGCGTAAGCCTTAGAAGTAGAGCCCCTGTTGAGGTACTAAATTTAGCTAAAACCTTTGGTGGTGGGGGACATAAGTATGCCTGCGGTTTTAAAATGAAGATTGAAAATTTTTATGAGTTTTTAAAAAAATTTAAAGAAATTCTAAAAAACTACTATGGAAGCTAAATCCTCTTTATTAAATGGAATTTTAGTAATAGATAAACCTCAAGGATTAACTTCTACTGAAACTTTAGAAAGGGTTAAAAAAATTTTAAAGGTTAAAAAAGCAGGACATGGAGGGACACTTGATCCTATTGCAACAGGAGTTTTACCTATTTTCTTAAATAATGCTACTAAACTTGCAGAGATCTTTTTAGAGGGAGATAAGGTATACGAAGGTGAGTTTCAACTGGGTATAACTACTGAAACCTATGATATTACAGGAGAAATAGTAAGTAAAGCTGAGGTCCCAGATATAAGTATAGAAGACCTTCAAAAAATAGCCAATTCCCTTTTAGGAGAAAATGAGCAAATTCCGCCTCCCTTTTCTGCTACTAAATATAAAGGTAGACCACTTTATAAATATGCCAGAAATGGGATATTTATTCCTAAGAAGCCCAAAAAAATTAAAATTAGCGAGTTTAAAATTCTTGAAAAAGAGGATTCTAAAATCCGTTTTTATCTTCATTGCTCTAAAGGAACCTATGTGAGGTCCTTAGTTCATGATCTGGGGAAAAAGCTAAGTTGTGGAGCTGTTCTTTTAAATTTAAGAAGATTACAAAAGAGTATCTTTACTTTAAATAAATCTATAACTTTAGAAAAACTAAAAGAGCTTTATTCTCAAGGATTAGACAAATTGATGCCTTTCATTATTCCTTTAGAATCTGCTCTTGAATTTCTACCTAAGATTATTGTGAGTGAGGATCTTTCACAAAGAATAAAAGATGGTCGACAGATTCATACATCTTCTTTTCTTTCTTTCATAAAATTTCAAAAACTTGTTATTTCTCCTACAGAAAAATGGATAAGGATTGTTACTACAAGAGGAAAATTAGTAGCTATTATAGAAAATCCACTCCTAAATCCTTCAGCTACATATATTAAATATTTTCGGGTATTTAAGGATTAAGATGAAAAAACTTAAATCCTATTTTCTTTTTTTTCTTAGAATTTTTATTACCTTTTCTATACTTTATATTCTTTTTAAAAAAAGCGATTTTGAAAAACTAAAAGACATTTTTAAAGGAATTACTTTACCCTATTATCTTTTAGCTTTAATAAGTTTTAATACCTTCCAGGTATTAGTAGCTCTCAGATGGAAAATTATATGTGAAAGCTGGGGTTTTAAAACTAAATATTTATTTTATTTAAAAACTTACCTAATGGGTTTTTCTCTAAATACTATCTTTCCTGGAATTATAGGAAGTGACATTTTAAGAGCCCTTTTTCTTACTAAAGAAGGTTTAAGCTGGAAAAAGGCAAGTTTAAGTGTCTTTTTTGATAGAATATTTGGTCTATCAGGTATTTTTCTAATTCTTTTCTGGTCTTTGCCTCTTTTTGGAAATTTTCTTCCTCATAAATTTTATTCATTTCTTATATATTTAATTTATGGAGCCTTACTAACAGCAATTTTGGGAAATATGATAATTAAAAAATATTACTCTCCGGAATATTTAAAACCTGTTCTTTTCCCTTACAATATAAAACCTTTATTTTTAGGTTTTACTATTCAAGTTCTTTTTGTTTTGCAATTTGTTTTTCTAAGTAAAGCTTTGCATCTTAATTTAAAATTTTTTCATCTCTTTGTAATTATACCTGTAGTTAGTTTTCTTGCAGCTCTACCTTTAAGTATCTCAGGATTAGGAGTAAGAGAAGGAACTTTAAGCTATTTTCTTTCTCTTCTACATTATTCATTAGAATATGGAATTTCTTTAGGACTCTTAGGATATTCTCTCATTCTGATTTCTTCTCTACCAGGACTTTATTTTTATTTAAGGGGAAAACATTTATGGAAACAGGCTTCTTAATTAAAAGTTTTCTAACCCTTTTTACTATTATTGATCCTGTAGGTGGTGTCCCTTTCTTTTTAAGTATTTCCGCAGGATATTCTGAAGAGGAGCGCAAAAAAATTGCCTTAAGAGCTTCTTTAACAGCCTTTTTAACTTTATTATTTTTTTTATGGATAGGAAAAAATTTATTATCCTTTTTCCAAATTTCAGTTTCTTCTTTTAGGATAGCTGGAGGTATTCTTCTTTTTCTTATCTCTATGGAAATGCTTTTTGGAAAAACTACACAAGTAAAAACAACTGAAAAAGAGACTTTGAAAGTAAAAGAAAAAGAAGATTTTTCTATAGTTCCTCTTGGTATCCCCTATTTAGCTGGTCCTGGTGCCATAACCACTACTATAATATTGGGTGAAACTTCTACTTTATATACTAAATTAGGTTTATCCCTAATAATTTTTTTGGTTCTATTAATTACTTTTTTAATTTTTAGCCATTCTTCTAAAATTTCTAAACTTTTAGGAGAATTAGGAACAAAGGCTATAGTTAGGATTCTTGGACTTATTCTTGCAAGTATAGCAATTGAATATATTACTACTGGATTAAAAGAAATTTTTTAGTATAATTATGGCTTAATTATGGACCTTTTTAGGAAAAAACCTTTAAATCTTGCTGAAAAAATAACTTCTCAATTAAAAAGAGAGCTTCGTTTATGGGATATAGTTTTTATAGGAATTGGAGCAGTTGTCGGAGCAGGAATTTTTGTTATTACAGGACAAGCAGCAGCTTCCTATGCCGGTCCTGCTATTGTGCTTTCCTTTATATTAGCAGGTATTGGAATAGGAATAACAGCCCTTGTTTATGCTGAACTTTGTTCTGCCTTTCCTCTTGCAGGAGGTGCATACAATTATACTTATTTTGTTTTAGGAGAATTTTTTGCTTGGTTAGTGGGATGGAATATACTTCTTGAATATGGAGTTGCTACAGCTGCGGTTGCAACTGGTTGGTCAGGATATTTAAGGGCTTTTTTAAAAAATAATTTTAATTTTGTTCTACCAACTGCTCTCTCAGGACCTATAAATCCTCAACAGGGCACTTTTATAGATCTTTTTGCTTTTATAGGGGTTATCTTAATATTCTTACTTGTAACCATAGGGATTAGAAAAAGTGCTTTAGTAAATAATTTTATAGTAATTTTAAAACTAATTGTTCTTATTCTCTTCGTAATTATAGGAACCAAATATATAAATTGGGAAAATTTTAAAAATTTTATACCCTATGGATGGAAAGGTGTTTGGAGTGGAGCCTCGCTTATAGTTTTTGCCTATCTTGGCTTTGATGCCCTTGCTACCCTTGCTGAGGAAACAAGAGAAGTTAAAAAAAATCTTCCCAAAGGACTTATTCTTTCTTTAATTATTATAACTTTTCTTTATATAATAGTTTCTTTTACCTTGGTGGGGATGCTTCCTTATTGGGAGTATGAAGGAAAACCTGATGCCCTTGCCTATGCTATGTATAAAGTTAATGAAAAATGGGTAGCAAATTTTATTTCCTTAGGAGCAGTAATAACTATTACTTCAGTAATGCTTGTTATGGCTATAGGTTTTACAAGGGTTCTATATGCTCTTGCAAGAGACGG
>Ga0272449_1004396_pt1 | contig 11464 bp, 13 predicted proteins | sample YNPCB0241_FD_198679 | JGI IMG/M metagenome (GOLD analysis project Ga0272449, IMG submission 198679) | Hot spring sediment microbial communities from Yellowstone National Park, WY, United States - YNP-CB-024-1 | ecosystem: Environmental > Aquatic > Thermal springs > Hot (42-90C) > Sediment...
AGCGGAACCGGTAGGAGATGTACAGCACCTGCAGGGCCAGGCCCAGCACGACCGCCACGATGGCCACGTTGCGCAACTCCCTGCCGATCTTGGGCGAGACCTGCTCGTGCGCCAGCACCGTCACGCGACCGAACTGCTGGCGCAGCGCCGCCAGCATCCCGTCCCGGGCCTCCGCCGGCATGGGGCGGGTGCGGATGAACAGCAGGCCCTCGCCCTCCCCGCCGCGCTGGATGATGCTCTGGCCCACCGCGTAGCGGTCCACGACAGCCCGCACGCGATCCAGGGTGAACGGCCGTTCGACCCGCAGCTGGAAGAAGTCGCCCCCGGTGAAGTCGACCCCCCAGTTGAGGGCGCCCCGGCCCTGGGCACCGTGCCAGACCAGGGCCACCACCCCGGGCACGATGACCAGGAGCGACAGCAGGTAGCCCCACCGGCGGCGGCCGATGATGTCCCACAGGCCGGACCCGCCGGTCACCGGCGCACCCCTCCCGCCATCCGCGTCAGGGCACCGCCCAGCCCCAGCGCGTCCACCCCGTCGGCCAGGGCCCGCGTGACCACGATGGCCGTGAACATGCTGACGACCACGCCGGCGCTGAGCGTGACGGCGAAGCCCCGGATGGGCCCGCTGCCCAGCAGGAACAGCACCAGCGCCGCCAGCAACGTCGTGACGTTCGAGTCGAGGATGGTGGTCATGGCGCGCCGCCACCCCGTCGCCATCGCCGCCCGCACGCCCTTCCCGCCCCGCAGCTCTTCCTTCATCTTCTCGAAGATGATCACGTTGGCGTCGACCGCCATGCCCACCGACAGCACGATGCCGGCCACGCCCGGCAGCGTCAGCGTGGCCCCCAGACCGGTCAGGACCGCCAGCAGGAACACGAGGTAGGTCGCGAGCGCCACGACGGCCAGCATGCCGGTGCCCTGGTAGTAGAGCACCATGAACGCCGCCACGGCCACCGACGCGATGCTGGCGGCCTTCAGGCTGGCCTGAATCGAGTCGCGGCCGAGCTGGGGCCCCACGGTGCGGTTCTCCACCACCTCGACGGGGATGGGGAGGGCACCCCCCCGCAACAGCACCGCCAGATCGCGGGCCTCCTCGATGGACCGGAACCCGCCGCTGATGACCCCCCGCCCCCCGGTGATGCGGTCGCGGATCACCGGCGACGAGATCACCTCGTTGTCGAGCACGATGGTGAGGTAGCGGCCGATGTTCTTCCCGGTGAACTCCTCGAAGGTCCGGCTGCCCTGACCGTGGAATTCGAACTGCACGATGGGCTCGGCGGTGGTCTGATCGAACGCGGCGCGGGCGTCGCGGAGGTCCGCGCCGGTGAGCACCACCTTCTTCTGGAGCTGCAGCGGCGCCGGCGCCGCCTGTCCAGCGGGCGGGGGCAAGGTGACGGTCTTGCCGTCGGCACTCCAGCGCGCGCCCTCGGGCAGCTGCTGGGCGCCGGTGTCGACGAACTCCAGCAACGCCGTCTTGCCGATGAGGCGAATGGCCCGGTCGGGATCCTCGATGCCGGGCAGCTCCACGATGATCCGCGTCGCGCCCTGACGCTGAATGGTGGGCTCGACCACCCCCAGCTGGTCGATGCGCCGCTCGATCACCCGCATGGCGGCATCCACCGCCTCGGGGGTGGCCTTGGTGGTGGGCGAGTCGCGGCCTTCGAGCACCAGCAGGCTGCCGCCCCGCAGGTCGAGACCGAGGTTCATGCGCACGGCGGCGCCCTGCCACTCCGGCCGCCATCCACGGAGGCGGACCGGCTGGAAGGCGACCTGCACGGCGACCAACACCAGGACCAGGATCAGGAGCAGCCGAAGACCGACGCGCGATCCCACCGGGCACTCCCCTTTCGGATGCGGGCGCGGCGCGCGAAGACGCAAAAAAAGAGGGCCACGGCCCGGCCCATTATAGGCGCGACGGGAACGGAGTGTCAAACCGCCGCTGCCGCTTCGTGCCGCTTCGTGCGGCGTCCACGCGGCGGACGCAGGACTCTTCACAACACCCGGCGGCGCCCCGGGGTCGTGTCGCGCGGTCCATCCCGGCCCATGTGGCCGCGGGCGCTGGACACGGCGCCGCGCAGGCAGGGAGACGGCCGCCGCGGGCAAAACAGGCTTCCCGTGAGCCTGTGGCCCGCTGGCGCCGCTCCGGTGCCGCGACCGCTTCGCGTGGACGACTGCCAGGTCTTCGTGGGCACCTGTTCGTGGGCCGACCGGGGGCTGGTGCGCAGCGACTTCTACCCGCGCGGGGCGCGCACCGACCCGCAGGCGCGCCTGCAGCACTACGCGTCGGTGTTCCCCACCGTCGAGGTGGACGCATCGTACCACGCGCTGCAGCCGCCTGAGCGCGCGCGCCAGTGGCTGGCGTGGACCCCGTCGTCGTTCCGGTTCAACGTGAAGGCCTTCGCCTGGCTGACCGGGCACGAGAGCGACCCGCGGCGGCTGCCGCCGGGCATCGCGGCGCTGCTGCCGGCAGCGCTGCGCCAGGGCGGGCCGGTGGCGGGCGGGCGTGTGCCCGAGGAGGCCCTCGCCGCCGCCTGGGACGCCTTCGCCGCCTTCGTCGACGTCTTCGCGGCTGCAGGCCGGCTGGGGTACGTCCTGTTCCAGTTCCCCAAGGGCCGGGGGTTCTCCCCGGACCTGCTGGCCTCGCTGGACGCGTGGATGCCGTACCTGCGCGCGTGGCCGGTGGCCGTCGAGATCCGCCACCGCGACTGGCTGTCACGCCGCCACCGCGCGGCCTTCCTCGCGTACCTGCGTGCGCGCCGCTTCGCCTACGTGATCCCGGACCTCGTCCAGGCGCAGTACCTGCCGCCGCCAGACCTGGAGGTCACCGCCGACTGGTCGGTGGTGCGGTTCCACGGCCGCAATCCCGCGCTGCTGGAACGGCGGGCGCCCACCGACCGGGCCTACGACTACCTGTACTCGCTGGACGAGCTCCGAGCGTGGGCCCGCGACGTTCGCGCGCTCGCCAGCCAGGTACGGGCGCTGTACCTGATGTTCAACAATCACGCGCGGGGACAGGCCGCGCGCAACGCCCGCCAGATGGTCGACCTGCTGGCCGGGGCGTCCTGACGGCTCCGCGCGCGCAGGCCATGACCGGGCCCGCCGGCCTGCGGGCCGCAGCGTCCCGCCGGATGGAGCACGTGGAGCAGGGCGCCCGGCGCGCCGCGGTGAGCCGGTGCGTCAGAACTCGATGACCGCGCCGGCCCGCACGAGCCGCCGCTGCACCTCGCGCACCAGGTCGGGCAGCGCGGCCAACTGCTGCGGCGTCACCCCGTGCTCCACCGCCACGGCGGCGGCCACGCCCGCAGCCTCGCCCATGGCCATGGTGGTGGGCACCACCCGGGCGGATCCCGCCGCCTGGTAGGTGGCCGAGAACGCCCGGCTGGCCACGAACAGACCGTCCACGCCGGCGGTGACCAGGGCCCGCAGCGGGATGGTGTACATCCGCCGCACGGGCTTGAACGGGGAGCGCTCGCCCTTCCTGTACGGGTGCAGGTCGATCGGGTACGACCCGGTGGCCACGCGATCCCAGAACACCCTGCTGGCGGCGATGTCGGCGGCGGTGAGCGTGTACAGGCCGGCCAGGTGGCGGGTCTCGCGGACGTAGAGTTCCGGCGCGAGTTCGACCAGGCGCGCCTGCTCGAATCCCGGCACGTGCACCCGCAGGTACTCCAGGAGCCTGGGCACCTCCGCGCGCGCGCGCTCGTACCCGTCGCGCAGCGAGGCGGGATCGGTCCCGTCGACGTCGTGCACCTGCAGCGCGTTGATCAGGATGGTCCCGTCGGGCAGGCGCCCCAGGTTGAGGTCGTGCGCCGACAGCCGCTGGTCTGCGGGCTGGTAGTTGAACATCAGGTCGCGGAACCCCCACGCGTAGCCGCGCAGGGCGCCGCTGGGCTGGCGGCCGCGGCGGTGCGCCAGCGCGTAGTGCACGACCGCCCGCCAGTCGACGTCGGCCACGCGGAACATGAGCGTGGCGGGCATCGCCCGCCGGTCCGCACCCGAGGTTTCCCGTCCGTAGGTGAACCGGACGCCGGCCGCGGCGGCCACGTCGCCATCGTCGGTGGCGTCGATCACCACCGCTGCCCGGACCGGCCGCACCTCGCCGTCCTGGAACCGCACGAGGGCGCCCGTGACCCGCGCGCCCTCGCGCACCGGCCGCACCACCTCGGTCCGGAGGAGCAGCAGGATCCCCGGCTCGGCCTCGACGAGCGCCCGCAGGACGCGCCGCGCCTGGCGGGGGTCGAACGTGACCCCTCCGAGCTTCTCGTACACCTCCAGGAAGATGCCCCGGATGAGGTGCGCGCCGGTGGGCGTGCGGCTGAGGTCCATCATGTTGAGCATGGCCGCGGTCCACACGGTGCCCAGGTACGGCCGGCGTTCCACCAGGATCACCGTGCGGCCCTGGCGGGCGGCCGCCAGGGCCGCGGCCACGCCGGCCGGACTGCCGCCGACGACCAGGACGTCGGCGGCGAGGACCGGGGGCCGCAGGTCAGGCCGCAACGCCTGCGGACGCGCCAGCACCAGGGCTGCGGCGCCCACGCAGGCGAGGAGCGCGGCCAGCGCCCGAGCCCGCACGGCCGTGCGCCTAGTCGGCGGGCGGCCGCGCTGCCGGGGCTCTCAGCGGTACGAGGTCGCCGGGCGGCTTGAAGCGCTCGATGGGGTTGTGGCAGTCGCGGCAGTAGTAGACTGCCCGGCACAGCGTGGGGCCGAACGGGTTCTCCAGGGTGGTGTTCGTCGAGCCGCAGTACGGGCAGGCCGCGGGCTCGGCCAGCGTCCGGCGCGGCACGCTGAGGCCATGGGCGGCGAGGCGCGCGCGGGCCGCGGGCCTCAGGCGCTCGAGGGTCCAGGGCACGTCGTAGCGGAACTCGACGTCCACCGCCTCCACGCCGGGCAGGTCCAGGACCCGTGCGCGCACCCGCGCACGGATCACCTCGAGGGCCGGGCACCCCGTGAACGTGGGGATCAGCCGGACCCGGACGACGCCCTCGCAGACCTCGACCCCCTCCACCAGCCCCAGATCGGTGATGGCCACGGGCAGTTCGGGGTCCTCCACGGTCCCCAGCGCCCGCCAGACCTCCTCATGCGTCACGGTCGCCATGGACGCTCACCAGCGCGCGGCAGGATCGGTGCGCCACACCGACGTCATCTCCTCCAGCAGGGCGTGCAGCGCGGCCGTATGGCGGCCCCGCCGCCCCCCCGTGGCGGCGGCCGCCAGCGGGGGACGCAGGCCCAGCTCCTCCAGGCGCGGCCGCACGGCGCCCTCGAACCGGCCGCGTTGCGCCGACGCCCCGGCGGGCAGCAGCCCGCTGGCGACCAGGTGGGCATGGTCGTCGGTCTCCTCGAAGAGCCCCAGCGCGTCCGGCCAGGCCGCCTCCAGGGCCGCCTGGAGCCGCGCGGACGCCTCATGGCCGGCACGGGCCAGCCGCACGAGCCACGCGTCGCTGAACAGGAGGTGGTACTTCTCCTCGCGCTGCAGCGCCCGGGCCAGCGCCGCGAACGGTCCCAGGGGCGCGGCAGCCAGGTCGGCCAGCCGGACGGCATCGGCGTGATCGTACAGCCACGCACGCACCACCGTGAACCCCCAGTCGTCGTTGGGGTGCTCGACCAGCACCGCGTTGCGGAATGCCTGGGGGCCGCGCCCGAAGGCCAGCGCATCGGGCGTCGTCCCGGTGGCATCGGCCACCTGCTCGTACAGCACGCGGGCGTGCCCGAGCTCTTCCTGGGCGATCGACGACAGCGCCACGTCCGACTCGATGTCCGGCGCGAACCCCGTCCACTCCGAGTGCCGGTGGCCCAGGATCAGCTCGTCGTCGGCCCAGGCCAGCAGGACGCCGCACAGCGCGGTCCGGACGGCGTCGTCCTGCACTGCGGCCGGCGCGTCGGCCGCCGCCCACAGCCCGGTCATCGTCGACGGTAGACGCGCTGCTGCTCCCTGTACGAGCCGCCGAAGCGGTAGCTCTTGTCGGTGGCGGGCGCGAAGAGGTCGGCGTCCTCGTAGCGGGTCGCGGTGATGTCAGTGTAGCGCACGACCCAGAGGTTCACGCACGGGTCGCGGCGCGCAAACTGCTCCTTGGCCAGCACCAGCGCCATCTCCGGGTCGGGCGCGTGCACGTCGCCCACGTGCACGTGAGGGTCGGCCTTGGAGTCCTGGCGGAAGACGGCGAAGACGGACGTGGCCTCGGGGACCACGTCGCCCAGGTTCACGGCCGCCGCCACTTGCCGGGTGTGCACCGTGCGATCGCCTCGGGCCCTGCGGCGTGGCCGCCGGCGGATCCGCGGCCGCCGGGGCCAGGGGGCGTCTGCACCGCCCCTACGCGGCCGCCGCCCATCGCCCCAGCGCTTCCCGCACCCACTGGTGCTGCGCGTGGTAGCGGTTACGCAGCTCCAGGCGAGCCCGCGTCCTGGGCCCTTCGCCGCGCAGGATCCGCCGGAACTCGTCCCAGTCGGGCTCGGTGTAGACGTACTGGCCGGTCGCCTCGTCCCACCGCAGGCCGGGGTCCGGCACCCGCAGCCCGTACTCCTGGATGAGCGGCACGAACTGGCGGAGGAACTGCTGGCGCAGCTCGTCGTTGGTCTTGACCTTGATGCGCCAGCGCATCATCTGCTCCAGGTGCGGGGACGCCTGGTCGCGGGGACCGAAGAAGTGCATCAGCGGCGTCCACCACCGGTCCAGCGCGTCCTGCACCATCGCCCGCTGGGCCGGCGTCCCTTCCGCCAGCGCCTTGAACCCGTCGATGCCCAGCCGGATGTGGAAGTCCTCCTCGTAGCAGATCCGGCGCAGCACGCGCGCGTAGGGGGCATACGAGCAGGCGCGCAGGGCTCCCTGGGTCTGCATCGCCGCGCCGTCGACGAAGACCTGGATGACCACGACGTCGGCCCACGTCTCGGCAGGGTAGTGGAACACGTTGTGGAACTTGGCCCGGCCCGCCAGCAGGTCCTCGATCATGGCGGCCCGGGGCCGGCCCAGGTCCTCGGCGACGCGGTAGAGGAGCTGGGCGTGGCCGATCTCGTCCTGCACCTTGGCGATCAGGGCCATCTTGCGCGCCAGTGTTGGCGCCCGCGGAATCCACTCGCGCTCGGGCAGCGCGCCCATCAGCTCGGAGTTGGCGTGCATCTGGATCAGCCGCAGGCACTCGGCGCGGTAGCGCGCCGGCATCCACTCGCCCGCCTCCACGCGCTCGCCGGCAGCGATGCGGGCCTCGAACGCTGCCAGCTGTTCGGGATCGTCCTCGTGTCCTGCCGGCTGGACGTGCGCCATCCGAGTACCTCCGCGGCCGCACGGTGTCCTGTACGGCCTATTGTAGGCATCGGGCGTCACGACCGTCAACGCGCCGCATCGCGCCACCTAAAGTTCGCAGGGTCTCAGGCCGGAGGCGTGCTCGTGGGTGTGGATTGCCTTCATGGCGAACCCTCCAGGGGATTGCGTGTGCGCAGGCCTGCGAAGAGGCGGAAGCTCCGGTCCGTGGTGCACAGGACCGCGCCGTGTTCGATGGTCAGGGCAGCCAGATGGGCGTCCATGACCTGTGGGCCGCGTGCCTGGGCCGCAAGCAGCACTCCCTGCAAGATCTCCCAGTGGCGCTCCCCCGGCTGGATGATGAGCACGGTGGGGTGCGCCAGCCACCCGGCGACGATGTCCACCGCTTCGCCGGGGGTTAGGGGGCGAGGGAACGCGCGCGGGTTGGTGCTGATCCGCAGGAAGGCCATGATGGTGCTCCAGGGCAGGCCAACGGGCGACGGGTGCCCGAGCGTCTGCTCCAGCCAGGTACGCGCGGCCTCGTGCTGCGCGAACGATGGGTTGTAGGCGTACAGCAGGATGTTGGTGTCGAGAACGATCACCGCTGGAGCGGCCCTTCCAGTTGCTCCAGCAGCTCAGCGGTCCGGTCGTAGTCCAGGCCCGGGTGCACGCCCAGAGGCCGCGTCCGGACAACGAAGGGCCGCACCTGACGGGGCTTTCGCCGAAGCAGCAGGGCGGTGCGGAGCAGCTCGTTGACCACCGCCTTCAGGGGCCGTCCTGTCCGGCGCACCTCGACCTTCAGCGCGGCGGCCACGTCCTCTTCCAGGGTCAGCGTCGTACGCACATCATGATGCTACAGGATCTGCATCATGATGTCAAATCGCCGGCGCGGTCAGGTCGCCCCTGCCCCGCGCACACCCCATTCCGCTCCGGTCACACCGTCCATGGCGCCATGATGCTGCTTTCCGCAACACCTATCGATGGCTCGACAGGCGCGACGCCGCCGCCAGCGCCTCCTGCAGCCGGTCGTAGGTCTCGGCCAGGTGCTGGGGCAGCACCTTGGTGGCCGCCACCACCGGCATGAAGTTCGTGTCGCCCACCCACCGGGGCACCACGTGCACGTGCAGGTGGTCTTCCACGCCGGCGCCGGCCGCCCGCCCCAGGTTCAGGCCGATGTTGAACCCCTGGGGCGCCAGGGCGGCTTCCAGCGCGCGCACCGCCAGCGCCGTGACGGCCACCAGCGCGCCGGCCTCGTCCTCGCTCAACGCGTCGAGCCGGGCGGCGTGGCGGTAGGGGACGACCATCACGTGCCCGCTGTTGTACGGAAACTGGTTGAGCATGATGAACGCGTGGGGCGCGCGATGGACGATCAGCCGCCCCCGGTCGTCGCCGGCGGCGAGCGCGTCGCAGAAGATGCACCCGTCGGCCTTGGGCGCCATGACGTAGGCGCCGCGCCACGGGGCCCACAGCACGTTCATGGCGCGCCGCGGTCCAGGCGCGCCAGCGCCTGGGCGGCCGCCGCCTGCTCCGCTTCCTTCTTGCTGCGGCCTCGCCCTTCGCCCAGGAGCTTGCCGCCCGCCTCCACCGCCGCCACGAAGACGCGCGCGTGGTTGGGACCTTCCTCCTGCGTGATGCGGTAGCGCGGCATCTGTCCCCGGCGCTGCAGGCGCTCCTGGAGCTGGCTCTTGAAGTCCTGGCCGGCGCGCTGCATCTCCTGGGCGAGGTCGGCGATCCACCGGGACACCACGGCGTGGGCGACGCCGTAGCCGGAGTCCATGTAGATGGCGCCGATCACGGCCTCCACGGCGTCGGCCAGCAGCGCCGGCCGCTGCCGGCCGCCCCCCTTCTCCTCCCCTTTCCCCAGGAGGATGTAGCGCGCGAGCCCCAGGCGGCGCGCGATGGAGGCCAGGGCTGCCTCGTTGACCAGCCGCGCCCGCTGCTTGGCCAGCCCGCCCTCGTCCACGTCGGGATACCGGCGGTAGAGGTCGTCGCTCACCACCAGGCCCAGCACCGCGTCGCCCAGGAACTCCAGCCGCTCGTAGCTCTTCAGGGGGGTGCCGCGCTCATGGCTGAACGACCCGTGGCGCAGCGCCAGGTCCAGCAGCGAGCGGTCGCGGAACCGGACGCCCAGCCGTTCCTCCAGCTCCGCCAGCTGCGCCAGCCGCTCCTGCGAGAGGACCTCGCCGACGGCACCGGTCTCGTCGGGGGGAGTGGAGCCGCGCAGGGGTTTAGCCATACGCCTGCAGCACCAGGGTGGCGTTGTGGCCGCCGAAGCCGAACGCGTTGGACAGCACGGTCCGCAGCCGCGCGGGGCGCGCGGCGTTGGGGACGTAGTCCAGGTCGCACGCGGGGTCGGGCACGCGGTAGTTGATGGTCGGGGGGATCACCTGGTGGCGCAGCGCCAGGCAACACGCGATGGCCTCCACGCCGCCGGCGGCGCCCAGCAGGTGGCCGGTCATCGACTTGGTGGAGCTGACAGCGAGACGGTGGGCGTGCGGGCCGAAGGCGCGCTTGATGGCCAGCGTCTCCAGGCGGTCGTTGTAGGGCGTCCCGGTCCCGTGGGCGTTGATGTAGTCCACCGCGTCGGGCGCCAGGCCGGCATCGCGCAACGCCGCCGCCATGGCACGGAACGCCCCGTCGCCCTCGGGATCGGGCTGGGTGATGTGGTGGGCATCGGTGCTGGTGCCGTACCCGGTCAGTTCGGCGTAGATGGGCGCGCCGCGCCGCTCGGCCACCTCCAGCGCCTCCAGGAGCACCACCCCGGCACCCTCGCCCATGACGAACCCGTCCCGGGTGGCGTCGAACGGCCGCGACGCGCTCGGCGGGTCGTCGTTGCGGGTCGTCATGGCCTTCATGGCCGCGAACCCCGCCAGCGACAGCGGCGTGATGGCGGCTTCCGACCCGCCGGCCAGCATCGCGTCGGCCTCGCCGTACTGGATGAGGCGCGCCGCATCGCCGATGGCGTTCCCACCCGTGGCGCACGCGGTCACCACGCCCTGACTGGGGCCCTTGGCGCCCACCAGGATGGCCGTCACGCCGCTGGCCATGTTGCCGATGACCATGGGCACGAAGAACGGGGAGACGCGGTCGGGGCCGCGCTCGATGAGGGTGCGGTGCTGCGCCTCCCAGGTGATCACCCCGCCCATGCCCGAGCCGATGATGACGCCGACCCGCGTGGCGTTGGCGGGCGTGATGGCGAACCGCGCGTCCTCCAGCGCCAGACGGGCGGCCGCGTACGCGAACTGCACGAACCGGTCGTTGCGCCGCGCTTCCTTGCGGTCCATGAACGCCGTCGGGTCGAAGTCGGGTACCTCCGCGGCGATCTGCGTGGCGAAGCCCGAGGGGTCGAACGCCGTGATGCGCCGCACGCCCGACCGTCCCGCCACCAGCCCGGCCCAGAAGGCCTCGTGGCCGATGCCCAGGGGGCTGACGACCCCCAGCCCGGTCACGACGACCCGCCGCCGCATGGGTGCCACCGCGCCGCTGCCTACTGGGCCTGGTCCTTCATGTGGGCCTCGATGAACTTCACCGCGTCCCCGACCGTGACGATCTTCTCGGCCTGATCGTCCGGGATCTCGATCTCGAACTCCTCCTCGAGGGCCATGACCAGCTCCACCACGTCCAGCGAGTCGGCGCCCAGGTCCTCGACGAAGGACGACTCCCGGGTGATGGTCTCTTCCTCCACGCCGAGCTGGTGCGCCACCCGTGCGCGCACCCGTTCGAACACCGACGCCATCGTCCACATCACCTCCGCACCGGCTGGGCTGGGGACACCCAGCGGGGTCAATGCATGATCATACCACCGTCGACGTTCAGCACCTGCCCCGTGATGTACGCCGCGGCGTCCGAGGCCAGGAACACCACGGCCGCAGCCACCTCCTCCGGCGTCCCGGCCCTGCCCAGCGGGATCTGCTGGAGGTAGCGCGCCGTCGTCCCGGACGGCAGGCGCTCCGTCATGCCCGCCGCGATGTAGCCGGGCGCCACGGCGTTGACGGTGATGCCGCGGGAGCCGACCTCGCGCGCCACCGCCCGGGTCAGGCCGATGAGGCCGGCCTTGGCCGCCACGTAGTTCGCCTGCCCGGCGTTGCCCGCCTGGCCGGCCGCCGACGCGACGTTGATGATGCGCCCGCTGCGCTGCCGGAGGAACTCGCGCAGCGCCGCCCGGATGCAGTAAAACGCTCCCGACAGGTTCGTCGCCAGCACCTGCTGCCAGTCCTCGTCCGTCATCCAGAG
>Ga0272449_1004398_pt1 | contig 11459 bp, 11 predicted proteins | sample YNPCB0241_FD_198679 | JGI IMG/M metagenome (GOLD analysis project Ga0272449, IMG submission 198679) | Hot spring sediment microbial communities from Yellowstone National Park, WY, United States - YNP-CB-024-1 | ecosystem: Environmental > Aquatic > Thermal springs > Hot (42-90C) > Sediment...
AACAGCCAGCCCGTGTTGCCGTCCAAGTCGAAGCCCGTCTGGTGCAGCGCGTTCACCTGCGTAATCAGCGTGTTGGTGAACAGGTTCAGGCGATTCTGGTAGTCCTGCAGGTTGGCGGAAGCGTCCATCAGCCCGCGCAGTTGCCCGTTCTGGATGCGGATGTCGACGGGCGTGCTGTTGAGGTCGCGGTTCGGCACATCGATGCTGAGGGGCAGCGGGAATGACGCGCCGTCTTGCACCAGCGTGTGCCCATCCACGAAGACCATCAGGCTGCCGTCGGTGTTGTAGTGGGCGCGTGCGCCGACCAGTTCGCTCAGGCGCGTCATCAGGCGGTCGCGTTGATCGAGCAGGTCGCTCGCTTCCGCGCCGCCCGAATACGCTGCGCGGATTTGCTCGTTCAGGCGTCCGAGTTGCGCGGCAATCTCGTTCGCCTCGCGTATGGTCTCGGTCATCCGCTGCTGGAGTTGGTTCTGCAGGGTGTTCCAGTTGTCGTGCAGGCTGCGGATGGTTCCGACCAGCGCGCTGGCAGCCTGCAGCACGCTCTGCCGCGCGGCGAGGCTATCGGGGCGCGTGGCGAGTTCGTCGAAGGCGTTGAACAGCGCGTTGAGGCGCGCGCCGATGCCCTGCTCGCCCGGCTCCATCAGCAAGCCCTCGATGTTCTGCAGTTGCTGGCGCAGGGTGTCCAGCCGCGCGAAGTCGCCCGTGTTGGCGTTGATGCGCTGCTCCAGCATCATCTCGCGCACGCGCTGCACATGCTGCACAATCACGCTCGTGCCGATGCGGATGTTGGGGTTGAAGGCGTATTCGGGCGTGTTGGCGAAGTGGACGCGCCGTCGGCTAAAGCCCGGTGTGTTCACATTCGCGACATTGTGCCCTGTGACCTCCAATCCAATCTGGAAGGCGCGCAGGGCGCGTGCGCCTAACTCGATGCCTTGAAAGCTGGGCATGCTACGCCTCCGTGTTCAGCAGCACATTCGTGCGGTTGGGCGCGGCGAGGGTGGGCGCGTAGTGGTCGGGTTCCGCCGCGCGGGTCAGAATCGCCATCATCCCGTGCGTGTAGTCCAGTTCGTTGCGGATGATGTCGTAGGCGGTCTGGGCGACGGCGTCGATGGCGTGCGCGGTTGCCATCGCCTGCTGCAGCAGTTCGGTCGGCAGGGCGTCGCGCTCGGGAATCTGGGCAACCGCTTGCCGCGCCTGTTCCAGCCGTTCCAGTATCGGCGTCAGGCGGGCGTTCAGCGCATCGATACGGGGCGCGTCGCGGGCGACCAGCGCGTCGAGCCACTCGTGCAGCAGCGGCAGGGCGCGCTTGCCCTCATACAGCCACTCACGCAGCCAGTCGGTGTAGGTCTTCATCGTTCGCCTCCTTTGGTCGGCAAGTGTCGGCTCAGTTGCTCGTAAAGTTGCTCTGCCAGACCGAATCGCCCCTGTCGGCTGAGATGGTCGGCAAATTGGACATCGAACATTTCGGTATAGTTAAGCGTTTTGCTTTGATTGGGCACGGTGCGCTGCATTGCCCGCCAGAGTTGCAGTACGAACAGCGATTCGAACTCCTTGCAGGCGCGGAAGAGGGCGGGGTTGTCTGCTGGCTGCTTGTCTTTCGTTCTTGCAAAGCCCCCGACGCCAGCATTCTCCGCGACCCCCTCCTTAAGGTTCCCCCTGCACGCAGGGGGAACCAAGTGGGCGTGGTTCCCCTCGCGAAGCGGGGGGAACCTGCAGGAGGGGGGCAAATTTTCCTCTGACTGGACATGAACGCTGTGGTATCGCGCGTCGAGCCATACTTGCCGTGCCAATTCTAAGATTGACGACTTCTCCATCACTGCACCTCGATTTCGGCGTGGAGTGCGCCTGCCGCTTTGAGCGCCTGCAGGATGGCAATCAGGTCGCGCGGGCTGACTCCCAGCGCGTTGAGTGCCTTGACCAGCGATTCGACGGACGCCCCCTCGCGGAAGTAGACCATCCGTGCAGGCTCTTCGTTGGCGTCCACCTGCGTTTGGGGCACGACCTTCGTTTGCCCTTCGCTCAGCGGCGGCGGCTGCGACACTTCGAAGGTGGTTTGCACGCGCACGGTGATGCCTCCGTGCGCAATTGCGACGGGCGCGACGCGCACATCGCCGTTCACAACCACTGTGCCCGTGCGTTCGTTGACCACCACGCGCGCCGCAATATCGGGCAGCACGGTCAGCGTCTCCAGTTGCGCAATCAGCATCACGGGGTCGGTCGCATGCTGGGCGTCCAGCGCAATCCGCACGGTGGAGGGGTCTACGGCGCGCACGGTTAGGTTCGGGAACGCGCTGCGAATACTGCTGACCACGCGCGCGGCAGTGGTGAAGTCGGGCTTGTGCAGTTGGATGGTGAGGCTGTTGTCGCCCTGCAGGAAGCTGGCGGGCACTTCGCGTTCAATCAGTGCGCCGTTCGGGATGCGCCCGACGGTCGTGTGATTGCGCTGCACGCGCGCGCCGCCCCCGCCGAAGTTGAACCCGCCGATAGACAGCGGTCCCTGCGCTACGGCGTAGACCTGCCCGTCCGCGCCGCGAAGGGGCGTCTGGAGCAGCGTGCCCCCCTGCAGCGAGCGCGCATCACCAATACTGGAAACGACCACATCGATAGTGTTGCCCGCCCGCGCAAACGGCGGCAACTCGGCGGTCACCATCACCGCTGCGACATTTTTGACCTTCAGCGCGTTCGGCGGCACGGTAATCCCGAACCGCTCCAGCATATTTGCGACTGACTGCACGGTAAACAGTGCGCCGTTGCTGTCGCCCGTACCCTCCAGCCCGACCACGATACCGTAGCCGACCAGCTGGTTCGAGCGCACGCCGCGAATTTGCGCGATGTCCTTCAGTCGCACCGTCGGCGCAGCGGGCTGCTGCGCGGGTAGCAAGGTGTATAACAGGAAGGCAAGCCCCACGCCTAAACCGCGAATGTGTGTCCATGCGTGAGGGAAGCCTGTGCGTTTTGTTGCCCTCACCCCCAGCCCCTCTCCCACAGCGTGGGAGAGGGGTGTAGGGGCGAACGGCTGTTCGCCCGCCTTCGGCGTCGGGCGGAAGCTCCGCTTCCGCACTCCATACATCGTCTGTGTCACCATGCGTACCCCCTAAAAAATAATCTTAAACAACCGCGTCAGAATCCCCTCGCGCTGGCGCGAGCCGACGATGCCCTTGCCCTCGAAGTAAATCTCGGCGTTGGCAATCGCGGTGGAAGGCACGGTATTGTCGGCGCGGATGTCGCGAATGCGCACCAGCCCGCTGAACACCAGCGTTTGGATCTCCTCGTTAATCTTCAGCGTGCGCCTGCCCTCGATGCGCAGCACACCGTTCGGGAAGGTCTCCACCACCTGCACTGTAATGCGCGTCTGCAGTGTGCCTACGCGCGCAGTGTTGCCCTGCGTATTCGAGTCGGTTTTGCCCGACGCACCCAGCTCGGGCCAGAGGAAGTTCAGTAGGGGTCCGACGCCTGCCGTTGTGGATGCCGACTCGGACTTCTGCACAGCGGTGTTGGCGCGTGCGGAGGCGGTCGTGTTCTCGACAACCACGATGGTCACCAGATCGCCAACGCGCCGCGCTTTGAAATCGTCGTACAGGCTGCCTGCCCGGTCGTCCCATAGCGAGCCTGTTGCAGGGGGTATCTCTGGCTCGTCCAAGGATGTCTCGATGGCAACCCCCTCCTTAAGGTTCCCCCTGTAAACAGGGGGAACCGAATCGGCTTGGTTCCCCTCGCGAAGCGGGGGGAACTTGAAGGAGGGGGGCAGACTTGACACAGCGCACAAACTTTCGGGTGCCCGCGAGGAAAAGGCGTCAAGCGGCAGGAATGCGTTATTGTTCAGTATTAGACACAGTGTCCAAATCGCGATGCTCATAGTCTCACCTCCAGTACGCCTGTGTCAACAATCTGGGCGCGGAGTGTCTTCTGCGTTTCGGGGATGTAGACAGGGATGGTCTCATCGAGTGCGCCTGTGGCGCGGGCGACGCCTTTGACTTCCAGCACCACGCCGTCGGCGATGATGCGCACTTGGACACTCTCGCCGGAGCGCACGGCGATTGAGCGCGGCTTGGCGGGCGCTTTGAAGCGCAGCAGGTAGCGGGCGCGCGGCTGGTTCTCCACCAGCGCGACTACCTCCAGCGTCGCGGATTGGGACGCTACGCGCGGCTCGCCCTCCAGTCGGAAGCTCACCGCGCCGCTGGGGATGGAGGCAGGCGCGGGCGGGTTCTCCAGCGTCCACTCACGTGCCGCCTCGCCCACCACCGCCTTCAGTTGCTCGCGGGCAAACTGCTCCAACTGTGTAGTATCCAGCGACTGCGCCCCGCGTGTGATGCGCACCGTGTGCGGCATCTCCAGTTGGATGGTGCTAAGGTCTACGCCGTGTTGGCGCAGGCGCGTGATGAGTTGCTGTCGAGTGAACAAGCGCGACTGTCCAGCCAATGGCGACGCGCCCAGCTCAATCCGTAAAAGCGTTTGACACAGCGTCTCGTCGCCTTCCACAGTGGCGATGTCGCCCAGTTGGAAGCGCGCCGCGCTGACCGTCACGCTTTCGGGAACGCGGACTGTAGCTTTGACAGACTGTCTATCAGCGTTGACACTTGGCTTTACACCGCTTGACAGGACGACTAATCGCGTGTCAAGGTGTGTGTAGCCGCTGTGCAACGGCGTTAGACAGTCTGTCTGCGTAGGTGGCTCCTCCGTAAGCCGCGCTGTGGCAATCCATAGCATGCCCCAAATCAGCACGGCATGCATCACCCCCCGATTATCGGCAGCGGAACCCGCATTTTTGAGAGTCCAGATTGCTGAACACGCTGCCGATAATGGCAACGACGGTGGAGTCGCATGGATGCGCGGCTGATGAGAAGGGCATACCAGGAGGTGGGTCAGAATGATCAGCGGCAATATGAGCGGGATCAACTTTGCAGGGTTAGCAACGGGGATTGACACCGAGTCGATCATCCAGAAGCTAACGGAGCTGCAGTCGCGCCCGATGCAGCGACTGATGGTGCGCAAGTCGCAGCTGCAGAGCCGTATGAGCGCGTTCGACCAGTTTCGTGGGCTGGTCAACAATTTGGCGACGGCGGCAGGCGCGCTCTCGGTCAACAGCGCGTTCAACTCGGTGCGCGGCACATCCAGCGACACCCAAGTGGCGACCATAACCTCCTCGACTCAAGCCCTGCCTGGAACCTATGAGTTGAAGGTCAGCAAGTTGGCGCAGGCGCACAAAATTGTGAGCGGCGCGCACGCCTCCGCCACCGCTGAACTGGGCGTCAGTGGGCAGTTTATGGTCAACGGCAAGGTGATTACGCTCCAATCCACAGACACCCTGCAAACAGTGGCGCAGAAGATTAATGCAGCGGGCGCTGGCGTCACGGCATCGATTCTCAACACCGACAACGGGGTCTACCTCACCCTCACTGCCAACGAGACGGGCAAAAACAGCAAGATTCAGCTGGCGGATGTCGACGGATGGCAGGTGCTTGCGCCGACGCTGAAACTCGTCTCGTACAACGAGTTCATCCGCAACCAGCAGAACAACGCCGCGCTCTCTGACCGATTCCGCGACGCGGGGCAGACGCTCGCGCAGGTGTTCGGGATGACCAACCCGCCCAGCGGCACGATTCAAATTAACGGGCAGAGTATCGCGGTGGACTTCGCGTCCGACACGCTCGCCTCGCTGGTGGGCAAAATCAACAACGCGGGCGCGGGCGTCACGGCGTCCATCGTCAGTGAGACGGAGAACGGCGCGACCTACTACCGCCTCAAAATCGATGGCGGGAGCAACCTGCCGACCTTCGTGGACGACAAGAACATCCTCAAGAACCTGGGCGTGCTGCAAAACGGCTACCAGAACGAACTCGTGCAGGCGCAAGACGCCGAGTTCACCATCGACGGCTTCCAGTTCAAACGCAGTCGCAACCAAGTAAACGATGCGATTCAGGGCGTGACAATCAACCTGCTCAGCGCGGACGCCAACAATCCCAAGACGGCGATTCTCACGCTCTCGCGCGACACGGAAGCCGCTAAAGGCGCGGTCAACAACTTTGTGAACGCCTTCAACAGTCTGGTGGACTTCCTCAAGCAGAACGCCTCAATTAATAAAGACACTCTGCAGGCAGGCGTGCTGTTTGGCGATACGACCGTCGGCTCGGTCATGGACGGCATCATCAACCGCACGATTAGCGCGGTGCCGAACCTGCAGGACAATCTGCGTGTGCTGGCGCAGGTGGGCGTGCAGCTGGGTCAGGACAGCAAGCTCAGCTTCGACGAAGGGAAGTTCATGCAAGCCCTGACGCAGGATTTGGAGGGTGTGATGCGCCTATTTGCAGCGTCTGGGCGCGCGACCGACCCGAACATCAGCTTCATCTCGTCGACCGATAAGACCAAAGCCTCGCCGCAGGCAGGCTATGAGGTGGTCATTACCCAGGCGGCGACCCGCGCGGAGGCGATGGCGAGCGTCGCACAGACCTCTGCCAGCACGACGACGGAAGTGCTCACCTTCAGCGGCGCGCTTTTTGGCAGCGAATCCGTGAACCTCACGCTCGCGGCAGGCAACACGCTTCAGGACACCATCAACCAAATCAACAACGATCCGCGTCTGCGCAATCGTGTCGTCGCCAGCCAAGAGAACGGCAAGCTCGTCATCCGCGCGGTCAACTACGGCTCGGCAAGCAACTTCACGGTGGTCTCGAACCTCGCGGCGGCGTCCGACAACTCTGGGATTGGCACGACCGCCATCAACGCCGAAGGGCTCGATGTGCAGGGCACGATTAACGGCGAGGCGGCGACAGGGCGCGGGCAGTTCCTCACGGGCAACAGCGATAACCCCAACACGGCAGGGCTGCAAATCCGCGTGACGGCGACCGCGCCAGGAACCTACGGCAAAGTTCACTTCACGCGCGGCGTCGCTGACCAAGTGCGCCTGTTCGCGCGGCAAGCGACCGACATCGTGAACGGCGACATCCAGAACGCCACGAATACCCTACGCGACCAGATGAGTGCGATTGACCGCCAGATCGAGTCCATCCGCGAGGAGGTCAATCGTCGGCAACTGATGCTGCGCGAGCAGTTCGCGCGGATGGAGCGCGCGATTAGCCAGATGCAAAGTCAAGGCGCGCGACTGGCGGCGTTCGCCGCAAGCTTGCCGCGCGTGAGTATCGGCGGTCAATAATCGGAGGCGTAATATGTACGGTGGCGTGAACGGACACGAACGATACTTGGAGACGGCGGTGGAGACCGCCAGCCCCGCGCGGCTGATTGTGATGCTGTATGACGGGGCAATCCGCTTCATCAACGAGGCGGCATACGCGATGCAGCAGCGCGACTACGAGACCCAGAACGCGAAACTGCAACGCGCCCAGAAAATCCTCGCCGAACTCATCAGCAGCCTCGACTTCGACAAGGGCGGCGAAATCGCCGAGAACCTGTTCCGTCTCTACACCTACATGTATAACCAGTTGGTGGAGGCGAACATCAACGACAGCCGCGACCGATTGGAGCATGTGGTTCATCTGCTCTCCGAACTCCGCGAGGCGTGGGACACGATTGCAACGGAGTCGGAAACGCAGGTCGCGCTACCCGCAGCGAAGGTGAGTCTGCATGGCTAAATCGCTGGTGGAGACGCTGCTGCACGACTTTTGGATGCTGAGCCTCTGCTTGGAGGACGCGATTGAGGACGACCGCTGGGACGAGGTCACGGGGCTGCTGCAGCGGCGCGAGGAGACGCTGCGCACGCTGGAGCGTTTGGAGCCAGACCCGAACTGGCTGCCCTTGCTGCGCCGCGCGTTGGAGGCAGATGACCGCTGCCAGAGCCTGCTGCGCCGCAAGCAACGCGCGCTGCTCATCGAGTTGGAGCAGGAGGAGCGCCAGCGCGCCTGCCAAGAGACCTACGACCCGCCGCCGCCCACCGACTGGAAGTTCGATGTGGAGGGGTAGGAAATCTCCGCTCACTCGCCGCGCACTTTACGAATAAACTCCAGTATCCTCGCCTCCGCGCCGTGCGCCGTCGGCTCGTAGTAGGGCAGGCTCCAGTCGCCGTCGGGCATATACTGTTGCTCCACCCAGCCGCGGGGGTCGTCGTGCGGGTACTGGTAGCCTTCGGCGTAGCCCAGTTCGCGCAGTCCTGAATGGGGGGCGTTCCGCAGGTGCATCGGGATAGGTGGGAGCGGCTTCGTGCGGGCGTCCTCCAGCGCGCGCTTGAGGGCGACATAACTCGCGTTGCTCTTGGGCGAGCAGGCGAGGTAGGTCGTCAGGTGCCCCAGAATAATCTGCGCTTCGGGCATACCCACACGCTCGACGGCTTGCGCGCCCGCCGCCGCCAGAACCAGCGCGGTCGGGTTCGCGTTGCCGATGTCCTCGCTGGCGAGGATCAGCAGCCGACGCACAATAAAGCGCGGGTCTTCGCCTGCCAACAGCATCCGCGCAAGGTAGTGCAGCGCGGCGTCGGGGTCGCTCCCGCGCACCGACTTGATGTACGCCGAGATGGTGTCGTAATGATAGTCGCCCTGCTGGTCGTAGCGTAACATCGGCTTTTGCAGCAGTTGCTCGATGACGGGCAGGGCGATGGTTCCCTCGTCGGGCGTCTGCAGGGCGGCGGTCTCCAGCAGGTTCAGCGCGAGCCGCGCGTCGCCGTTGGCGCAGCGCACGAGGTGTTCCAGCGCGTCGGGCGCAATCTGCAGGCGGCGTGCGCCCAGCCCGCGCTCGGCGTCGTGCAGGGCGCGTTCAAGCAGCAGGCGCACTTCCGCGTCGCTCAGCGGCTGCAGGGTCAGCACCCGCGCCCGCGACAGCAGCGCGTTGCTGAGGATCAGGAACGGGTTCTCGGTCGTCGCGCCGACCAGCGTGAATGTGCCGTCTTCCAAGTAGCCCAGCAGCGCGTCTTGTTGGGTGCGGCTGAAGTGGTGGATCTCGTCCAGCAGCAGCAGGGTAGGCTGCCCTGCGGTCTTGAGCCGTTGGCGAGCGCGTTCGGCAGCCTTGCGGATGTCGGCGACGCCTGCCGTGACCGCGCTGTGCGCCTCCACGAAAGCGTCGGTGTAGTGCGCAATCAGGTACGCGAGGCTGGTCTTGCCGCAGCCCGGCGGCGCCCACAGGATGACCGACCCCAGCGCGCCCTGCTCAATCGCGCGGCGGATGGGCATCCCCTCGCCGAGCAGGTGCGCCTGCCCGACGAACTCGTGTAGCGTGCGCGGGCGCATGCGCGTCGCCAGCGGCAACGGCGGGGTTGTCTGGTGCGTCCTGAATAGGTCGGATTGCATCGTGAGATAGGATACCCGCAACCAAGTAAGGAAATAAGGAGTATAGTTATTGGGGGGACAGTCATGGAGAGCGTATGGGTAGCGATAGGCATCGCAGTGGGCGTGTTTGCGCTCATTCTTTTCCTAATTGTAGCGATTGGCACGGCGCAACAGGCGAAGCAGCGGGAGCGGAGCAGTTCTGGAGACGGGTTTGTTGTTAGCTGGGGTGACGATGGCGCTCCCAACAAGGACGCCGAGGGATCGGAAGGGGGCGGGTCGTGGTGAGATGCTATTTCTGACTGGTTCAGTGGCGGCAATTCAGGCGACGCAGGCGGCGCAGACGGCGGTGGCGGTGGCGGTGGGGGCGACTAATCGCATGGACGCTGCATCCAGCGCCCCCACTGATGAGCCATTACCCACAGATAGTATCGCTCGTTGAACTGATAAACACTGTGGAGGATATACTCCTGTCTTCGAATCACCGCTTCGTACAGCGCTTGATCAATCGGTGTGAGCCCTTTGAAGTCGGCAGGCGGTGCTACTTCGCTCAACAAGATGATAAGGTCGGGTTTTTGAGATAAGATGTAGTCTGTATCGATTCGCCTACCCAACCGACCAGGCAGGTGCGCGATATGCGGGTCGTTGAGACCCATGATGTCGATGGTGTGGCGTCGCGCGTAGTACGGGATAGCTCCAGCGTCGCCGACAGCAATTCTCGTTTCAGGGGATGTGTTCTGATGGATCCAACGCCCTAAGCGGATGTGCGCTTGGCTCAGTCCCTCCGCGTACTGTTGATATTTAGGCATGTGGCTCACTGTAATTGCTCCCGAAGCGCACAAAAGTATCAAAGGGATTACAAGTTTAGCACAGCGCGTCAGCCTGTGAGAAGAACTTACGCGACCGAGCCACCCCCATAAACCTGCTTGAAACAATAGCCAGTACGCTGGAACAGCAGGCGCCATGAAGCGGTGGTGTCCCATCACCTCGCCCCCAGACCACAGCACCAAAAGAGCCCGCGCGAGCACAACGGTTGCCAGAATGTAAGTGTAAGGCAGGCGCAACTTAAACAGAGCGAACAATACAAACAGCAAGCTCACGATACTACCCATTTCTTGTTGCCACTTCAGCAAGCGGTCTACCCCTTGCACGAACAGATCCCACTGCCCACCCATCTTGGCATAGAAGGTGTTTGGGAAGGGATAGCCGTAGTATAACCAGTGCCAAGTGAAGTATGGCAGATAAATCACGCTGAAAGCCACTGCAAACGGCAAAAGTCTCGCAAGGGATTTGGACTCGCGCGAGGAAAGCCATAGAAACAGCAAGACCGATAAAACTACCAACAGCAAGCCGTCGGGACGAACAAGTGCCAACAGAGCCGCCCACATACCTAAAGGCGTCGAAAGCAAGCTGTCTTGCAAGTCTCTCAGCCATCGCGCGACGAACACCATCTGAACAGCAATATAAAGAGGCGTTTCCAGCCCATCAGCGGCGGAGATCACAAAGGCTGGAGACGCTGCCGTAAGTACCGCTGCTATCCAAAGCGGCTGATGCAGGGGCGCACTGCGTGCCAGAAAGCAGACATAACTCAACGCAAGCACACTCAACGCAGTTGCGAGTATCTTGGTAATCAGTACGATGTTCGCTTCGGCGAAGGCACACACAGCGCAGCCCAGCAGCACTGTCCACAGAAAACTTGTATACCCATCCACGATAGTGGTGGGATTATAGACGAGTCCCACACCATTTGCAAAATGAATGGCGTAGCGGAAGGTAATGTACGCATCGTCGACGACAAACTCCCAGTATAGCCCAGCGAGAAGCAAGAAGGGGATAGCAGCCCCTACTACACTCCACGCAACGCCACGGCGGTCTGTCTGTGAACTTGCGTACACATGCGTATTGTACCTGTTTTGATGTAGGCACGAGGTGTCGTGATGGGTTTAATCACGGCGCGTGATGAATTTGGCAGTAGACCCTGTGTGTGCTGCATAGCGACTTTGGGGCTATGGATCCCTCCCAGAGACCACTGGAGTGCGCGTTGGAGGCGGTTGCCGATTTGATTTTTGCCGTGTCGCCGAATGACGAGACCGTCGATGACGCCGACCTGTTGACGGTGCTGTTCGCCTTCGGACAAGGGTGTGAGCGGGCGATCCATCCCTGCAGTGAGCGTATTCATCTTTGGGGGACGCTTATGGAGATGAAGTGGCTCACTGCGGGGGTGGTGCTGCTGCTGGGCGTGGTTGTGGTGGT
>Ga0272449_1004399_pt1 | contig 11459 bp, 12 predicted proteins | sample YNPCB0241_FD_198679 | JGI IMG/M metagenome (GOLD analysis project Ga0272449, IMG submission 198679) | Hot spring sediment microbial communities from Yellowstone National Park, WY, United States - YNP-CB-024-1 | ecosystem: Environmental > Aquatic > Thermal springs > Hot (42-90C) > Sediment...
GGTAGGCATACCCCCGCCTGCCTTCTTCCACAATGGTCAGGAGGGCGTGGATTTCCTGGTGCTCCCCCAGGAGGCTCTGGCGGTTCAGGTAGCCGGGGTGGAGGTCCCACACGCGCATCTTCAGCCTTGGAGGCCTGAAGGCAGGTCGTCCAGTCCGTCCAACAGGGCCAGGAGTTCGGCGTTGGGGGGGATGTCGCGCATGGAATGGCCGTAGTGCACGAACCGCACCTGCCCCTGCCGGTCCACGAGGACCTGGGCTGGCATGCGCCCCAGTTTGAAGAGGTTCACTTCCTGTCCGTACAGTTTGAGCACCGTGTGCCTGGGGTCCGGCAGGCCCACAAAGGGGAGGGCCTCTTTGGCCCAGTACTGGGCGAAGGCCTCCGGCTCCTCAGGGCCGACCACCACCACCTCGGCATCCCGGGCCTGGAATTGGGCGTAGTCCTGGCGCAACTGCGCCATGTGCCGGCGGCAGAAGGGTCAAGCGAAGCCGCGGTTCAGCACGAGGAGCACCCGTTTGCGCCCCCGGTAGTCCGAAAGGCGCACGGTCCTCCCCCGGAAGTCCTCCAGGGCGAAGTCCGGCGCGGGCATGTGTAGGTCCACTCTTGGCATCGGAAGCACCTCCTTTCCCCGCTCAGGTGGTCCAGCGGCGGGGGGCCGGGCAGGCCAGGTCGGGCACGAAGAGCACCGCTCTCCAGACGTAGAACACGGTCCAGGCCATCAGGAGCGCGCCGAGGATGCCCGGTGCAGCCGCCCCCACGCTTCCCAGGAGGAACCCTCCCACGGAGGGCGAGACGACGCGCGCCAGGCTGTTCAGGGAGGCCGAGAGGCCCAGCGTGCCTCCGACCTCCTCGGGGTAGACGGACTTGGTGAGCGCGCTGCTGATGGCCACCCGCAGCACCCCGGAGGCCAGGGCCAGCGGGGCCAGCACGGCCAGCAACACGGGCAGGGTGGGCGTCAGGGCCCAGGCCAGGAGAGTGAGGGCCAGGAGCCCTGCGCCGCCGAAGACCAGTTGCTTGTCGGTGAAGCGGGCGCTCAGCCAGCGGATGCCGACCCCCTGCACCAGGACCACCAAGACACCCACATAGGTCAGCACATAACTGGTGGTCCGGGCGTCCAGGGCCAGGCGCTTCTGGGCGAAGAGGGAGAAGATGGTCTCAAAGGTGGAGAAGGCCAGGGCGGAGAAGAGTTGCGTCTGGAGCAAGGGGCCGACGCAGGGACGGCGCAGGGCCTCCACGAGGGCCCGGGCCGTGACCGCGGTGCGTTCGCTGCGGGCCCATTCGGCTCGCTCCTCCGGGGGCAGCGACTCCGGCAGCCACAGGAACACCCCCACGAGGTTCAGGAAGGCCAAGCCTGCCGCGGCAAAGGCGGGCAGGGCGTAGTTCCCCCCAGCGCTCAAGGTCCCTCCAATGGCGGGCCCGAAGATGAACCCCAGGCCGAAGGCTGCGCCGATGAGCCCGAGGCCCCGGGCCCGCTCCTTCTCCGTGGTCACATCCGTGATGTAGGCCTGGGCCAGGGAGATGTTGCCCCCCAGGAGCCCGTCCAGGATGCGGCTGAAGAAGAGCATCCACAGGGAGCGGGCCAGGCCCAGGAGGAGGAAACTGACCACTGTTCCTGCAATGCTGAGGAGCAGGAAAGGACGCCGGCCATAGCGGTCCGAGAGCCGCCCCAGGATGGGCGCCCCGATGAGTTGAGCGAGCGCGTTGGCCCCGAGGAGCAAGCCCACCACGGCTGGGGTAGCCCCGAACGTCGCCGCGTAGTAGGGCAGGAGGGGCAGGATCAGGCTGAACCCCAGGACATCTACAAAGACGAAGACGAAGAGCAAGGTCAAGGCAAGGCGCGGGTTTTTCAATCCAGGTCCCTCCCTTTCCCGGAATCGGTGATGGTGATCAGGTCCTGCGGGTAAGGGGCGAAGAAGTGCTGGCGGCTCAGGTAGGGCTCTCCAAAGCGGACGATCCAGGCCCTCAGGATGCCCACGGGCACGCTCAGGGGCACGCGGCCGGCGCGGTACTGGGCCAGGGTGTCCAGGAAGTACGCTTTCTCCTCGGCCGAGAGCCCCTTGCGGACGTACCCCAGGGCGTGCAGGAGCACGTTGACAGCGGAACTCTGGCGAGGCGGAGCGGCCAGCGCCGCCTGCAGGTGCTCCTCGTACGCCGCCAGGACCTCAGAGGGGGGCCGCTCCTCCAGGTTGGCCACGATCCGGCCCAGCGCTCGGAGCCGGGCTTGGTGGTAGGCCATGAGGAGGAACTTGTGGTCGGTGTGGAAGCGGACGAGGTCCCCCATCTTCCCCGCGGTGCGCACCTGGCGGAACCGGGCGAGGGTGAAGAGCCGGGTGAGGAAGTGCTCCCGCAGGCGGAAGTTCTTGAGGCGGCCTTCTTCCTCCACGGGCCAGGTGGGGAACCGCTCCTTCACCGCCCTGCCGAAGAAGCCCTCGCCCTTGCCCACCGGTGCCACCTTCTCTCCAGGGGGGTATATCTTGACTTCCTGGATGCCACAGGAAGGCGAGCGCCCCTTGAGGAGGAACCCGTCCACGGCGCCCAACCTGCTGAGGAAGGCGTGGGCGAAGGCCCGCATCTCCTCGGTCACGTCCCTGCCCGTCGCGGGCTGGACCAGCCGTGGCTCTCCCTCCAAGAGGACCACGCGCACGGGGTCCCTGGGGACCCCCAGGCCGATCTCCACCTCTGGGCAGACCGGCAGGAAGTCCACGTGGGGCTCTAGGCTGGCGACGAACTCGTCCGGGATGGTCTGCCCGTTGTAGCGGCAGGCGGCGAAGCCCAGGCACTTGCTCACCACGACCCGGGGCCGGGGGAACTCCGTGGTCATCTCTGCTGCCTCTTCAACTCTTCCCGCCGCCGGCGGTACTCCACGATGGGCTGGTCGCCCTGGACCAACTTCTCGCCGATGGCCAGGCCGCTGGCTTTGGGGACCTGGGTCTGCACCACCCGGCGGTCCTGGTGGGCCACCAGGAGGTTGAAGGGCATGGCGGCCCGGTTCACCAGGTCCCTCAGGAGCGGCACCCGCAGGAACTTCTGGTAGAAACGCAGGTAGAGGAGCGTGTGGGCCTCGTCCACGGGGACGAAGGCCGCCACCACCCGCACGTCGTCCGAGATGTGGTTCTGCCACAGGTTGGGGAAGATGAATTCCAGGTAGACTTGGCTTTGGGAAACATCCACCTCCTCTGGCTTCAGGGGAGGCGTGCCGTCGTCCACCCGGCTGCGCACGTAGACGTAGAACATGTCGTCGCCCACCCAGCGCGTCACTGGGCCGTCCACGATGGTGCGGTTGCCCCGGCCAATGGTGTTGTGGTGGACGAAGGGCAGGTGGATGGGGTCCAACTGGTTCTCAATGACACGGGAGTAGTGGGCTTCCCAAGGGTCAATGGCCTGGGCGTAGGTGAACGCCCCATCCAGGTCCTCAAAGAAGCGGGGCGGCTGGAGGTCCTCTGGCGGCTCCTCTCCCCACCAGATCCAGATGAACCCGTGGGCTTCGTAGGTGGGGTAGGCCTGGGCGCGGAACTGTTCGGGCACGGGGGTTTTGCGGCTGTTGGCCGGGATCACCCGCACGCGGCCGCTGGCATCGTACTCAAAGCCGTGGAAGGGGCACTGCAAGTGCCCGCTCGGGAGCACCTTGCCCGCGCTGAGGGCGACGCCCCGGTGGGCGCACTGGTCCCGCAGGCAGTGCACTTGGCCTTCGGCATCCCGCCAGAAGACCAGTTTCTCGCCCATGCGCGTCACGCCCACGGGCCTCCCCCGCACCTCGCGGGAATCCAGCACTACGTACCATTGGCGGGGTATCACTGCTCTCCTCCTCTAGGGGGTTGCACCTTGTACGCCTTGGGTCTCCCCGTGGATGTGTGGAAAACTGTTGTCCGGAGACACAAGTTCCACCTTTCACAATTATAGCACGCCGATCCTATGGAGACAAATCCTCCCCGAGGCCCTGCCCCCACAGAGCGTGGCGGCCTGCGCCGACGCGGCCGTGCAGGGGAGCCCGCCCGTAGGGGAAAGGCATGCCTCGTCCCTGCGCACCTCACCTTACCCCCTGGCCCCCTTCTCTTCTCCGCATGCGGAGAGGAGAAGGGGGTTGGGGGATAAGGTGAGGTTTGTAGGGGCAACGCATGCGTTGCCCCTACTTCTCCTTTGGCAAGGGGTGTGTTATAATGTCGCCCAAAGCGCAAACAGGGAACTGACAGCATGATTGTGGACATCCATACCCACATCTTCCCCCCCGAGATCATCGCGCGGCGGGAACGCTACCTGGCACGGGACGCCTGGTTTCGCCATCTCTACGAGGGCCCGAAGGCCCGCATGGCCACAGCCGAAGACCTCATCGCCGAGATGGACCGAAGCAGGGTGGACCTCTCCGTGGCCTTCTGCTTCGCCTGGAGCGACATGGGCCTTTGCCGGGAGACCAACGACTACGTCCTGGACGCCTGCCGCCGCTACCCCGGCCGCCTCGTGGGGTTTGCCTGCGTGCAACCCCGGGCTGGCCGGGAGGCGGTGCGGGAGGTAGAGCGCTGCGTGGGCGAGGGGATGCGGGGCGTGGGAGAACTCATGCCCGACGGCCAGGGGTTTGACCTGGACGACCCGCAGGTCATGGGGCCGGTGGCGCGGGCGGCGATGGAAGCCGGGGTGCCCCTGATGGTCCACACCAGCGAGCCTGTGGGGCACGACTACTGCGGCAAGGGGACGGTGACCCCAGGCACGGTCTACGCCTTCGCCCGCCAGTTCCCCGGCCTGACCCTCATCTGCAGCCACTGGGGCGGCGGGCTCCCCTTCTACGAACTGATGCCGGAGGTCCGGGAAGCCCTGGCCGACACCTACTACGACACGGCTGCCTCGCCCTACCTGTACGACGACCGCATCTTCACCTGGGTAGGAGGGGCCATGCCCCAGAAGGTCCTCCTGGGGACGGACTACCCCCTCCTACCACAGGGGCGCTTCCTGGAGCGGGTGCGCAAGAGCGGCCTCCCGCCAGAGGTGCAGGCCCTCATCCTGGGGGAGAACGCGGCGCGGCTCCTCAAGGTCCAACGCGTGGCCCAGGGCCAGTAGCCAGCACGGCGCTGGCCTTGCCTTACACAACACCAACTCACTCCACCTGGAGGGAAGGAGACATGGACATCTATCTGGATACAGCAGTGCTGGACGAGATCCGCGAGGTGGCTACCTGGGGTATCCTCAAGGGCGTCACCACCAACCCCACCCTCATGGCCCGGGCTGGCCGGGTGGATTACAAGAACGTGGCCCAGGAGATCTGCTACATCGTGCAGGGGCCGGTGAGCGCCGAAGTGACCAGCGTGGACGCCGACAGCATGGTGGAAGAGGCGCGGGCCATCGCCCAGTGGTCCCCTCACGTGGTGGTCAAGATCCCCACCATTGAAGAGGGGCTGAAGGCCATGAGCCGCCTGCGGGAGATGACCCCGGAGCGGGTCTGCGTGGATTGTCCCCGGCAGGGGAAGTGCGGCACCCCCTTGGACGAGGCCCAGGAACTCGCCCAGTCCTGGGGCATCCGCACCAACGCCACCCTCATCTTCTCGGCGAACCAGGCCCTCCTCGCTGCCAACGCCGGGGCGACCTTCGTCTCGCCCTTCATCGGGCGCATTGACGAGGCCGGCAACGACGGCATCGCCATGCTCCGCGAACTCACGGAGATCTTTGACATCTACGGCATTGAGGCGCGGGTCATCTCCGCCAGCATCCGGCACCCCAGGCACATCATTGAGTCGGCCCTGGCCGGTGCGGATATCGCCACCGTGCCCTACGCCGTGCTGAAAAAGGCCATCTACCACCCCATGACCGAACTGGGGCTGAAGAGCTTCCTGGCCGACTGGGAGGACCTCAAGAAGAAAGTGAAGGCGAAGTAGAGGGTATGGGGTCCCGGGAGGAACTGCGCAAACTCCCCAGCGTGGACCGGTTGCTGGCGCACCCCGTGCTTCAGGGCCTCTTGGGGGAGGCCGGGCACGGGGCAGTGGTGGAGGCGGTGCGCGAGGCCCTTTCCCGCGCCCGCGAGGCGATCCTGGGAGGGCAACCCTGTCCCTCCGAGGAACGCCTGGCGGAAGCGGCGCGGCAGGTGCTGGCGCGCCGCCTCCGCCCCACCCTGGTCCCGGTCATCAACGCCACTGGGGTCATCATCCACACCAACCTGGGGCGCGCCCCCCTGAGCGAGGAAACGTTGGCCGCCATGTGGGAGGCCGGGCGGGGGTACTCCAACCTGGAGTACTCCCTGGAGGAGGGGCGGCGGGGCAGCCGCTACGTCCACGCCGAGGAACTCCTGTGCCGCCTGACCGGCGCCGAGGCAGCCCTGGTGGTGAACAACAACGCCGGCGCGGTCCTCCTCATCCTGGCGGCGCTGGCGGCCGGGCGGGAGGTGGTCATCTCCCGGGGCCAGTTGATTGAGATCGGCGGAGGGTTCCGCATCCCCGACGTGATGCGGCAGAGCGGTGCCCGCCTGGTGGAGGTGGGCACCACCAACCGCACCCGCCTCTCCGACTACCGCGAGGCCCTCACCAAGGAGACGGCCCTCTTGCTCTGGGCCCACCACAGCAACTTCCGCATCGTGGGCTTCGCTGAGGAACCCACGCTGGCGGACCTGGTGGCCCTGGGCCGGGAGGTAGGGGTGCCCGTGGTGGGCGACCTGGGCAGCGGCTCCCTCCTGCCCACGGAGCCCTACGGCCTGGCCCACGAGCCTACGGTGCAGGAGAGCGTGGCCGCGGGCGCGGCCCTGGTCTCCTTCAGCGGGGATAAACTCCTGGGCGGGCCCCAGGCCGGCCTCATCGTGGGCCGGCGAGACCTGGTGGAGCGGCTGCGGCGCTTCCCCCTCACGCGAGCCCTGCGGGTGGACAAGACCACCCTGGCCGGCCTCCAGGCCACCCTGCTCCACTACCTGCGCGGGGAGGCGGTGGACAAGGTCCCGGTCTGGCGCATGATCGCCGCAGACCCAAAGAGCTTGCGGCGTCGGGCGAGGGCCTGGGCGCGGCGCCTTGCAGCCCAGGGGCTGCCAGCCCGGGTGGTGCCAGGGGAGTCGGCAGTGGGGGGCGGTTCCCTGCCCGGCCAGACCCTGCCCACGTTCCTCCTGGCCCTTGCCACCCCCTCGCCGGACCGCCTGGCGCAGCGCCTGCGGCTGGGCGCCCCTCCTGTGGTGGCCCGCATTGAGGACGACCGCCTGGTCTTTGACCCCCGCACCGTGCTCCCGGGCGAGGACCGCGCCCTCCTGGAAGCCATTGTCCAGGCGTGGAAGGCCGATGATCAGGGTCTTGGGGATTGAGACCTCCTGCGACGAGACGGCTGCGGCCGTGGTGGGGGATGGCCGCCACATCCTCTCCAACGTGGTGGCCTCCCAGGTGGACCTCCACCGCCAGTACGGGGGCGTCTTCCCAGAGGTTGCCTCCCGCCAGCACGTGCTGGCCATCGTGCCAGTCATCCGGGAGGCGATGGAGAAGGCCCAGGTGGGGTGGGGCGACCTCGCCGCCGTGGCGGTGACCTACGGCCCGGGGCTGGCAGGCTCCCTCCTGGTGGGGGTCAACACGGCCAAGGCCATCGCCTGGGCGCGGGGCCTCCCCCTGGTGGGGATCAACCACCTGGAAGGGCACATCTACGCCAACTGGCTCCTGACGGGCCCAGAGCCCACGCCGCCCCCGTCGCTTCCCACCCTCGTCCTCATCGTCTCTGGCGGCCATACGGAACTCGTGCTCATGCGCGACCATGGGGCCTACTGGCGGCTGGGTGGGACCCTGGACGACGCGGCCGGCGAGGCCTTTGACAAGGTGGCCCGGCTCCTCGGCCTGGGGTACCCGGGCGGACCAGCCATCCAGCGCGCCGCGGAAGGTGGGGACCCCACGGCCTTCCACTTCCCGCGGGCCCACCTGGGCGGGAGTTACGACTTCTCCTTCAGCGGGCTGAAGACGGCCGTCCTGCGCACCGTGCAGGAACTGCGGCAGAAGGGGCACCGCCGCTTCCTCCCCGTGGCGGACCTGGCCGCCAGTTTCCAGGCGGCTGTGGTGGACATCCTGGTGGTGAAGACCGCCCGCGCTGCGGAGGCCTTCAAGGTCCAGGAGGTGCTCCTGGCGGGCGGGGTCGCGGCCAACGCCCTCCTGCGGTCGGAGGCCCAGCGGCGCATCCCCGTCCCGGTGCGGATCGCGCCCCCCTTCCTCTGCACCGACAACGCGGCCATGGTCGCCGCGGCCGGCTACTTCGCCTACCAGGCCGGCCGCCGCGCCGGCCTGGACCTGGACGTGGTGGCCAGCGCGAGGCTGGCCTGAAGCCGGGAGCACCATGGCTATCCCCCTGCACCTCACTCCAGAAGAGGAGGCCATGCTCCAGGGCGCGGAAGGGCCGGGCGTGCGCCGGGCGATGGAGATGGTCGTGGCCCTGGGGCGCATCTACGGCGCGCGCCGCCTGGTCCCCGTGGCCAGCGCCCAGGTGAGCGGGGTGAGTTACAAGAACCTGGGCCAGGCCGGTCTGGAGTTCCTCCAGGCGTGGGCCCAGGAAGGAGCCCGGGCGCGGGTGCCCGCCTTCCTGAACCCGGCGGGCATGGATATGGACGCCTGGGCTGCCCTGGGCATCCCCGAGGCGTTCGCCCGCCAGCAGGAGGCCGTGGTGCAGGCGTTCGCGCATCTGGGGGTCCAGCCCACCCTCACCTGTGCGCCGTACCTCGCCATGCCCTGGCCGGCGCGGGGCAGCCACCTGGCCTGGGCCGAGTCCTCGGCCGTGGCCTTCGCCAACTCCCTGGCCGGAGCGCGCACGAACCGCGAGGGAGGGCCCAGCGCGCTGGCCGCGGCCATCGTCGGCCGGACCGCCGCCTATGGCCTCCACCTGGACGAGCACCGCCAGGCCACGGTGGAGGTGCGGGTCCAGGTCCCCTTGCGGGACGAGGCCGATTTCGGCGCGCTGGGGATCTTGGTGGGCCAGGAGGTGGGCCAGGGCGTGCCAGCCTTCGTGGACCTGGCCGAGCAGGTGCAGGGAAAGGCCTCCCTCCGCGGCGAGCGGGGCGGGGAGGAGGCAGCGGTGGACCTCCTGAGGACGCTGGGCGCGGCCATGGCCGCGGCGGGGGCAGTGGCCCTCTTCCACGTCTGGGGCGTGACGCCGGAGGTGCAGGACGAGCCGGCCCTGGGCCGGGCCCCGCGGCGGGTAGAGGTGGCCTCGCTGGAGGGGGCCTACGCCCGCCTGAACGCCCCGGCGGAGGAGGTGGACCTGGTCCACATCGGCTGCCCCCATGCCTCGTTGGCCGAGATCCGCCAGGTGGCCGAGGCGGTGGCTGGCCAGCGTCTGGCGGCGCGCCTCTGGGTTACCACGGCGCGGGCCGTGCGGGAAGAGGCGGCCCGGCGGGGCTGGGTGGCCCAGATTGAGGCGGCCGGCGGCCACGTGGTGGCCGATACCTGCACGGTAGTGGCCCCCATTCAGGCGTTGGGCATCCGCGTCCTGGCCACGAACTCGGCCAAGACCGCCTTCTACGCCCCGGCCCACTGCGGCGTGGCGGTGCGGTTCGGGAACCTGGCCCAGTGCCTGGAGGCGGCACGGACAGGGCGTTGGCCGGGAGGGAGGACGTGAAGCGCTTCCGCGGGCGGGCTATCCGCGCCGGGATCGCGGAGGGAGAGGCCCTGGTCTCGCCAGAGCCCATCGGCTTCCTGGGCGGCGTGGACCCAGAGACGGGGCGCGTGGTGGAGCCAGGGCACCCCTTGGAAGGGCAGTCGGTGGCCGGGAAGGTGCTGGTCTTTCCCACCGGCAAGGGGAGCACCGTCGGTTCGTACACCCTGTACCGCCTGGCCCGCAACGGGCTGGCCCCGGCGGCCATCGTCAACCGGGAAAGCGAGCCCATCGTGGCCATCGGCGCCATCATGGGCGATATCCCCATGGTGGACCAGGTCCCCATTGAGGAAATCCGCACCGGGCAGTGGGTGCGGGTGGAAGGGGAATGGGTGTCGGTGGAGGACTGATGGACGGCGTGGCCGAGGAGAGGGTGTTCCTGAAACTGGGCGGCTCCCTCATCACGGATAAGACGCGCCCCATGTTCGCCCGGCGGCGGGTCCTGGCGCGCTTGGCCCGGGAGATCGCCGAGGCCCTGGCGGCACGGCCCGGCCTGCGGCTCCTCCTGGGCCACGGGAGCGGCTCCTTCGGCCACACCGTGGGAGAGCGCTACCGCACGCGGGAGGGCGTCCACAGCCCCGAAGGGTGGCGGGGATACGCAGCCACGGCCCGCGCCGCAGCGCTCCTGGACCGCCTGGTCTGCGACGCCCTGTGGGAGGCCGGCGTGCCCGTCCTCGCCGTGCCGCCCTCGGCCTCGGCCCTCTGCCGGGATGGGGTCCTTGTCCACCTGGAGGTGCGGCCCATTGCCGAGGCCCTGCGCCAGGGGCTGGTCCCCCTGGTCTACGGCGACGTGGCCCTGGACGAAGTGCGGGGCGGGACCATCGTCTCCACCGAAGAGGTCTTCGCCTACCTGGTCCCGCACCTGCGGCCGGACCGCATCCTCCTCGCGGGCCAGGTGGGTGGCGTCTACACCGCCGACCCCCACCGGGAGCCCACCGCGCGCCTCCTGCGCCGGTTGACGCCGGCGGCGGTGCGCGAGGTGGAAAGGGGCCTCGGCACGTCCCACGGCGTGGACGTGACCGGCGGCATGTGGGCCAAGGTGCAGGCCATGGCCCGCCTGGTGGAGGAGGTCCCCAGCCTGCAGGTCCGGATCTTCAGCGGGGAGCGGCCGGGGAACGTCCGCCGCGCCCTCCTGGACCCCCAGAGCGGCCTGGGCACGGTGCTTGTGATAGGCTGATCCTTCGTCGCAAGGGGCAAGGCAACACATGGGAGACGGAGACGAGACCTGGGCAGTCATCTGGGATATGGACGGCGTCCTGGTGGATAGCGGTGAGGCCCACTACGAGGCGTGGGCCCGCCTCTTCCGGGAGGAGGGGATCCCCTACACGCGGGAGCAGTTCCTGCAGGCCTTCGGGCAGCGCAACGACCGCATCCTGCGCACGCTCCTCGGGCCGGACCTGCCAGAGGAGCGCCTGCGGGAACTGGATGCCCGCAAGGAGGCTTACTACCGGGCCCTCATCCCCTCGCGGGTGCGCCTGCTCCCGGGGGCGTGGGAACTCCTCCACGCGCTGCGGGAGGCCGGGGCCCGGCAGGCCGTGGGCTCTTCGGGGCCGCGGGCCAACGTGGAGGCCACGCTGGCCGCGCTGGACCTCGGGCCTTTCTTCGGTGCCCTGGTCGCGGCCGAGGATGTGAGGGAGGGGAAGCCCGCGCCGGAGGTCTTCCTCGTGGCGGCGGAGCGGCTGGGCGTGCCGCCAGCGCGGTGCGTGGTGCTGGAGGATGCCGTGGCCGGGGTGCAGGCAGCCCTGGCCGCGGGGATGCGCTGCGTGGCCCTCACCACCACGCGGCCGGCCCACGAGTTGGCCGCCGCGCACCGGGTGGTGGCCAGCCTGCGGGAGGTGCGGGCCGAGGACCTGCGCCGCCTGGTCCTGGGGGTGGGGAAAT
>Ga0272449_1004400_pt1 | contig 11458 bp, 7 predicted proteins | sample YNPCB0241_FD_198679 | JGI IMG/M metagenome (GOLD analysis project Ga0272449, IMG submission 198679) | Hot spring sediment microbial communities from Yellowstone National Park, WY, United States - YNP-CB-024-1 | ecosystem: Environmental > Aquatic > Thermal springs > Hot (42-90C) > Sediment...
GCTGCTCCACGGAGACCTGTTCATCACCAACGAGGTCCTGCGGGCGGCCCTGGAGGAGGTCTTCCGGGGGACGGGCATCACCTTCACCTACGAGGCCCTGACCTGCGACTGGCCGGTAGAGCCCATCACCGAGATAGAGGACGTGCGGGAGTGCGTGGGCTGTCCCGACGAGATCTGCGCGAAGGTCGGCGATGTGGACCTGATCGTGACCCACTCTGCGCCCATCACCCGCCGCGTCATTGAGGCCGCGCCCAGACTCCGGGCGGTGGGCGCGGCGCGGGGAGGGCCGGTCAACATCAACGTCCAGGCCTGCACGGAGCGGGGCATCCCCGTCTTCTATGCGCCAGGGCGGAACTCCGGCGCGGTGGCCGAGTTCACCCTGGGGATGATCCTGGCAGCCACGCGCAACATCGTCCGCTCCCACGTCTCGCTCATGCGGGACCGGCAGTGGCGCGGCGACCTCTACGTCCTCTCCGAGGTGGGCACAGAACTGAGCGAGGCCACGGTGGGGGTGGTGGGGTTCGGGGCCATCGGCAGCAAGGTGGCGCGCCTGTGCCAGTGCTTCGGGGCCCACACCCTGGTCTACGACCCCTACGTCCCCCCCGAACGGATCCGGGAGGCGGGGCACGAGCCGGTCCCTTTGGAGGACCTGTTGCGGCAGTCCGACATCGTCACCCTGCACGTCCGCCTGACGCCGGAGAGCCGGGGGATGATCGGAGCGCGGGAGATCGGCTGGATGAAACCGACGGCGTTCCTCATCAACACCGCCCGCGGGGGCCTGGTGGACCACCAAGCCCTGTACCAGGCCCTCAAGGAGCGGCGCATCGCTGGCGCGGCCCTGGACGTCTTTGAGGCCGAGCCACCGCCGGACGACAGCCCCCTCTTCAGCCTGGACAACGTGGTGGCCACCAGCCACCTGGCCGGGGCCTCTCGCCAGGCTGCGGCCATCGGGGCGCGGGTGATGGCCGAGGAACTGCGCCGGTACCTCACGGGCGAGGGGAAGCCGCGCTTCTGCATGAACCCGGAGGTGCTGGAGCGGTAGGGGGCATCGCCTGGAGGGGTGCTGTCAACGGATTGGGGGAACGGATTGAGCGGATTCACATCAAACTGAGGTTGCACCTTCAGAGGGAACTGACATGGCAAGCCAAGGGATACCTGTGCAAGGGGCCGTGCTGACGGCCCGGGACATCGCCCAGGCCATTGACCACTCGCTCCTCCGGCCCGACATCACCCACGGTGAACTCCTGGAGGGCCTTCGCATGGCCAAGAGGTACGGGGTGGCCACGTGCTGCGTCCGCCCCATGGACGTGCCCGTCGCCCGGGAGGAACTGGCGGGCTCGGTGGTGCGGGTGAGCAGCGTGGTGGGCTTCCCCCACGGGGCCCACACCACCGAGACGAAGGTCTTTGAGGCCACCCAACTCATAGACCTGGGCGCGGCCGAACTGGACATGGTCCTGGCTTTCGCCCGCCTCAAGTCGGGGCAGGATGACTACGTGTACCAGGATGTGAAGGCGGTGGTGGACGCGGCCCATGCCCGCTCCGTCATCGTCAAGGTGATCATTGAGTGCTTCTACCTCACGGACGAGGAGAAGGTCCGCGCCTGCCAGATCTGCGAGGCAGCCGGGGCGGACTACGTCAAGACCTCCACGGGGTACTCCGGCGGTGGGGCCACGATTGAGGATGTGCGCCTCATGCGCCGGACCTGCAGCCCCAAGGTGGCGGTGAAGGCTGCCGGCGGCATCCGCGATCTGGACACCACCCTGCGCTTCCTGGCGGCCGGGGCCAAGATGATCGGCACCCGCTCCACCCAGGCCATCATGGAGGAGGCCCTCAGACGGGAACAAGAGGGGACCTTGCGGCTGCCCTGAGGGCCTGGGCAGGCCAGAACATCCTTTGCAGACGAGGTGAAGCGACGATGGCACGGGTGATGAACGCAGCCCTCTTCTACGGGCCGGGGGACGTGCGCTTTGAGCAAACGGAGGTGCCCAAACCCGGCCCCGGGGAAGTCCTGGTCAAGGTGCAGGTGGCCCTGACCTGCGGCACCGACATCAAGACCTACCAGCGGGGCCACCCGGTGATGATCACCAAGGTCCCTTCCACCTTTGGCCACGAGTTCAGCGGCACGGTGGTGGAGGTGGGGGAGGGGGTGACCAAGTTCCAGCCGGGCATGCGGGTGGTGGCCTGCAACGCCGCCCCCTGCCAGGAGTGCTTCTACTGCAAGACGCACCGCCAGAACCTGTGCGAGAACCTGGTCATCCTCAATGGGGCCTATGCCGAGTACATCGTGGTGCCGGCGCCCCTGGTGAAGTACAACCTCCTGGAGGTGCCCGAGCACCTCTCCTGGGAGGAAGCAGCCCTGGCCGAGCCGCTGGGCACGGCCATCCACGCCATGGACAAGACGGCAATCCAGCAGGGGGATACGGTGGTCATCCTGGGCTCCGGCCCCCTGGGCCTCATGCTCTCCCGCCTGGCCCACCTGAAGGGCGCGCGGGTCATCCTCGTGGGGAAGGGGAAGGAGCGGCTGGAGACGGCCAGGGCCTTCGGCGTCAACGAGGTGGTGGACATCACGGAGGTGGACGACCCGGTCCGGGCGGCCCGGGAACTGACGGAGGGCGGCCGCGGGGCCGACGTGGTCATTGAGGCGGTAGGCCGGCCCGAATCCTGGCAGCAGGCGGTGGAGATCGCCGGCAAGGGGGCCACGGTGACCTTCTTCGGCGGGGCCAAGGCCGGCACCACCCTGACGGTGGACACGGTGCTCCTCCACTATTCGGAGTTGAAACTGATCGGCACCTTCCACCAGACGCCCAACGACTTCCGCCGCTCGCTGAAGATGCTCGCCTCGCGGCTGGTGGACGGGCGGGCCTTCGTGAAGGAGACGCTGCCCCTCTCGCAACTCCTGGAGGCCTTCCGCAGGGTGAAGGCGCTGGAGGCCATCAAGTACGCCATAGACCCCAGCCGGATGTGAGTCCGTGCGGGGAATGCTGGAGGATCGCCGATGCCCAGACGACAGGACCGCATGACCTCGGCCGAGCGCATCGCTGCCCTGTACCGCCGCGAGCCGGTGGACCGGGTGCCCTTCGTCCACCGGGGCTATGGCTTTTCGGCGCGCGTGGTGGGCTACCCCATCGCCGACATCTACGAAGACCCGGAGAAGAGTTTCCAGGCCCAGGTGTGGGCGGCGGAGATGCTCGGCTCCGATGCCACGCCCTGGTATACCTTCGTCTCCTACGGAGCCTGGGAGTTCGGGGGCGAGATCCAGTGGCCGTCGGACCGGCACGGCTCCGGCCCTTCGGTGGCCCGCCGGCCGGTCCAGACGGAGGAGGACGTCTGGAACCTGACCCTGCCGGATGTGCGGACCGCCGGGTGCGTGCCCCGGATGCTGGAGTTCGCCAAACTCCAGGAGAAGAACGGCGTGCCCATCGGCTTCATCTGCGGCAGCCCCTTCACCCAGGCGGCCAACCTCTGTGGGACGGACAAGTTCCTCATGTGGCTCATCACCAGCCCGGAGACGGTGCACCGGGCCCTGCGCCTCATGACAGACCACATCCTCCAGGTGGCGCAACTGTTCGTGGAGACCTTCGGCGCGGACCGGGTGCTGCCCCGCTCCGCCGCGCCCACCGAGAGCAATGCCCTCATCTCCCCCAAGCACTTTGAGGAGTTCGCCCTGCCCTACCTCAAGGAACTCCACGAGAAGGTGCTGGCCATGGGGGTCAAGCACATCTACTGCCACATCTGCGGGGAGCAGAACAAGAACCTGCCCCTGTGGGCCCAGGTGCCCATGGGCGACCCGGGCATGCTCTCCTTCGGGCACGAGGTGGACATCCTCACTGCGGCCAAGTACTTCCCCGACCACATCATCGCTGGGAACATAGACCCCAAGGTGCTCGCGCGGCCGGGCGCGGCGCGGGAGATCTACGAACTCTGCCGCGAGGCCATTGAGAAGGGGAAGAGATGCCCCAGCGGCTTCGTGCTGATGCCCGGGTGCGAGATCCCGCCGACCACGCCGCCCTACAACATGTACGTAATGTACAAGGCCTGTGTGGAGTTGGGCTGGTACGACTGACGGATGGGGGCGGCTCGCTCTGGTGTGAGGGAGGAGGGGCCTTTCCCGAACGGGCGGGAGGAAGGACGAAAAGGTGCGTTGGAGGGGAAGGCCCCTCTTGCCTCTTGAGGTGCAGCAGGAAGGGACAGGGCGCGAAACTCCGGCCCAAGTTCCGTGTTTTCTCCAGTGGGAAGACAGGGTAGCCGGAACCGGTTTGTTTCAATTTGACGGAAAAGGCCTAAGCGGATATAATGTAATTGCACACCGGACCGCGCATTGGACCGCCACTGGTTACACACGGCAGAGGCCGGGTTCGCGTCTGCACCGGGAAAGGCGAAGGTGCAGCCCCTTGTAGGGGCCCAGCGGAACAACCAGGGAGGTTCACCACATGAAGGCAGCGCTATGGTACGGCCGCGGCGACGTGCGCATTGAGGACGTGCCCGAGCCTTCCCCAGGCCCAGGGCAGGTGAAGATCAAGGTCAAGTACGCCGGCCTCTGCGGGACCGACATCCACGAATACGTGGAAGGTCCCATGTTCATCCCCACCGAACCCCACCCCATCACGGGGGCCAAGCCCCCCATCATCCTCGGCCACGAGTTCGCGGGCGAGATCGTGGAAGTGGGCGAGGGCGTCACCGATTGGAAGGTGGGCGACCGGGTCTCGCCGGAGGGGTACTGGATCTGCGGCACATGCCACTGGTGCCAGCGCCACCAGTACAACTATTGCGAGAACCTGGCCTTCCACGGCTTCTCCGCGCCGGGCGGCTTCGCTGAGTACGTGGTCTCGCCCACCTACCAGTTGTACCGCGTGGACGACCGCATCAGTTGGGAGGAGGCAGCCCTGATTGAGCCCACGGCCAACGCGGTGCGGGCTGTGAACCTGGCCAGGCCGCTCCTCGGGGAGAAGGCCCTCATCGTCGGCGCCGGGCCCATCGGGCTCACCGTGCTGCAGGCCCTGTGGGCCAGCGGGGTGAGCGATGTCATCGTCGTACAGCGGCCGGGCGTCCGCCTGGAGACGGCCAAGAAGCTGGGGGCCAAATGGGCGCTGGACCCCGACAAAGACGACGTGGCGGCCGTGGTGGCCGAGGTGACGAACGGCCTGGGAGTGGACATGGCCTTTGAGTGCGCGGGCACCGAATCTTCCTTCAACCTGTGCCTGCGGAGCACGCGCAAGGGCGGCCGCGTGGCCCTCATCGGCCAGACGACCTCCAAATGGTCCTTCTACCCCAACGACATCGGCTTCTACGAGCGGACGGTCTTTGGCGAGGTGGCCTACTGCGGAGAGTTCGCCATCGCCATCCGCCTCATCGCCGACGGGAAGATCAACGTCCGCGACCTGATCACGATGAAGATCAAATTGGACGACCTGGTCTCCGTGGGTTTCCGAGAGTTGATGGAGAACCGGCGCAACCACATCAAGATCATCGTCTCGCCCGAGTAGGGCGGGGTGATGTGCGAAGGAAGGTTGGCTGCGTGGGCAGCCACGGGCCCTGAGGCGGGGGGCCAGAGCGGCAGCGGAAGGCGTTCTCTTCCTGTTTTGCCAAGGTTCGCTCGGCCTGGCGAGCCCCAGGTGATGGCGGAAAGGAGGTGAAGAGGGGGGCACATTCCCTTGCTCATGCGGCTTTTCGGGGGGTCCCCGCCCTTGGAGCCGCCTGTCGGGAGGCGTCTTTTCCATGCATGCGCTGCTCTAGAAGGAAGGAGGGCAGAAATGGCAGCACAGGAAGCTCCCCAGACAGGGAAGACCATTTCTTTCGGTTGGTTGCCTCCTCTCAAGGTCGCCTCGGTGCCGGCCTTCGTCGGGCTGTGGGCAGCCATGGGGCCGGGCGTCATCTGGGCCTCCCTGGCCCAGGGGTCCGGCGAGTTGATCTGGTGGCCCTACCTCACGGCCAAGTACGGGGCGGCGTTCGTGGGCCTCTTGCTCCCCGCCTGCATCCTGCAGTACTTCGTCAACCAGGAGATCCTCCGCTACACGGCCACCACCGGCGAGGGGTTCTTCACCGGCATGAGCCGCCTCAACAAGTGGTACGCCGGCCTCCTGTGGATCATGCTGGTGGTGACCTTCCTGTGGTTCGGAGGCTACGCTAGCGGCGGGGCCACGGCCACCCGGGAACTCTTCGGCTGGCCCACGGACCCCAGGACGGGCACCCTCTTCTGGGCTTACCTGACCATCGCCATCTTCGTCATCGCCATCGTCTTCGGGAAGGTGGTCTACCAGGTGGTGGAGAAGTTCATGTGGTTCATCACCATCGTCTGCGTGGTGGGCCTGGTCGTCGCCGTCCTCAACACCAAAGTCCTCTCCACGGCAGGTTCCTTCTTCGCCGCCTACTTCAACCCCATCCGTTTCTTCGTCCAAGGGTTCCCCTCCAACTGGGATCCCAAGGACACGGACACCTTCCTGACGAGCATCTGCTTCGCCGGGATGGGCGGGTTCTTCAACGTGATGTACTCCTACTGGATCCGGGACAAGGGCCACGGCATGGCCAAGTACTTCGGCCGCGTCACCAGCCCCATCACCGGTGTGCCGGAGGTCATCCCCGACACGGGCTACGCCTTTGAGGACACGGAGGAGAACCGCAAGAACTACGTGAATTGGATGAAGTACCTGCGGATTGACAACCTCATCGCCGTCGGGGTGAACGCCTTCACGGTGATGCTCATGTGCTGGCTGGCGTGGGCCATCCTGATGCCAAGGGGTGAGTACCCCAGCGGCTGGAAGTTGGCCGTGGTGCAGTCGGCCTTCTTCGGCGAGACCATCGGGCCCTGGGCGCGGGCCGTCTTCCTCATCGTGGCCGCGGCGTTCCTCTCCGACTCGTGGTTTGGGATCGCCGATGCCGTCTCCCGCATGCACGCCGACTTCTTCTTCGCCAACTTCTCTTGGGCCAAGCGGTGGTCCTTCCGCACCTGGTACTACATCTTCGTCGGCATCCTGACGGCCATTTCCTGCACCACCATGCTCTTCGCCCAGCCGGGGCCCCTCCTGATCGCCGGCGGCGTCTTGAACTTCATCGCCATGGCTGTCTACATGCCGGCTTTGATCTACCTGAACTACTTCCTGGTGCCCAAGCACCTGCCTTCCTGGACCCGGCCCAAGACGGCGACGCTGGTGGTGACGGCTCTGGTGAGCCTTATCTACCTCATCCTCGCCATCTGGTACCTCACCGTCAAGTTCTAGGCTTGGCGGGCAACCTGGGAGGGGGCGCTGAGCCCCCTCCCAGACTTTCTCCCCCTATCGCGTGAAAAACGTAGGGGCAGGCCTTGTGCCTGTCCAGGGCGCTGTCAGCGGATTTGGGGAACGGATGGAACGGATATGCCTTGGTGGGGGCGATCCATGAATCGTCCCTATCAAGGGGGGTTCGTAGCGACGCCCTTGTCACGCCGGAGGCGTGACCTACAGCCCTGGGCAACGCCGTCAACGAATGGGGAACGAATAAACGAATGGCTTTCGCCCGGGGCAGGTCCATTCGTTTATTCGTTGGCCATTCGTTGATGGCTCTCCTTTTTCGTCACCGTTTTGACGGCTTCCCCCGCCGGGGATATAATCCAGAGGTCTCCCGTCCAGGGCTGGAGGGGACGCATCGGTCCATCCCTGCGCGGTTTTCTCGTTCCCAATTCTCTACAGGAAGGAGTCCAACTATGCTGGAAGAACGCATCCGGTTCCGCCAGACAAGCCCGCGTCGGGCACCCTATCGGAGCATCCTCTACGCCGATGGCCTCATTGATGAGGAGATCGGTCGCCCCCTCATCGGCATTGTGAATTCCCAGAACGAACTGGTGCCTGGGCACATCCACCTGGATACCATCGCCCGGGCCGCCGCTGCCGGGGTGCGCATGGAAGGGGGCGTGCCTCTGGAGTTCCCGGCCATCGCCATCTGCGATGGCATGGCCATGGGGCACCAGGGGATGCGCTACCCCCTCGCCAGCCGGGAACTCATCGCCGATAGCATTGAGGCCATGGTTGTGGCGCACGAACTGGACGGCCTGGTCCTCATCCCCAACTGCGACAAGGTGGTGCCGGGGATGCTCATGGCGGCGGCGCGGCTGAACATCCCGGCCGTCATGGTCAGCGGGGGGCCCATGCTGGCCGGTGAGTTCCGTGGCCGGGCCACGGACTACGCCACCATTTCGGAGGCCGTGGGCCGCTTCCAGGCTGGGGAACTCACGGCAGAGGAACTGGCCGAACTGGAGCGGACCTGCTGCCCCAGTTGCGGCTCGTGCAGCGGCCTCTTCACCGCCAACTCCATGAACTGCCTGACGGAGGCCCTGGGCATGGGCCTGCCAGGCAACGGGACCATCCCCGCCGTCCTCTCGGCACGGGTGCGGCTGGCCAAGGAGGCCGGGCGGCGGCTGATGGCCCTCCTGAAGCAGGGCATCTCTCCCCGGGACATCCTGACCCCCGCCGCGTTCCGCAACGCCATCGCCGTGGACATGGCCATCGGCGGCTCCACCAACACGGTGCTGCACCTGCCGGCCATCGCCTACGAGGCAGGGGTGGACCTGCCCTTGAGCCTCTTTGACGAGATCAGCGCCCGGACGCCCAACCTGGTGCGGCTGAGCCCGGCTGGGCCGTGGCACCTAGAGGACTTTGACCGGGCTGGTGGGGTTCCAGCGGTGATGGCGGAACTGGCCCGCCACGGCCTGGTGGAGACGGAAGCCCTAACCGTGACCGGGAGGACGGTGGGGGAGAACGTGCAGGGCGTGGCCATCCGCCGGCCGGAGGTCATCCGCACGGTGGAGAATCCCCATGCGCGGGATGGCGGCATCGCCATCCTGTGGGGCAACCTGGCGCCGGAGGGGGCCGTGGTCAAGCAGTCGGCGGTGGTGGAGGGGATGCGGGTCCACGAAGGGCCGGCCCGCGTCTTCAACAGCGAAGAGGAGGCGATGGAGGCCATCCTGGGCGGCCGCATCCGGCCTGGGGACGTGGTGGTGGTGCGGTACGAAGGGCCCAAGGGCGGCCCAGGGATGCGGGAGATGCTCGCGCCCACCTCGGCCCTGGCGGGGATGGGCCTGGATGGCCGCGTGGCCCTCTTGACCGACGGCCGCTTCTCCGGGGCGACGCGGGGCGCGGCGGTCGGGCACATCTCGCCGGAGGCCATGGCCGGCGGGCCCATCGGCCTGGTGGAAGATGGCGACCGCATCCGCATTGACATCCCGGCGCGGAGGTTGGACCTCCTGGTCTCCGAGGAGGTGCTGGCGGAGCGGCGGGCGCGCTGGCGGCCCATCCCGCCCAAGGTGACGACGGGGTACCTGGCCCGCTACGCGGCATTGGTGACCTCGGCGGCGCAGGGAGCGGTGCTGCGGGTGCCCTGAGCCCAGGGTGGGACCCTCAAGGGACCTTCCCCGATGGGCCGCGGTCAGGGCGGTGGTGGGGCAGCTCGCGGAGCGCCCCTACCAGGCGTCGGTGGCTTGGGCGTCCTTACGTGAGCCGTTCCAGGCAGGCAGCGAACTCCGCCAGGACCATGGCCGTGGCCCCCCAGACCTTGTGTTCCCCGATGGCGAAGTAGGGGATGCGGGTCAGGACGCCGCGCACTGGCCGCTCTTCCCAGCGCCGCGCCTGGGGGTCCAGGAGGGCCTGGAGAGGCGTCTCAATGACCTGGGCCACCTCCGCGGGGTCGGGGTGGAAGAGGGGTGGGGCGTCCGCCACAGCGACGAAGGGGTGGATGCAGAAGTCGCTGGGCGGGATGTAGAGGGGAGTCAGTTTGCCCAGGACCTGCAGCGCCTCCGAGGGGACGCCCAGTTCTTCCTCCGTCTCCCGCAGGGCCGTGTGCTGGAGGTTGGGGTCGCCCGGCTCCCAGGCCCCGCCTGGGAGGGAGACCTGGCCCTGGTGGGTGGCCAGGCCCTCCGTGCGCAGGGTCAGGGGGAACCACCATTCCCCGCTGTGGGGGTAGAGGAGGAGCAGGACGCCGGCGCGCCGGGGCGAGTGCCCTGGGGGCCAGGGGCGCGTGGGGCGAGGCCGCGGCGCCATGCGGAGTTGCGCCCCCAGGCCGGGGAGGGGGGCCTGGAGCGCCCGGCGGAAGTCCTCCACGGTCCAGGTCCGATGTTCGGGGATCGGCATGCGCCCTCCTGCGGGGAAGGTCGGCCTTGCTGCGCCGCTTTCCAGCGGCTGGGGGCATTATAAGGGCGCAAGGCCGGTTTGACAAGCGGGGCATCCTGAGGTATGATGGAAGTGGTCGTGCTAGGCGGGGAGCTAGCGGTGCCCTGTACCCGCAATCCGCTATAGCGGGGCCGAATTCCCCCTCGAGGGCCCAGGCCTGTTGGGACTGTCCCGTGTTTCGGCGTGGAGGGCTGGGTCCTGCGCGGCGGAGGCCCGCGAACCCCGCCAGGTCCGGGAGGAAGCAACGGTAAGCGGTCACCTCCGGGTGCCGCAGGGGCGCCTGGCCTGAGCCGGGAGCGGGCACAAGCCAGCGGGTACGGTTCGACAGGGGGTGCACGACCAGGCTTCATCGGGAGGCGGGCTTCACAGCCCGCCTCCTCGCGCGCCGGGCCTCAGGGCGCGGGCGGCCGGACCGTCACCTCCCCCACCAGGAACGCGTCCCCCAGCGCTTCGCCGTGCGGCCCCGAGACCGGGAGCCGTTCTCCCTCCCAGGGGGCGTAGAGCCCGAGCCACAGGCGGTAGGTCCCCGGGGGCAACTCTAACGGGATGGACAGGCGGAGCGTCCCCTCCAGCACCTCTCCCGGGAGCCAGCGCGCCGTGGGGAGTTCCTCGCCCGCCGGCGGGGCGTCCACCTGGGCCAGGGGGTGGCGGTCCCCCAGGGGGGTCAGGTGCAGGAATGCCTGGTAGTCAGCGCCCATCACCCGCAGGGCGCGCCAGCGCAGCCGCAGGGCGACCTGGCCGCCAGGGGCGACCTCCTCCGGGGCGAGGGCGAAGCCCGCGAGTTGGATGACCCCGCCGAAGGAGACCTCCGGCTGCCGGGGCAGGACCTCCTGCGGTGGGGGCAGGGGAGACCGGGCCACCACGGCCAGGGTGGCCAGGCGCAGGTGGTCAGCGGCGAGGCCCGGCCGCAGCGTGGCTGGGATGCGGTCCCTGTCCTCCGCTCTCAAGAGGCCGGCCACCAGGGCGTAGCCGCCGCTGGAGGTGTCCGCGGGGAGGCGGAGCGTGTGGTAGGTCCGCACCCTCTCTCCGGCAGCCCACTGGCCGAAGGGGCGGTCTGGCGCCCCCAACGGGGCTTCCTCGGCGAACCACAGGCGTCCCTCCTCATCCAACACCTGCAGGAACAGGATGGGCGTCGCGCTGCCGGAGGCCACCTCCTCCCGCTGCCACAGGAGTTCCAGGCGCACTGGTTCGCCTGGCGCGGGCTCCGTGGTGGGCAAGCCGACGTCCACGAGCCGGACCCCCGTGGCGAAGCGCGCGCCGTAGGGGATGCCCTGGCCCATCGGCGCGGGGCGGCGGTCCGGCTGGGTGAGGGTGACGGTGCCGAC
>Ga0272449_1004402_pt1 | contig 11457 bp, 8 predicted proteins | sample YNPCB0241_FD_198679 | JGI IMG/M metagenome (GOLD analysis project Ga0272449, IMG submission 198679) | Hot spring sediment microbial communities from Yellowstone National Park, WY, United States - YNP-CB-024-1 | ecosystem: Environmental > Aquatic > Thermal springs > Hot (42-90C) > Sediment...
ACTGAATGCAGGGTTGAAGTTGTTGTAGATGATAATAATGGTTCAGGTTTAAGTGGAGTTCCACAAATAAAATATTACTATGTTAATGCCAATGGAATTACAAATTGGGGAACAGGTTTATGGGAAAATATGAGTTATTTAAATGGTTATTGGTATTTTAATATTCCATCACCTGGAAGTTGGCTTAGTTACGCAGGCGGATATATATATTTTAATGTTAAAGCAAGAGATGTAATTGGCAATCAGTCTATTTCACAAACTATGTCAGAATATATAGATAGAGCAGCTGACCATATAGAACTTAAATATACTGATGGAATTGCTCCCGTTGGTGGAACAGAAATTGTTCATATATATGTAAAAGATATTTATGGAACAAATGTTGCAAAATCTGTTTTAGTTACAAACAGAGTCTCAGGTAATGCTAAAATAATTGCTACAACTCTTTCAAATGTTGTTTTCAATTCTACTTCTAATGTAGTTTACGGCTGGACAAGTGGTAGCGGCTATGCTACTATTACAGTATATGATATTGTAGCAGAAACGGTTGTTGTTAATCCAAATTCAACTTTACCTGGTTCTTCTGCTGTCCCAGATAGAGATGTTGGTTGTCAAGTTGTATTTAGATGCGGACCACTTGACCATTTTAAAATCATTCACGATGGAACAGCCTGGGTTAATATGGATGAACAGGTAATTGTTCAGGCTATTGATACTTATGGAAATATAAAAACAGATTTTACAGGAATAGTAACATTATATTGTGGAAATATGGCATCAGGCGAAATTGTTTGGAGGACAAATTCTTCTGCAAAAGGTAGTTTTACTGATGCCGGAACAGGTAGCGAATATGCTTATTATACATTTAATTCAGGATGGACTGATAGAGGAGTTGTAACTTTATTTATTAAATCTGATACTGTTGATACAGTTGATGTTACTGCAAAAAGTTAAGGTAAATTTGATGACGATTCCGAAGGACTTTTGTATTTTCTCGGTTATTACCCACCTTTATATGTAACAAGTATAAGATTATTTAGTGATTTAAATTATTTAAATGACATAACTAATGCTAAAGGCGGAACAGTTATTTATATTCAGGCAATTGGATATGACCAATCACCAACTACTCGCGATAGAATGTTTGTGAATGTTACTTCTTCTACTTCTGATAAAACCGGAATCACAGTTGAACTTTTAGAAACAGGACTTCATACTTCTGAATTCAGAGGTTATGTAATTTTAAGAGATGTCTCTGATTCAGTAAATAAATATATTGCTGCCAAATATCCTGGTGAAATTGTAACTGTTACAAGCACTATAACAAATTTATCAGGAAATTATGAATATGATACGGTTAAAGTTATAAACACAGAGCCAACTTCAGTTGACCAGATTAGATTTGTTCAAAGTGATTATTTTAATGACCTTTTCAATATAAATCTTTTTGGAACAGCATATATCAGGCTGGATGCTCCACTTTCCGCTGCCAATCCATATACAATTGACTATACTTTTGGCGTTATAACTTCTTTAAAAAATACAACAGGTTTTACTTTAAAGATTGTTGAAACAGGACCAAATACAGGACAATATAGAGCAAGTATAATTGCCGGAACTAATTCTCAACCTTCCGCTAACCCACCCGTTATAGACTGCTTCTCAACAGGTGATAAAATTAAAATTATAAGCACTGTTAATTCAACTGCTACTGATATATGTTTTGTAACTAATTCTCCTATAATGCCAAAAGCAATTACAAATATATATTTTATGCACGATAAGAATTATTCTATTTATTTAAATGGTGGGCCACTTGTCGGCGGAAGTAAAGTTTTTATAAAGGCTGTTACATCCTTATCTAATGACGGTAACCCATTATATAAAGATTATACTATTGTCAATGTCAAAAGTTCAATTTCTGACCCACTCGGAATAAATGTATATTTATATGAAACAGGACTACATACAGGAATTTATACTAATTCAATTCTATTGTCTGTAAATTCAAGTAGTGTTTATAGAAAAATAGCCGCAACCAGAGTAGGCGAAATCGTAACTGTTACTGATACAGTAAGTAGCAATACAAATAATCTTATAATTGCAAATACTCCATTAGGTTTAATTGATGATTTTGACGATGGAGCAGACCCAAACGAGGCTGACGGAAATATTTTTAACTTAAATAATGGCTCTCATTCTTATAATAATACTATTAGAGATTATTCCCCAATTGTTACTAATGGTTATTCATTACAAATTAATTTTTCATCCGCAAATGACGGAGCAGGACTTTATATATCAGGTTTTAACGCCTCTAAATATGCTCAAATAAGTTTCGCTAAAAAAGGTATTAACGGCTCAGAAGATATTGGAATAAGATTAAAAGATAGAAACGGTAATAGCGCAGTTCAAACTATAAATAATATAGGCTCCAACTGGAGCGTTAGCACTTATAATTTAACAAGCTTTTCAGGGGTTAATATAACAAATTTATATTCAATAGAATTCTATGCAACAGGTGGAAGCGGAACTTTTTATATAGATGATGTTAAATTTTTAAATCCAAATCCAATTTCTTCTGTTACAATTTACTCCTCAGATTATACAACTGATATGACAAATGCTAAAATCGGAGACCAAATTTACATTCAACTTAAAGCAATTATTACTAATACAAATACAATTGATAATACAATTGTTGTTTTAAAAAGCGATACAGATTCTACAAATGGTATAAGAATTCAACTGACAGAAACTTCAAGAAATAGTGGAATTTATAGAGGAGTAGCAACAATAGGTGAATATACATCTGACCCTGCTGACCAAATAGCAGCTCATCCTGGTAATTATGTATATGTTATAGCCTCAGGTAATACATCAGCAACTGATAAAGTATTTATTATGCCTAATCAAATCGCATATTTTGAAATAATTCACGACGGCATCGGAACTGTCAATGTATACGAAAAATTGACTATTATCGCAAGAGATATTTACGATGATATAGTATTTAATTATACAGGAACAATCTCTCTATTTACAAGAGGTGAAACCGGTGAAATAACCTGGACAAATAGCTCTTCATCATATGGAACTTTTATTGATGGCGGAACAGGTAAAGATTGGGCTAAATATACATTCAGCTTGGCTGATAACGGAATTGTTACTCTGTTTATTAAAGATAATACTTCTGAAAGCGTTGACCCTGAGGCTATTTCAATTGTGGGTTCTTATACTGATAATGATATTTCGCCACAATGGTTAAATTTCACAACAGGAATACCGCAACTTCATATAACAAAAAGTATGAGTAATATAATTTTAGGTGGGAATTCTTCATCTCCTATTCCAGGCTCAACTTTAACTTATATTATAACTTATTCAAATACAGGTGGAACCGCTAATAATGTTATTATTTATGATAGAATTCCTTATGAATATGTTACTTACAAAAGTAATAGTGCTTCCGCAACTGCAGTTGGCTGGACTGTTGAATGGTCAACTAATACTTCTCCTAATATGTTATTTAATTCACCTGATTTTCAAACAACAGAACCACCATCATCTTATATTAAATGGATAAGATGGAAGAAAGCCAGTGTTGCATCAGGTGAAGGCACAGGAGGAGTAAATAATCAATTGAAATTTAAAGTTATAATAAAATGACTAAATTATGGAGAAAGACTTTTATTTTTGATTTCAATTCTGCAAAAGCAAGTTTGGTTCCTATAAAGAACTAATTTAATTTCGCCCCACTCTTCACCCCCATAACCTTATACTTTTTATAAGTTGGTTTGAGGTTATGGGGAAATTTTTTTTGTAGTTTGCATTATAAAATTCAAATATTAAACAATTCCAAAACTAATGCTTAAATTACTTGTTTAAAATAATAAAACTGTTGATATTAAATGTGAATATTCGCCAAGGTCAAGAAAAGAATCATTATAGAAAGCATAATTTATTCTCATAAAAGAGAAATTTAACCCAATTCCACCTGAGAAATTTCCTTTGAAAAATCCAAATCTAACATCCATAAAAGATGCTAATGCAATCTCTGCACCTAAGTTTACATATATTTCATCATCATTTGATTCTTTTAAAAAAGTTAAACCAACTTTTGTGCTTTTAGAGAAACTTTTATAACCAACTGAAATTAAAACTTGATTTTCAATTAAATCAACTTTCTTCTGGCCTTGCCATTTAGATAAGCCTGGAAAATTTTTTAATGCAATTCCAAGTTGAATAGGTAATGGTGGCGTTACGGTTAAACCTAAATCAAATGATAAACCGTATGAATAATTTTTTTGAATCATTTCATTAGCTAATTTAAAATTTATTCCTGCTTTAATAATATCAAAAGGCCTTGCATAAGATATAATTAAACTATTACCTATGTAATTTAAATTATCACCTAAATTTTCATTTTCGTCATAAGATATTATATCACCTGAATAAGAATTTAAAAGAGTTATTCCAAATCCTTTATCATTATTTTCACCAAATGGGTAAGCTAAACTTATATAGCTAAAATATCTATCAGCAGGCAAAATAGAACCACCAATTAAAAACCTTGTTCCTGTTAAAAGCGATAATAAGGCTGGGTTCCAGAAAATTGTTTCAATAGTATCGCCTGTTGAAACAATAGCACCGGCAGTTGAAACACCATAAGATTCAAAGAATGAATTTAAAAAACAGGCAGCGCTACCGGCTTTGCCCCTTGTAATAAAAAGTTCATCTTGCGCACTAAATAAATTACCTAACAAAAATATAAATATCAAAATTATAATTTTTCTCTTCATAGACCTCTCCTGTTTAATAAAATTACATTTTCATAAAATGAAAATATATTTTTTTAAAACTGAATGTCAATTAAATTTAAAAGTTCCTTTTGACTTTTTTTATAAAAAAGTTATATTTCACAAAATGAAAAAGTTTAAAAAATTTATAATATCACAAAAAATATTTTTTATAACAATCTTTACTGTTCTTATTTTTGATAAAATTACTAAATCTATTGTTAAGAATACTTTTTATCTTGGTGAAAGTAGAAAAGTTATTGGAAATTTTTTTAGATTGACTTATATTGAAAATACAGGTATAGCATTTGGAATTTTGTCTGATTGGTCTCATCCTATTAAATCAATTTTACTTTTTGTTCTTTCAATTTTTGCTTTAATATTTTTGATTTCAATTTATATAAAATCTGAGAAGAAATTTTTAACACAGTTAACATTTGGTTTAATTTTTGGCGGTGCAATTGGAAATATATTTGACAGGGTTTTTTACGGTAAAGTTGTGGACTTTTTTGATTTTGGTGTAAAAAATTATAGATGGCCATTTTTTAATATTGCTGATGCTTCTATAACAATTGGATTGATTATAATTTTACTTTTTGCTAATTTTTTAGAAAAGAAAAAATCTAAAAAACTAAAAAGAAAAAAATGAGACAGGTTTTATTTACAATTCCAAAATTTGAATTTTCAATTTATATAATTCTAATTTTAATTGAAATTTTAATTTTAGCAATAATTTATTTTCTATTTAAAAAGAAAAAAGAAATTTTGAGTTATTTATTATTTTTTATTTTAATTACAACAGGAATTTATATATTTGCACCTGTTCCAATTAGAACTTACGGAGTATGCGTTGGATTAGGTTTTTTATTGGCAGTTTATGTTGCAATAATTTTAGCTAAAAAAAATAAAATAGAACCTGGCAGAGAATCACAAATTATTACTGATTTAAGTTTTTATGTTTTAATTGGAATTATAATAGGAGCAAGGTTATTCTATTTTTTATTTTATGATATAGAATATTTCTTAACAAATCCTTTAAAATTTTTTGCAGTCTGGGAAGGTGGAATGGTATTTTACGGCGGACTTATAGGTGGAATAATTACAGGTTTCATATTTTTAAAAAAGAAGAGAGTTAATATTTTAAAAATAGCTGATATAATTGGGGTAGTCTTACATCTTGGTATGTTTATAGGAAGATGGGGTTGTTTTGGTTACGGTTGCTGTTTTGGAAAAGTTTGCTCTCAAAATTTTCCTTTTAAAGTTAGATTCCCCGCAAAAGGCTATTACGGATTTACGCCTGCTTTTGAAGAACAACTTTCAAAAGGATTGGTCTCTGAAAATGATAAATTCTCTTTACCTGTTTATCCAACACAACTTTTTGAGTCAATTGGATGTTTAATTATATTTTTTATATTACTATATCTTTATAAACGCAAAAAATTTGATGGTCAAATTGCAGCATTTTCAATTATCTTTTATGCTGTCTTAAGATTTATAATTGAATTTTTTAGAGTAAATCCATCATTTTTAGGCTTAACAGTTTCACAATGGATTTCATTGGGCTTAATAATTTTTGGAGCTTTTATTTATAATAAAGCTTCAAATAAAAATGAATAGTCAGGATACAAAATTTTTCTCTAAAAGAATTGTTATTTCTGAAGAAAATCAAACAAAAAGAATTGACCAATTTTTATATAATTATTTAAATGATTTAGGAAATTTCCCTGTATCAAGAAGTAAAATTCAAAAGTATATTAAAAAAGGATATATCCTTGTTAATCAAATTTTAATTAAACCTTCATATAATTTAAAAAAAGGAGATATAATTGATATAAAAATACCGATTGAAATAGAGAAGAATGAGATAGAACTTAAGCCGGAGCCAATTAAGATTGATATTATATATTTTGATAAACATATAATAGTTGTAAATAAACCTGAAAATATTGTTGTTCACCCTGCCTATGGTCATTATAAAGGCACATTGTTAAATGGAATTGCGTATTACTTCCCGGATATTATTAAAAAATCAGATTTATTAAGATATGGAATAGTTCATAGACTTGATAAAGAAGTTGGTGGATTGTTACTTTTGGCTCGGAATGGTTTTGCTCAACATAATATTGTTATGCAATTTAAAAGTAGAGAAGTTGAAAAAGAGTATGTTGCAATAGTTTATGGAAATATAAAGATACCAAAAGATATAATTAATACGAGAATTGGTCGTAATCCTTTAAATCGTAAGAAAATGTCAGTTTTATTAACAGATGGTAAAGAAGCTGTAACATCTTATGAAGTTATAAGTTATTTTAAGAATTATACTTTGGTTAAACTTTTTCCGCATACTGGTAGAACACATCAATTGAGAGTTCATATGAGTTATATTGGTCATCCAATAGTTGGTGATAAAGTTTATTCAAGAAGAAAATCAGAATTTGATAATTTGGGACTATTTTTATTTTCAAAACGTTTAAAGTTTGTTCATCCAGTTGAAAATAATGCATTGGAATTTGAACTTCCTTTTCCGGAAAAATTTAAAATTATTATTGAGAAATTAAAGAATTTGTAAAATTTTTTGATTAATTAGATTTTCTAATTGACAAGGGGCAAATGTAAAATTTGAAAATTTTTATTTAAATATGGTAAATTTTTTAAATATGTTATGGACTTATACAAAGCTTGACAAAAAATTTAAATAATTATATTTTATATTTATGAAATTGAAAGTTTTTTTAGGTCTTTTATTTGAGAATTTATCAAAAATTTACAATAGATTACTTTGAACACAAGACACCAGGGAATGAAGTCTCCCTCATAACTGCCAACAGGCTAATGACTTCTGCAAAAAATTAAATTTTAAGTAAGGAGTATATTATGTTAGAAATTTATTCTATTGCCACAATATGGCTTGCATTAGCCGTATTAGCCACCATTTTAGCTAGTCAATTGAAAATATCAATGGCTCTAATGGAAATTTGTATTGGGGCAATCGCAGGTTATATAGCTACAAAATTTTTTGGTACGGATGTATTGAAAACAGATTCCGAATGGTTAAAATTTATTGCCAGTAGTGGAGCAATACTTTTAACATTTTTAGCCGGAGCAGAATTAGACCCTGCTTCTTTGAAAGCAAAATTAAAAGAATCATCAATTATCGGATTTATGGGTTTTTTGGCTCCATTTATTGGATGTACCTTACTGGCAAAATTTGCGCTTGGCTGGAAATGGCAAGCCAGCTTACTCACAGGAATAGCATTATCAACAACATCAATGGCGGTTGTATACGCAGTAATGTTGGAATATGGTTTCAACAAAACAGAGTTTGGTAAAGGTATTTTGGGTTCTTGTTTCATCAATGATTTGGGGACTGTAATTGCTCTCGGACTGATATTCGCTCCTTTTAACTATAAGACAATTATTTTTATTATCATTTCGGGATTCGCTTTTTTCATTGCGCCTTCAATTACTTCCTTTCTAACACGCACCTATGGATTCAAAACAGCTGCGATAAGAACAAAATGGATACTGTTTCTTTTATTCGGTCTTGGGTCATTAGCATTGTGGTCAGGCAGTGAAGCAGTTTTGCCAGCTTACATTATTGGCGTGGTACTTGCCGGAATAATCAGCAAGGATAATTTTTTTATAAGAAGAATCAGAACATTAACTATTGGATTTTTGACACCATTTTATTTTTTACGGGCAGGAGTTTTAGTGTCAATTCCGGCTGTTATATCAGCGCCGGGGATATTTATAGTTCTTTTAGCCGGAAAAGTCTTGTCAAAAATATTTGGTCTTTACCCTATAATTAAACATTTCAAAAAAAATAATAAAAAAGAAACTTGGTATTATACTTTATTGATGTCTACCGGTCTTACATTTGGAACAATCTCTGCTCTTTATGGTTTATCACATAACATAATAACAAAAAATCAGTATTCATATTTAATAGCAGTGGTAATAGGAAGCGCCGTGATCCCAACATTAATAGCAAACGCAGTATTTTTGCCGAAGCATTTGCTTGCAACATTAACGGCAACAGAAGAGGAAGAACCTCCCGAATTAGAAAAGAGGAATTTTAGGGGACAAAAAAGGAATTTTTAAGAGACTTTTAGAGGACGGAGCGAAAATTTATAAACTTTACTGAATTTATATTTGTAAAAACCTAAATGTTAAATTAGTATTTTTAGGAAATTTCTGAAAAATTTTTAAAAATTTTTTGACAAAAAAATTTAAATAATTATATTTATGAAATTGAAATTTTATTTTTAGGTCTTTTATTTGAGAATTTATCAAAAATTTACAATAGATTACTTTGAACACAAGACACAGGGAATGAAGTCTCCCTCATAACTGCCAACAGGCTAATGATTTATGCAAAAAATTATCTTTTAAGAAGGAGCAAATTATGTGTAATATAAAATTTGCAACCGCAATAAACTGCATGGATGGACGAGTCCAGATACCTGTAATCGAATGGATAAAAAAGGAATATGGAGTGAATTATGTAGATATGGTAACAGAGCCTGGTCCAAATAAAATATTGGCAGAGGGCAAAAACAACGCTCTACTTGAGTCTATAAAAAGAAGAGTTGAAATTTCAGTAAATAAACACGCTTCAAAACTTATTGCAATTGTAGGACATTATGATTGTGCTGGTAATCCTGCAGAAAAAGACATACAATTAAAACATATACTGCTCGCCATTAAAATGGTTAAATCATGGGATTTTAAGGTCAAGATAATAGGTTTATGGGTTGATGAGAACTGGGAAGTTTGCGAGGCTAAATGATTTTGAATTTAAGTCGCTTAATATTGGCTATAAGCCATTAAAAGTTGCACATTCACTTCTTTTAGCGGACATTGCAAGTGTTATCAAATACAAAAAATGTCCGAGTAGGCAAAATATACCAAATTTTTACTGTAAATATTTTAGCCAAAATTCTCTCAAAAAATAAAAAGGGACAGAGCAAAACTTTATAAATTTTTTATGCCATCCTATTCCAAAATGCCGAATAGGTAAGAGTTAAAAGGTTAAAAGAAGTTGCCACTTAAACTTTTTTTATTTAAAAATCTTACTATTTTTTAATTGGCATTACTTAAAAATTATTGGTTTTGATATACTTTAAAAGTGACCAGAGTAAATATAAGATTTATATTTCCAATGATTTAGCCTTGTTTAAAATCTATTATATGAAATTTTTGAATTTTTTAGAAATAAAAATAGTTTGCATTAGTAGGAATCCTTTTCAAAAAATTTTACTTGCCTTTTTATATTTTAAATATTAATTTATCTTATATGGTTGAATTAGATGATATAAAAATCGGGAATGGCAAAAATTTAGTTTTTATTGGTGGTCCTTGTGTAATTGAAAACGAAAAAATGTTATTTGAAACTTGCGAATCTATTAAAAATACTTGTTCTGAGTTGAAAATTCCTTTTATTTTTAAAACTTCTTATGATAAAGCAAATAGGACTTCAATAAATTCTTATCGTGGTCCAGGACTTGAAGAAGGCTTAAAAATTTTAAAAAATTTAAAAAAAGAGATGAAAGTTAAATTACTTGTTGATGTTCATTGTAAATATGATGTTGAAAAAGTTGCTGAAGTTGCTGATATTATACAAATTCCTGCGTTTTTATGTCGTCAGACAGATTTACTTTTAGAAGTAGGGAAAACAGGTAAGGTAGTAAATATTAAAAAAGGGCAATTCATTTCGCCTTATGCAGTTAAATATATTTTTGAAAAAGTGGAATCAACAGGAAATCGGAAAATACTTTTAACAGAGAGAGGAACTTCTTTTGGGTATGGAAGGTTGATAGTTGATTTTGCATCTGTTCCTATTATGAAAAAATTTGGTTATCCTTTAATATTTGATGCTACGCATAGTGTTCAGATGCCATCTGTTGGTGAAAGTTTTACAGAAGGTGAAAGGGAAGCGGTTCCTGTTTTAGTTAATGCTGCTGTTGCAGCGGGTTTTGACGGTATTTTTATGGAAGTTCACCCCAATCCTGATGAGGCTTTATCAGATTCAAAAACTATGATAAGCACTAAAAAATTGAAATCTATTTTAAAAAATGCTATAAAAATATTTGAAATTCTTAAAGATAATAGATTATGAATGAAAATGATATATTGAAAACAGGTTTAAAAGTTATAGAGGATGAAATTTCAGCACTTGAGATTGTAAAAAGTAAATTAGGCAAATCATTTATTGATGCTGTAAAACTTATTTATGAATGTAAAGGAAAAGTTGTTGTTACAGGGATGGGAAAATCAGGTTTAATTGCTTCTAAAATAGCTGCAACTCTTACAAGCACAGGGACACCTGCTTTTTATTTAAATCCAGCTGAAGGAAGTCATGGTGATATTGGAATTTTGCTTAAAGATGATGTTCTTATTGCTTTATCAAAAAGTGGCGAAACTGACGAAATAATTAAAATATTGCCATATATAAAAAGATTAAATATTCCTTTAATTACTATAACTTCCAGACCAAATTCTATATTAGCTCAGCAAAGTGACATAGTAATTGATATGGGAGTTGAAGATGAGGCATGTCCTTTAAATTTAGCTCCAACTTCCTCTTCAACAGCAGAACTTGTAATAGGCGATGCGATTGCTATTGCTCTTTTAAAATTAAGAAATTTCTCAGAAGAAG
>Ga0272449_1004403_pt1 | contig 11457 bp, 10 predicted proteins | sample YNPCB0241_FD_198679 | JGI IMG/M metagenome (GOLD analysis project Ga0272449, IMG submission 198679) | Hot spring sediment microbial communities from Yellowstone National Park, WY, United States - YNP-CB-024-1 | ecosystem: Environmental > Aquatic > Thermal springs > Hot (42-90C) > Sediment...
GGGCTTCTGTTCATCTTAACTTACGGAACTTTTCCAAATTACCGCACGACATTATTTGGCTTTTTGATCTTGACTCTTACACTTATTTACATCTATGGAAAAAACGGAATAAAGGTCCAGTATAGAAAAAATGAAACTTCTTCTGTATCATTTTCCCTTGATACAAAATTATTATGCACTCACTTAAAATATTTAATAGTATTTTGTATAGCCTTTTTATCCGCATCCATATGGATTTTTGTGAGCGTCTCGGCTGGCATTAAACATTTTCTAACCACCCTACAAAATGTATCGATGCCACTCTGGGTCATTAAGTCTCTTAAACTTTACGATGTTTTTAGGCTTATAGCTAAATGGGGATTTTACTCAGGGGCGTTGGGTAAGCCCTACGTTCCATACGCAGAATCATACTTTAATAACTCTTTATTGGTTCTGTTATCTTACATCCCACCTATTTTAGCGTTTGCAGCAGTGCTCTTACCCCACTCTAAGAAACTCACTACGTACTTCAGTGGAATAGCGTTACTATCTTTGATTTTAATATCAGTACCCTTACCCGAGTTATATTCTTCATTAACGTATTACCTACCCTTCATGATAGTTTTAAGAGAATCTGCTCAATGGGCAATACTTCTAATAATTTCTTACGGTATTTTATTGGGCAAGACCGTGTCATTCATACATCGCAATTTAAGTAATAGCTCACTGCAGGTAACCACATTATGTTTAATTCTCGTACTTCTAATTTTCACAGCATATCCTTTAACTACAGGTGATGTTTCAAAAAACTGGTTAAACCCGGATTATAAAGGTTCATATTTGCCAAACTCATATGTTGAGATCAACAACGTAGTTTCTAGCGAATATTGGTCTCTTCTAATACCTCTAAGAGAAACATATGTTTCTTATAATTTAAGCAAAATTCCTTTAAATGCAGGAAATCCGTACCCATTAATTTTTTCGAAACCGATAATATCCGGGTTAGGAACGGAATATGTGCAATCTCAAAACTTAGATTTAATTAAAAAAATTCACGAAATTATGCTAAATAAACGTTATGTAAATATAGCTCCGTATGGAACTGCCTCTGCAAGTTCTAATCAAAACGAAACCCTTAGTTCAAATTTAGCCATAGATAGAGATTACAATACTAGGTGGGCGTCTGCACCAAGCATGCCGCAATGGATAGAAATTGCGTGGAATAGTACTCAAGAATTATCTAAAATAAGGATCATATTTGAAAGCGCTTTTGCAAACGACTACGTCATAGAAACGTGGAATGGAACCTGCTGGGAAAAACAAATAGAAGTGAGAAATAACACAAGTCTTCAACCAGAATATTTTTTCCAACAACCAATTCCCACCACCAAGCTTCGCATAACTTTCACTAAAGCATCAGTCTTCAACATGGTAAGCATATGGGAATTAGAAGCTTACGCTCAAACAGAAGGAGTTTCAAAATTTTTAGGCATTCTGGGCATAAAATATCTCATTCTTGAAAAGTGCCTAATCCTTGGAAAGGCGTACGATGTCAGCGAGCTACATATAAACCAGAGCAAAAACTTCATCTTAATAAAAGAGTGGAATGAAATCGACTTATACGATAACACTCACGCATTACAGAAGCTATACACAGCTACCAACATCCTCAAATATAATACGTTAGACGAAATGTACAATATTATAGACGAAACAGAATGGGAAAAACTTCAAAACTCGGCTCTCATAAATTCCACAGAGATAAAAAACAGTGAAATTTATGGACTTGTTCCTCCCGAAGACTTTACATGGGAAGAGCTTTCCCCAACGAGTTATGAGACGCACGTAAATTCCAGAGGACCCTTTTTCCTAGTTCTTCTAGAAACTCACGACGAACACTGGAAAGTATATGTTAATGGCAAACCAGTTCCAGAGGGAAACCATTACAAAGTAAACGCTTTCGCAAACGGCTGGCTAATAAACGAAACAGGAACCCTCACAATATCAATACAATATGAAACGCAAAATCTTATACCAATATCCGCTATTCCGTCGATAACAATCCCCCTATCATTGATAGTATTTTTTGGCAGAAAAAACCTGAAGAAAATCGGAAAGCTCCTCTATTATAAGCTCAAGTTTATTAAAACTTTTCTTAAGCGACCTTAGAATAAAGCATGCCAGATACAACAGAGGAATATTCAAGGCTTTTTAGCAAGACAACACCGAAAGCCAGTTTTGGCTCTCTCCAAAATTTTCTCCAGTTTGCCAAAAAAAGTTTAGTTCTCACCCACACGCTTCTTTGAGTTCTCGAATATTCCCAATATTTTCGCTCATACTCTTTAAGGGTCCTCCCGTAATGGAACTTCTTTCTAAGCCAAACTAAGAGCGTGAAATCCTCCTCGTGGTGGATAATCTCTGATTCAGCTCTTTCGAAGACGTATCCCAATTTCTGAATTTTATAGGGTAGGGTGGACTCTTCATAATAAACTAAACCTTCCTCAAAACCCCCAACCCTTTTCACAAGCTCTGCTGGAAAAAACCTTGGAGATTCGACAAGAGTTTTAGCGTAAAAAGATCTCTCGAAATTTCGAACTTTAACCCAAAAACTTTTTCCAACAGAACGTTCAGGAATTATTACGCCGCCAACATTGGGTTTTCTGTTTAAAATGTTAACGCACTCCCTTATCACAGAGGGAGTTAACTCCATGTCTGAGTCTACAAAAAACAAGAATTTTCCCTTCGAATGCATAATTCCTACATTCTTTGCTTCGGCTCTCCCCCCCTTGGGGTTCATAATAATTGTGCAGCCGAACTTTTTGGCAATCTCAACAGTATTATCGGTTGAACCGTCATCGACAACTATAACCTCAACGGTTCCATTATACTTTTGCTGCTTGACAGAATTCAAGCATTCGCTAAGATATCTGCCTGAATTATAGGTTGGAATAATTATTGAAACATCTGGTGTCCCACGCCCAACCATTTAAACCCCATTCTCACCAACGTTTTTAATGATGTTCATAAATTCATCTGCCACTCTGTCCCAACTAAATCTCCTCGAATAAGCCAAAGCCTTCTCGGAAAGCCCTAACCTCAACCTGTCGTCCGTTATAATTTCAATTATTTTTTTAGCCAAACCTCTTATGTCACCGGAATTAACAATAAATCCTGTTTCGCCGTTGATAACCGCATCTCTTAAACCTGGCACATTATAGACCAGACATGGCGTACCTAATGCATTAGCCTCAATAACGTTAAGACCGAACCCCTCCCGCACACTTGGATTCACAAGAACCCAAGCCCTTTCCAGAAGCTCCCTCCTATTCTTGTCGGGTAAACTGTCCCAAAATTTTACGCCCTCACCAGCCATCTTCTCCAAGCTTTTTCTGAAATACCCGTCACCAATAATCCAAAGTTCTGCGTCTGAAACTTGCTCTTTAACCAATTTAAAAGCCTTAATGGCATGATCTGGTCTCTTAGCCCTTTTCAGCCTACCAGCATACACGATGATCGGATGATCTTCTTTTTTGGGAACTCTTTCTAAGGGTTTAAAGTTCAGCCCTTCAGGAACAACATGAACCCTTTTAAAGCCTAAGCTGAGTAGGTCCCGCCTTGTGCTTTTAGAAACCGTAACCGTTGGCACGTTAACATAATTTCTAAGCCACCTATTTTCGAGAATGTAGTATCCAATGTAATTTACTGGAAAAGGGGTTTCATAAAACCAGTATTCACGGGCTAGCTGGTGGATCAATGCGTATAATTGCTCTCCGTTGTCCACGAAATTAGGGGTGAAAAAGGGTCTAGTATTAATCTCGTCTATGACAATGTTGAAACCTTCCTTTCTCGCATGATTTCTATAAAAACTTTTGGCTTTCCAGTAAACTGAAAATTTTCCGCCCTGCCTTACAATTCGCACTCCGTCAATAAACTCTTCCTCTTTGCATTCGTGAAACTTGGAGGTGAAAAGGGTCACATTATGGCCTTCAGCCGCCCACCTCTTCAAAACTTCATATGTGAAAACTTCAGCTCCTCCCATTTCAGGATTAAGCCAGCAACGCCAATTAAATAATAAGATTTTAAGGCTTTCCATAATCACTAGCAAATTGGTTGTTTGAAAGGAAAAAGTTTGCCTTTAAACAGGTCAGCTTCGCTGGTAACACTTTAATATTCTAAGCCTATAGGAGATTTTAAACAAGTCCAGGGCCATTCTAAAAATATCCTTTAAACCAACCATGCTGTTTATCCGAACGTTAGCAGGTAACTCTAAAATTTTATATCCACTGTGGTTGCATGCGCCAACAAGCTCCAAATCGAAGGCATACCTCTGAACAACAAACTTAGCCGAGAGCTTCTCTAAGACCTCCCTCCTTAAAGCCTTCAAACCTGTCTGCGTATCCTTCAACTTTATGCCTGCAAAAATTTTGGCTAAAATGTTGAAGCCGAAACTTAAAATCTTCCTTTTAATGGAAACGTTCGTTCTAGAGTTGGGGTGCCACTTTGAAGCCACAGCTACATCACATTCCTTCAAAGCCTCAACATAGGCAGGTATAAGCGTCGGGTCAACATCTAAATCGCTGTCCAAAACGACAATGAATCTCCCCTTTGAATTTTCAAAGCCGGTTTTTATGGCGCTTCCCTTACCCATATTTCTTTTATGACTTAAAACCCTTACATGCCCGTCGCCGTTATCCCTCATGTATTTAAAAGCTTTAAAACGTGTATCATCTTTGCTTCCATCATCAACAACAATAATTTCATAGCTTCGGCCATAGTTCCTCATAACCTCAGAAACACGGGCAATGGCATCCTCAATAACATCGCCTTCGTTGTAGGCACACAATATTATTGAAACGTCAACATTCCCTTCCAAAAGCATCCTCCTCGCATGGCTTGTTCTTCAAATAGCTAAAAGCTTGTAGAACAACACCTATAACCAGAAAACAATAGGCAACGGCAGCAGCATAACCAACAAGCGGATTCCTATAAATCACCATAAACGCAACAACAAAAATGAGAACATCAAAAACCAAAATAAACGGGGCCCCCAAATTCTTCAAAAAATACCCCTTAACATTAGCAATCGAAAACTTTAAACGGTCCACAAGTTTTAACATTTCCCCACACCTTTTCATCAGCAACCGCACAGACTTGCAATTAAACCAATTAATCCACTCTTTTCCATTACATGCAAATATAAACCTTTTCATATTAGAGTAGCCAAAAAAAAGCGCAGATTAAACCCTGAAATGCGCACATAAATTAACAGCCCTTGCAAAAAGAAAAATACGGTAGATTTCCTTTAACATTTCAAGCAAAGAAGTTCTGTTGGTTGCAGCGGAATTTCGCGAAGTTGCACCTCTGCAATTTCAACTTTGCCCATTATAACTGTAGGTAGGTTTGGAATGCTTGAAAAGTGTATAAAAACGATTATGAATTGCTTAAAATTGTAATTTTAAGAGTTTAAGTAAGTTTGCGAATTGCCGCGCACATGCGCGCAAGCGGCTTCAGATGCTACTCAAGAGAATACATTAAAAAGGCTCTGCCAAAGCTTCACAGCCAAACATATGAAATACAAATAGAAACTCTAAGACAAGCAAAACTCCTAGGCTTCAAGGTAGGCGAGAAACCCATAACCTTCGAAAACAGGAAAAGGGGAAAATCAAAGCTAACACCTAACGAAATAGCCACATTTCTAAAATACGTCCTGAAAACTCTACTTAACGACGTTTTAACAAACTATTTGTACTAGCCATGCGTGCAAGTTGATATAGGAATGAAAACATCATAATGTTGCGCACCGCCCGCATTGTTGTGATAAGGATTGTTGTGAACGAATGTGACGGAGTGATAGTTGAAGATGAAGCAGGCGTACATAGCATTTGTTCAGCTTTGCCGGACTGCCACACGCAGAAGAAATGTTAGAGGAAACTTATAAAAACATTAGGGAAGTCATTGAGCTTTACATTGAAACTTTGACAGAGACCGAAAAGAGGGAGCTTTTGCAACGGAAAGTTGTTGGAATACAGAAAGTGAAGACTATTGCCTAAGATTTCCCCTCTAGATTCTCGAAGGTTACTCAAGGCCTGAAACTTTCGGATTTAGAGTTGTAGTACGTCAAAAAGGCTCTCACGTTAATGATGAATGAAGAGAAAAGAGAATAATGATACCGGTTCATCCTAGAACAAAAATAAAACCTGTCTAGCGATTATGCGAGAAGTCGGAATTAGCACAGAAGAATTCTTTATGCGCGCGCTGAAATGGCGTTTAAGGGGAGCCAATGCGTTTTGAGAGGATAATCGGCGCCATAACAGCACAAAGGCAGAAATTTCTCTCAAAAACTCTGAGAAAAGTTTAATTTAAATTAAACAATAAAAGTGGTGAGATGGTAGTAAAAATACAACTTAGGCGTTTACCAAAAGAGTTGAGAAGAGAAGGTTTAGAGGAGAAAATAGCGGAAATCTGCCAAAAAAACGACATCATATTTATGGCTATCTTTGGCTCTTTTGCAAAGGGGAAGCAGGGCAGAAAAAGCGACATAGATATTGCAATCGAATTTGACAAGAATGCTCCAAAAAACCTTTTAGACCTAATAAGAATAGAAAGGGAGTTAAGTAAAATATTCGGAAGAAAAGTTGACTTAGGAATTTTAAGCAGCATAAACCCCCACATAATTGGCCACGTGAAAAAAGAAATGAGAGTTATCTATGAAAAGAGATAGCGCCTACCTCCAGCATATACTGGACGCAATATCAAATATAGAGAAATTCGTCGAAGGCATCAAAAAAGAAGAATTTATCACAAATTTAGAGAAACAGTACGCGGTCTTACGAGGACTTGAAATAATCGGTGAAGCCGCGAAAAACGTAAGTAAAGAAATAAAGAGGAATTATCCCCACATTCCATGGAAAGAAATTTCTGGCATGAGAAACAAACTAATCCACCAGTATTTTGGCGTAAACCTAGAGCTGGTTTGGGAAACAGTTAAAACGAAACTCCCTGAGCTTAAAAATCAAATCTCAATAATATTAAAAGAAAACAAAGATATCCTTTAAGCACTTCAAATGTTATTCAAAATTTTATCTGCAACAACCAAAAGCAAAATCATCTTGTCACATTAAAAGTTTCAAGTCTCTCAAAGCTGAAGGCAATTAACCCTTTATGGTAAACCTCGCTTACTAGTAGTTACCTGTTCCAAAATTTGTAAAGTGAAGTATGTTAAGCTCAATTCGCACATGCATTTTCGCCTAAACCATGAATGAAAAGAGACTCTGAAAAATATGAGTGCGCGCAATTTACAGACAACTGCTTTAACTCGCAATTTAAAGAATTGGCAAAAGCTTTAGCGCGCGCTTCTATGTTCAAATGAATTTAATTAAACACCACGCGCTCAAAAACTTACCCTAATCTGTATTCTAAATTCAGAAGGTTTTACTTTAAAGTCCAATCTTTACTAGCAGTAGAGTAGCCAATGCAAGGCGACATAGAATGTTGGTGGAGGATTGGCTTCATAGGAAGGCTGAGGAGAACGCCCACAACGAAATACTGGCTTTTCTACTAATAATTTTGGGAGTCAACCTTTTAACCGCTGGGCTGATGGTGACAATAATTGTTTCCGGAGGGCAAGAGTGGTGGCTTTTCCATCTTTATTGGCAACTTCAAACGGCAACAATAAATCTAGGGTTAATCTTAACCATAATGGGCTTCGCAATCTCATCTGCAGGCTTCATATTAGTCATACATTATGACAGAAAAAAGTCGTGGTACAGAAAACAGATTGAAAAATCCTCAATAGCAGAGAAATGGAAAATGAAACCCAAAAGCGTCGACGAAATCCTAGAAGAATATGTAGGGAGAAGAAAAAAGCAATATTAAATAAAGAGAGCGTGTTTCACATTCTATAGGCACGGTATTTTACATCGGCAAACTACCATGTGCCATCAATACGCGCAGAAGCAGAAACGATATGGAAAATCCACAAACAATGGCTCAGTGCAAAGCCGAAAATGGCTGAAATATGATGTAGACACGTAATAGTTTTTTGAATGTGAATGCGGATACAACATATTCTTTTACAGACACCGCTCCAACAAAGTTTATTATGGGGAAATGGCTCTTCAAAAGAGCTGTTTAAACATGACAATCCAAATGTTCACGGTTGGCAAGCTCTTCACAAACTGTTACATTGTGGCATGTCCAGAGACAAAAGAGGCCATAATAATAGACCCGGGATTCGAAAGTGTCTCTGAAGCGGAGAAAGTATTCAAGTTTATTGAGGAAAAAGCCTTAAAACCAAAATTTGTCGTGAATACTCACGGCCATCCAGATCACATCTGCGGAAACGGCTTAGTTAAGGGTAAATTTCAAACGCCCATTTTAATTCATGAGAAGGACGCTTTTATGCTTGGAAGGCTCGGCAGAGTAATCGCAAAGTTCGCCGGCTTTGAAAATTCCTCGCCGTCGGCGGACGCTTTACTGAAGGATGGTGACATTATCAGTTTTGGGAAAATAAACCTCAAGGTTATGCACACTCCTGGACATAGCCCAGGAAGCATATCCTTAGTAGGCAAAAAAGAAGTTTTCACCGGTGACACATTGTTTGCTGGATCAATTGGAAGAACGGACATCCCTCGAGGCTCAGTGTTGGATATCAAGGAATCTTTAAGGAAACTGGCTTGTTTGCCCGATGATTTTAAGGTTTACCCTGGGCATGGTCCAACAACAACAATTGGAGAGGAAAAGCGGAGTAACCCGTTCCTTCTCGTGGAATGGTAACCGGGAGGTTACAAAGCTTCTCTAAACAAGTCCTCTTCCTCTCCGATTTTCAACTCTTTTGCGCTTGACTTTTCACAAAACTCTACAACATTCCTTAAGCCCTTAAATATCACCACTGGTGTAGCCTCTTCAGCCTGTCCCATAAGAAGCTCGGCTGCCGCAGCAATTTCATCGGCAACAGCCACGTTTTTAACTTTCAACACATATCCGTAAAGGTCTCTCTTCCCCCTATAATCCTTGAAAGGTTTAATTCCAGCCAAGCCTATAGCGAAGTTCACTTGTCCCCGCCTAAAAGGTCTGCTGTAAGTGTCGCATATTATTACCGCAACATTCTTTCCGGTTAACTTTTTTATTTCTTTTCGGCACTCTTCTGCCGAAGCATCTGGGTTTTCAGGCAAGAGTGTAAAACTACCTGCGCCTTCAACATTTGATTTGTCTATTCCAGCATTAATACACACCAAACCGCGGACATCTTCCACTAGCAGAATTTCAGGGGAAGCCTTCACAACCTTTTTTGTCTCTCTTAGGACAAGCTCCACAAACTTTGGACTTTTCCCCGTTTTTCTCGCAATTTCCTTAGCCCTTTCAGACGGGACAATTTCTTTAAGGTTGACAATTCTACTTTCAGCCTTTGAGAAAATTTTTTGAGCAATGACAATTATGTCTCCATCTTCAATTCTTAAGCCGTTTTTCTCAGCAGTTTCAACGATTATTTTTGCTATTTTATCTTCAGGCTTTATTAGGGGAAAATTTTCAATGGCTATGGCTTTAAATTCCTTCATTTTCCTTCACCAACGTAATGCTTTTCTAAATGGATACTTCTCTGCATTGAAACCTCTCTTTTAATTTTTGAAAGTTTTAGACGTTTAGGATAGGCGCCAATTGCTTGCATTTATTTTAAATAATTATGCCTATTTCATAATGTTTTTCACTTTGCCTTATTCTGGTTTAGTTGCTGATCAGGTTTGCATGTCATTAAAGATGCTCGTGGAATAAGCAATGTATTAGTTGTTATGCTAAGCCTAATCCTCATAGTTGTTATTGTCAGTAACGTGGTTTACTGGGGTTTCCAGATGAACGAGGCTGATTGGGAAAGAGCCCAAGAGAGCTTCACTATTGTTGATGTGCGAGACCATTGGGATTATTTTCCCTCAAAAATTTCGCTGTTGCAATCTACAAGTTTAGTTTCTGGAAGTCTATCCGACATTGAGGAAAATGACGGGTCGTATATGGTTTTTAGAAGCTTTGGGACAGCGCCTTCCAGCCAATCGCTTTTCGCCCATTCAGAATCGCTTTTAATTGGAGGAGCAATTTCAAACGTTTACAGGCTTTACGGTGCTGATGGGCCGGCTTCGACTTTATCCGTTTCTATGGGGGTTTCCGGCAGAAGCCTTCTTGGAAGGTTTGTATACCCATTATCTGGGGTTAGGCTTATTCCCTCAAGCACTTGGACTTTCTATTATAGGGCTTGGCGTTCAAGTGTAAGTTCAAACGTGCAAACCAGCATATTAAGGCCTAATGGTCCTGGAACATACACGGAGTGGACCACAGTTTATCCATCAGACATCCCACATTGGGAGGCTGTGAACGATGTTGACGCTGACGGGGACTCCTCATACGTTGAGACTTCAACTCAGAATTTGAGGGATACTTACGCCCTAAACGATCTGCCAGCCTCAGGCATAGTTAACAGAGTGAAAGTGTATGCTGTGGCGAGGCGTCTCTCCACAGGCGCGTCTTTCAGCATAATGATAAGAACCCATGGCAACGATTATTTCAGCGGTAGCTTCACCCCCGCATCCTCATACGCTTACTATTCCTATTCATGGGATAGAAACCCATACACTAACGATGTCTGGACCTTTAATGAGGTTAACAGCCTTGAGGTTGGGGTTCAATGCACCGGAACAAGAGGCGTTAGAGTTACCCAGGTATATGTTGAAGTCGACTGGGTTTCCCAGTCTGTTGAGGGCCATGTTGACGTTGACATTTTAATTCGCAGGTCTGACGGCACCATAAGAGAGGTTATCGCCACAGACGCTGCTAATTCGGCGCCATTAACCGAAACCCCTCAAACTTTAACGGGCACATATTTATGGCGTGATTATCAAGTTGCCGACCAGTCGGACTATCTTGAAATCGTCTATTACTGCCACGTTACAGTTGAAAACTCCAACGTCATGGCATATTTAAGGATTGACGACGATTCCCTGGGCGAAGCCTATCAAACCAGAATCGCCAATGTAATTTTGCCAAGCCAGCAAACCCTCCAAATAGAGTTTGAAGGCCAATCCAACACTTACAATTGGAGCCGCCTCATCTGGATGTTTGATGGAGCCTTCACAACATCCAATGTAGCCGTAACCCTACAACTATACAATTACAGTGCAGGCGAATATCCAGCTTCAGGCGAAGGCTACATCTCCTACACTTCAGGAGAGGCAAACATGGACGAAAGCCTAAACCAAACCATTAACAATCCTGAATTCTTCCATGATGCAGCTGGAAACTGGCGTGTCAAAATAGTCGCCGCCAAAGGTGAGAGCACACCCTTCGAATGTAAAGTTGACATGCTAAAAATTAAGCCATACATTAAAGGAACATTGCTAACTGTTAAAAACAAATGCTCATCAACCATACACATAGTCTCCCTATGGATTATAAATTCAACAAAACATGAACACTATGATATAAACGCCTTCA
>Ga0272449_1004406_pt1 | contig 11449 bp, 6 predicted proteins | sample YNPCB0241_FD_198679 | JGI IMG/M metagenome (GOLD analysis project Ga0272449, IMG submission 198679) | Hot spring sediment microbial communities from Yellowstone National Park, WY, United States - YNP-CB-024-1 | ecosystem: Environmental > Aquatic > Thermal springs > Hot (42-90C) > Sediment...
CGCACCTCTCATCGTGTTGTCGAATCTCTTCGCTCCTAATGTGTTCTCATCTTGGTCAACCACTGCGACCCATAAATCCTGTCTGCCCCAATCTATACCTACGAATGCCTTCATAAAATCACCTCCTGCTGCTATAATTACCTTTACCTTGTCAGGCAAGTCACAGCGATTAGGCTGCACCAGTACTGGCGCTCGTGCGATAGATGCACGGCGCAAATTTCCTAGTGGCTCTTTTCGCTGTGACAAGCTCCAGAGGGCTCAATCCCTCCGTGGTGCTTTACGCACAAAAACAAAAAATGAGGGCGGCGGAGCTCCTCTGGAGCTTGCCTGACACCAACCCACCCCGCGAAAGCGAGGTGGGTGAACAAGGTATTATAACTGTACTGGAACGGGCGGGCGTCCCAGCGAAGCTCGGGAGTGTGCTCATGGCGGACCCCCAAACACTATGAGGCGAAGAAGGTGAAGAACCTGTCCAGATTGGGGGTATGCTAAAAACGAACGCCAAGACATCATACCGCAAAGGCGTGGAAGTCCCAGCGAAGCTGGGACCGTGGTGCGGGAGCTTTCAACAATCGGTGTGTTGCACATGGCTTTGTGTAGAATCTCTGGGGCAGTCTAGGCAACCTGAGTTTATGGTGAAAGGTGCTAGCAGGGTACCGTAATGCAATGATTTACAGCCAAGTGTGCATTATATTGTTTTCTTCGTGTTTCTGTGGCATAATCTACCCAACTTTTAAGGTGGGGTGCTATGAGAGACAATAAGGCTTCCTTTTTTGTTAGGAAAGGGTCCTTATTCGGGTTATGGTTTTCCACGCTGTGTCTTGTTTTCACGGTTTGGATCCCAGGATGTGGCAGTGGTGGTGGCTCGAGCCAGAAGGACGCAGGGCTTGAAGCCGTTACTGTTTCTGACGCTACTGTTTCTTTTGACAGGACTGTTGAGACTGAAGACCTTTTGGCAGGCGAAGAAAAACAAAATCAGTCCGATAGCATCGAAGGTCCCTATGTGGATAACTTTGTGGCGCCTGAGCATGTTCAGCAGATGACCCTTATATGTGGTGATGGAGTATGCGACCCATTGATGGAGAGTTGCGGGTCTTGCCCTGTGGATTGCGGCGCTTGCCCTAATGACCCCTGTGGAGATGGCGAGTGCTCGTCCGATTCAGGTGAAACCTGCGTTACCTGCCCCTCTGATTGTGGCATTTGCCCCGCAGAATGCGGGGATGGGGAGTGTGCGCAAGACATCGAAGACTGCTCGTCTTGTCAAATTGATTGTGGAAAGTGCGAGCCAACTTGCGGGGATGGGCAGTGCGACATCACTGAGTCATGCTCGGCTTGTCCTCAAGATTGCGGACCATGTATGCCTGCCTGTCCTGATGGGTTCTGCAATGGGGGAGAGTCCTGTTCCACATGTCCAATGGATTGTGGCTATTGCCCACCAACATGTGGTGATGCAAGTTGCAACGGGGTCGAAAACTGCGTTTCGTGCCCTGAAGACTGTGGGTCATGCGCACCACACTGTGGCGATAAGGTGTGCGGCTCAAACGAGGACTGCAGGTCGTGCCCTTCTGACTGCGGCGATTGCCCTCCAACTTTGTGGTTTCGTTCTGATTGGTCAGAGGTTTTGGACGCCCCGATCGTTGCGGGGGGAAATCTGAGGATTCGCTTTGACTGGGAGCGCCTTGGCGCATGCAGGGCAACAAAGGATGGCTATCCTGCATGGACGATCCTGCTTTATTACACCCCAGATTTAGGTCAGCCAGCGCAGGAGATAGCGCTGGTCGAGCACGACGCACAGGGTATGTCGCATCCCAAAGAGCCTGTCATCGCTGTGCCTCAAGACGCTCGGAACTTGTGGTTCTGGGCTAAGAATACGGATGTGACGGGGTGTGTAGCGTGGGATTCTGACTATGGCAGGAACTACCTGATGCCTGTCTTCACAAAGCAAGAGGTGAGCCAGCAAATCGCCTGGGCTGGGTGGGGTTCAGGCTCTTTAGATTTTGCTTATTGGACAGAAGGGGGGCCTGTTTCAAAAGGCGATGTTGACCCCGTTTGGTGTTTCGAATCTTTGTGGGGGGCTGAGGTTACAACAGCGGTGCGAGTGCAGGTCTATGTGCCAGGAATTACTGACAGGGTTTACCAGAACTGGGCAGTGACCGCTCAGGTCGCACAGACAGCAGTCACAGCCCTTTTCGAGACAAACTTCAAAAAAGGTGGTGGTGCGCCAGGGTCAATGCAAGGTAAAGGGATCATGGAGTTCGAGTTTCAGGCGGATAACAACTTCTTTTATCGCTGGCATTTTTGCTCCTTCGGATATGTATGGGGCACTGATGGACCCCCGCCCGAAGGACGCTATGGTTTCAGGCTGGAACTGAAGACTGCATACGGACCCTCAAAGTGGGTCGGTCAGTTGAACGGGAGCCCCTCGCAGGCACGCACGCTTATCTACGCTAAAAACCCGTCTACAGGGTGCCCATTGTTTGGTGCAAACCCCCCGCCTGACTTGTGTCCGTAAGACTCTGCACCTTCCTTGCGCCTTGACAACTCTTGTTTTTTCGCCATACTTTGCCTCCGACTTTTTTGGTGCTCGCTGTTTTTTTTTCTTTTTTCATTCTGGGCTTTAGATGGACATAGACCTCACAGTTTTGCTCGTGTTTCTGTTCGTCTATGGTGGGATGGTGCTCGGAGGTATCCCAGGGCTTGCCCTCGACAGGACTGGGGTGGCTGTGCTTGGAGCCATTGCTTTGACAGCCACAGGGCACACAAACCTAGAACAGGCATGGAAGGCGATGGATGTCTCTACGCTTGCACTTCTTTTGGGTTTGATGATCGTTTCAGTCCAGTTTCGTCTTGGAGGTTTTTATACGAAGGTGGTCGCCTATGTCGCAAACCTTCCTTTATCCCCCTATGTCCTGTTAGGCGCTACCGTCTGGGTCGTCGGGGTCTTGTCTTCTGTGCTTGTCAACGACATCGTATGCCTTGCCACAACCCCTATTGTGATCGAGGCGTGTGCAAAACGCAGACTAGATCCCGTTCCTTTTTGCCTGGCGATCGCTTTATCGTCCAATGTCGGTTCTGCCCTGACCCTGGTTGGAAACCCCCAAAACATGCTCATTGGGCAGACCTTGCATCTTTCGTTTTCTAAGTACCTCTGGGATGCGAGCGTCCCTGTTGTCCTTGGGCTTTTCTGTGTCTGGGGGGTCATAGCATTTTTGTGGCGTAAAAAGATTTTCAGGCAGACACTGATTCCTTCACTCGAAGCTATTCCGTTCAACGCATGGCAAACCACCAAAGGCTTGACCGTGCTTGCAGGGCTTCTATTCGTGTTCTTGTTCACCTCGATCCCACGAGGCATATCAGCGCTCACTGCGGCAGGCATACTTTTTCTCTCAAGGAAGATGGCATCTCGCAGATTCCTTGGCGAGGTTGACTGGCAACTTCTAGTGTATTTGGCGGGCTTTTTGTCATAAACGACTGCGTCGGTCGTTCTGGCATCCCTCAGATGCTCGTTTCAGAACTTCGAGCACTCGGGATTGACATGGATTCTGGCTTTTGGCTCTTTATAACAACGACCGTGCTTTCAAACCTTGTCTCGAATGTCCCAGCTGTCATGCTCTTGTTACCCATGTCCAATCACCCTCAACTTGGCGCGATTCTGGCTTTGTCAAGCACTCTGGCAGGCAACCTCTTGCTTGTAGGCAGTATCGCAAACCTCATAGTTGCAGACCAGGCGTCCCTACATGGCGTCCGTATCACCTGGAAACAACATGCTCTGGTTGGCATCCCTGTCACCATTATAACCTTGTGCATCGCTGGCGCATGGCTTGCCTTCTTGCAGTAGGTGCCTCTGTTTTTGCCTCGTCGTGAAATAGTGCGCACAAAGAGAAGAGCGAAAGAGATAAAAAGTTTCCATCAGTAAGTTGAAGTTGTTTGATGGTGTTGACATTGTGGCTTGATTCATTAAGCTCTTTTTGCCTTAGAGAGGGAGAAGAACAATGCACAAGCTTTTTCTGTCATTGCTATTTTTGGTTGCCTGCTCGACTAAAGAAACAAGTTCCCCTAACAAAGACGAAGGCATCATAGTTCATGATATTGTGTTCGCGGAAGACTACGGTAGCGATGAGGGCTTTGCTGAGAAAAAGGATTTTGCCGAAGAGTTCACAACGCCATCTGACCTGCTCGATACTGTCGAGGATTTTGTTTCAAAGAGCGATGATGGATTCGACATGGTTTCCGAAGATGACGGATTGGCCTCGCCGGATACCAAGGACACCATCAAAGAGGATGAAATCGCAGTTTTTTCTGATGACGGTGGTATTGCGCAAGACCAGACAATAGAAATAATGAGTGACACTAATAATCAAGAAGACACTGTAAACGACACTACCCCAGCCCATTACTGTGGAGACGGGCATTGCGACGAGGGGGAAGACTGCGCGAACTGTGAGGTAGATTGCGGTGTTTGCCCATCTGTCTGTGGAGACAACAAGTGCGTGGGAGTCGAAGACTGTTCGACCTGCCCACAGGACTGTGGTATATGCTCTTGCGGAGATGGGTGGTGTTCTGACCTGGAAAACTGCGTTTTGTGCCCGTCTGATTGCGCGCCCTGTCCCCCTCCTTGCAATGACGGCACATGCGCCATTGGAGAGACATGCTGGCTATGCCCACAAGACTGCGGAGTCTGCCCCATTGACTGCCTTGACTGCATCCCAAGACTATATTTTGGCGCATACTTCGAGGAAACCTTGTCAAAGGCTATCGTTGCGGGAAGGATGCTTTCTGTTTTCTACGAGCCAGACAGGATTTCGCAGTGCAGGGGGCAAGGTGCGAAGGTCGAGCTTTTCTATGTCTTCCCCCCATCCACCGAACAGCAAAGCATTGTTGTTGCCTCATTCAACGAACAGACAGGACGATTCGAAGCGACAGAAAAAACCATATCAATACCTTCAGATGCCTCGAAAGTCGTGTTTTGGGCTAAGAACAGCGACATGACGGGTTGTGTAGCGTGGGATTCGGATTATGGGAAAAACTATGCCTTCCCTGTCTTTTCTGCCTCGGTGCTCGCCTCGCCTGTGACATGGGCTGGAAACTTCCAGTTTGTCTGGATCACCGACGGCGGCGTTGTTTACAAAGGTGATGTTGACCCTGCCTACTTTTTTGAATCCATGCTCGGCTCTGAACTTGTTACAGCGGTTCAGGTGCAGGTTTACATGCCTGGAGTAACGGATATTGACTACCCGCCCGAGGTTTTGGAACAGGTGGCTAACACTGCCATCAGGGCTCTGATCATCACCGACGCCTACCCCCTTAGTTACGGTGAAAAGAAGGCTTTCCCTTTGAAATATGTGGGTCGTGGGGGGCTTGATAATCACGATTTTATTTATCGTTTCACACCAACAAGGTTCGAATGGTTTCTTTTGCCAGATGGGGCTTATAACTACCATTTCGAAGTCTCGATGGCTGAAAGTTCTGAAAGGATAGTTTTTGGAAAGCCCTCGGACAACACCAAGGACAGAGTTTTTGTTATAGCAAGGCATCCAAGGTGCGACCTGTTCCCATATAACCCACCTCAAGAATACTGTGGCAACTAATCTTTTTAGTCCACCTTTGTGATGAGGTGCGCTGGCACTAAAACAAAAGGAAGCCCAATCGATATGGATTCCTTTTGACCATCCCCATCCACATCCAGATCAGGCTGTAAATATGCCTGCACATACTGGATGACAATATCCTTCGTGTAGGGAGGAGGGAACCCGCTTGCTGGAGCACTTTGAAGTACGGTTATGAGGTCTTGTTGCCTTATTGCACCAGCGAGCACGCCCTGCCCATATCCAAAGCCCTGCGAAAGCGAAAGTTGTGCCTCGAGCCTTGCCCATGCCATCACAACCTTTAGCCTCAGGTCCCCAAAGACTAGAAAGATTGGGGCGAAATACCCCTGCCCCCCTGCCCTAAGCGTGTTTCCTTCTATTACAGCGTTATCCATCATGAAAAGTGGGTCACACTGCCCACTTACGGTTTGAGAATACACATCGAAATAACAACCAGATACATTGGGGTCGCACGAAGCACCTATGTGCAGTCTTCCATAATATATGGCGATTGGATATGGTCCACCTTGATAACTGTTGCTACGAAACTCGAGGAACATGGCGAAAGAGCCATTTCCAACTGCCTTCACAACCTCGGGATTGAACAGCCACGAGAGTATCGAGAATGCATTGTCAATCCCCTTGACGCAAGAACCTTTTGGTGCACAAGTTGCCTGATTCCCGTCCACATCTAGCCCCTGCCCCACATTCCCAGAAACACCAAAACTAAGGCTTGTCGTCTTCCCGACAGGGTCAAAAAACTTGGAAGTGCCTGAACATACGCCCTGAGCGCACTGGTCGTTTATTGTGCACACATTCATGTCATCGCATGGACCGCTAAAAGGCTCGTAATAGCAACCAGTAACTGCGTCGCAAAGGTTGTAGGTGCAAGGGTTGTGATCGTCGCATGCAATAGGGGTACCCTGACATATCCCGTCCTTGCAAGTGTCCTGAACTGTGCACACAGAATGGTCGTCACAAGGCTTGGGGGGCGTGGGAGTGTGGATACAGCCCCATTGCTCGTTGCAGGTATCAACGGTGCATGGATTATTGTCGTCACAGTTCACCTGTGACCCACCCTTGCAGACTCCGTCTATGCAGCGCTCGCCCACAGTGCAAGCATTTCCATCATCGCATGGTCCTGTGTAAACCTGATGGCGACAGACCCCACTCTGGTCGCAAAAGTCCGCTGTGCACGGGTCCCCATCATCGCAAGACCTTAGATAACCCACGCACTTACCGTTTTCACAGTGGTCGCCGTCGGTGCACGGGTCATGATCGTCGCAAAAGCCAAATATAGGCTCGTGGATGCAGCCCACCATTGGATCGCAACTATCGTTTGTGCAAGGGTTGTTGTCGTCGCAAGAAACTTGTGTGCCAATACACTGCCCTGTGACGCAGGTCTCGCCCGTAGTGCAGGCGTTCTTGTCATCGCAAGCACCTGTAATTGGTTCGTGGTGACACCCGAATACATCACAATAGTCCCTTGTGCAAAGGTTTCCGTCCTCGCAATCAATGGGTGTGCCTTTGCATGTGCCCTGAACACAACGGTCATTCACGGTGCATGGGTCCTGGTCGTCACATGCGATACCGTCGCGTGGCGCAAAGACGCAACCGACATTAGGGTCGCACATGTCTTGTGTGCAAGGATTGTGGTCATCGCATCTCACAGGATAACCAGTGCACACATGCGAGGCATTGCAATAGTCGTTCACAGTGCATGCGTTGCCATCATCGCAGGCTCTGTAGTGATAGGTATGATAGCAACCATGGTCAGGCAAGCAAGAATCGTCGGTGCAGGGGTCATGGTCATCGCAATCACGAGGCACGCCCTTGCATGTGCCCATGCTACAGGTGTCGTTGACTGTGCATTCGTCACCATCGTCGCAAGGTTCCTGATTGTAGGCGAACACGCACCCCAAGGCATGGTCGCAATAAGCGGTGATGCAAGGATTGTTAGAGGCGCAAGGAACTTTTAGCCCTGTGCATCGCCCTTGAACGCAGTGGTCGTTGTAAGTGCAGGCGTCGTTGTCGTCGCACTCGCTCTCGTAAGGCACATGCTGGCATCCCTCGCCTTGCTTGCAGTAGTCAATGGTGCAGGGGTTCAAATCGTTGCAATCGGTCTGCCCAAAGGAATAGCATACCCCATCCGAGCCACACCTGTCAGGTGCGGTGCACGGGTCGCCATCATCGCACACAAGTCCTTGATAAGGCACGAACTCGGTCTGGCTGACCTCTGGAACGCAAAACAGGCACTGGTCGAAGGGACTTGGTTGCAACGCAAAATAGCACTGCGAATCTATAAGACAAAAACCCGAAACGATTTCTGTCACGCATTCGCCATTATCCGACACATACACTCTGGTGCATGGAAGGTCATCTTCCTGACACACAAATGCGTCTTTTGAGTCAAGCCCCACCTCTACATCACCCACATCTTCCACATCAGACTGGAAGTCTGGCGAAGAAGCTTCGCCCTCGTCTTCCCATACCCTCTCCTCCTGTGTATCTTCCTGTTTTTGGTTTTCCAGACCGTCCGCATCGGGAAATACCGCCTCTTCTTTGGCATCTACAGTCTCGCCCGCCAGATCTTTCAGCCCCTTGTCAAAGGCAAAGTCCATTCCAGCATCCGTTTGCAAAACATCATTTTTCGATACACCCCCCCCACAGGCAACCCAAAAAAGCCCCAAGGCTAATACAAGAATTTTTCTCCTCATATCAATACCTCCAGAACCCATCAAATACTACCACTTTGCCTTATTCTCGTGACACCAATGACCCCTTTTGTTTTTGACAAAAGGCGCATTACAGCGTCGAGCTGCTCTTGTCCTTCCACTTCCAAAACCATCCTCACTTCAGTCACTCTATCTCCAAGATTTTTGGTCGAGATGGATGCGATGTTGACCTTTTTGTCTGCAATTGCCTTGGTCACCTTTGCCAGAACGCCAGGCTCATCCACGCAACGGACTGAAACAGGCACCCCAAAAACCCCCTCGATGTTTTTGAGCCAGTATGCCTCTATTAGTCTCTCTGGCTCGACCGCCTGAAGAGACTTGCACCATTCCGCATGTATCGTGACCCCACGTCCCCTTGTGACAAATCCAATAATCTTGTCCCCTGGTATCGGATTGCAACACTTCGCGAGGTGCAAAAGTGTATCTTCCACCCCATCAACGCCAATACCTTTGGGTCTTCTCGTAAAGAAATCGAGCAAACTTTTTGGTTCTTTTTTTGGTTCTGGCGGGGGTTGTGATTCCTCTGCATCTGGCTTTACGATCTTTAGTACTTCGAATGGCTTTATCTTTGATGTGCCAACCTTTAGCAATAGTTCGTCAACAGAAGAGGACCTTGTTTTTTCCAAGATCGCCTGAAAAGCCTGTTTGTCTTCGAGAATCTTCTTGAAGTTCAGGTCGCACCGTTTGAACTCCTTTTCCAAAAGCTCCTTGCCAATCTCTGTGGCATGAGCCCTTTCTTCTGCTAAAAAGAAAGCCCTGATCTTGTTTTGTGCCCTTGCGGTCGCAACGAAGCTAAGCCAGTCCCTTTTTGGTCTCCCTTGCTTCGATGTTATGATTTCAACCCTATCGCCAGAATGAAGTTTAGTCGACAAAGGAACAAGCCTTCCGTTCACTTTGGCCCCAACGCACCTGTGCCCGACCTCGGTGTGTATCTCGTAAGCAAAGTCAACAGGAGTGGCGCCTTTGGGCAGGACCCTAAGTTCCCCTTTTGGGGTGAAGACAAATATCTCATCGACGAAAAGTGCGACCTTTATCGTGCTCAGGAACTGGTTCGGGTTTTGCACTTCGTGGGCGAAGTCTATAAGTTGCCTAAGCCAGTTGAACTTTTCCTGAATCTTTTGAGCTACAGAGCCGCCTTCCTTGTATGTCCAGTGTGCAGCAATCCCAGATTCTGCGACTTTGTGCATCTCCCATGTCCTGATCTGCACCTCCATTGGTTCGCCAAGTGGTCCGAAGACGCTTGTGTGAAGCGACCTGTAGCCGTTCGGTTTGGGCACATTTATGAAGTCCTTGAACCTTGCAGGTATCGGAGTCCATCTGCTATGTATGTGCCCCAGAACCTGCCAGCAATCAGGGATGGACTGGACGATTACCCTGAAGGCGACGAGGTCATAAACCTGTTCCAGTTCGATCCCCTGAGTCTTCATCTTCCTGTATATGCCGAAAAGGTGCTTTTGCCTTCCTGTCACCTCGAAACCGCTCAGTCCAGCATCCTCCAGTATCTTCGTGATCGCATTGATGACCTCTCGAATGTATCCCTTTCTTTCCTTCAGTCTTTCTTCGACACGCCTCTTGAGTTCCTCGAAGTCTTCTCGCCAAAGAAACTGAAAAGAAAGGTCTTCGAGTTCGCTTCGAACCCACGATATCCCGAGGCGCTCGGCAAGAGGGGCGTATATGCGCAATGTCTCTTCTGCGATTTCTTTCTGCTTTTCTTCAGTCATGAACTGAAGTTCCCTCATGTTATTCAGGCGGTCGCACAGCTTCACAAGCAATACCCTTATGTCTTTCGACATCGCTACGAGCATCTTTTTGAAGTTTTCCGCCTGCTTCTCTTGCTTCGAGGTGAACTGATACATTTTGAGCTTTGTAAGTCCGTCAACGATCTCGGAGATCTCCTTGCCGAACTGTTCTTCCAGATCAGCCGAGCGCTCGGGCTGGTCTTCTCGGACATCGTGTAAAAGCGCAGCACATATACTTGGCACATCGAGTTTCAATGTAGCAACCAGATCAGCCACAGCAAGCGGGTGCTGGATATAAGGAAGTCCAGAAAGCCTGAGTTGCCCCTGATGTGCCCTGTCCGCATATTCGTAAGCCTTGAGGATTGGAGTTATATCAACATTTGGAAGATAGGACCTGACTTTTTCACATACGTCCTGAATCTTGTACATGTACCCCTCCATAAAGCGGGGTATCATCGTTATTCATGGTATCGAATTTCATTGAGCAAATAAACACCCGCGGAGCCTTTTTTACGCCGATAGAGTTAGTGGAAGGATGAGGATGGCGAAAAAGCGTTAGGTCGTGGTTCAACTAAAGGAAGTCTTTGGGGGTGAGGAAATGTTTTCGAGGGCTTCTAAATATCAAAGTAACCTACGATGAAAGTAGGCATGCACAGCCAGTATTGTTCAGTCGTTTTCCTTTCCTGCACGAGCTCATAGACATTCACGCATCTCCATGGTGAAAACATGGTCAAGATCGGGGCGTGGGGTGCGTGAGGCGTAGAGCAGCACCCCTCCCAAGCACCTTACTGCCCACCAGCTTTGCTAGGACGCCCGGCCCTTTGCCACATGATGGCTTAGCGTCCATTCTTAGCACACCCCCAATCTCGGTTGTGTCGCCACTTTCTTCGCCTTATGGTGTCTGGGGGTGCGCTGTGAGCACACTCCCGAGCTTCGCTGGGACGCCCGCCCGTTCCAGTACAGTTATAATACCTTGTTCACCCACCTCGCTTTCGCGGGGTGGGTTGGTGTCAGGCAAGCTCCAGAGGAGCTCCGCCGCCCTCATTTTTTGTTTTTGTGCGTAAAGCACCACGGAGGGATTGAGCCCTCTGGAGCTTGTCACAGCGAAAAGAGCCACTAGGAAATTTGCGCCGTGCATCTATCGCACGAGCGCCAGTACTGGTGCAGCCTAATCGCTGTGACTTGCCTGACAAGGTAAAGGTAATTATAGCAGCAGGAGGTGATTTTATGAAGGCATTCGTAGGTATAGATTGGGGCAGACACGATTTATGGGTCGCAGTGGTTGACCAGGATGAGAACACATTAGGAGCGAAGAGATTCGACAACACGATGAGAGGTGCGAAGGAGATGGTTGAATGGATCTTGAAAGTGTCTTCATGCGAGAAGGAAG
>Ga0272449_1004408_pt1 | contig 11443 bp, 2 predicted proteins | sample YNPCB0241_FD_198679 | JGI IMG/M metagenome (GOLD analysis project Ga0272449, IMG submission 198679) | Hot spring sediment microbial communities from Yellowstone National Park, WY, United States - YNP-CB-024-1 | ecosystem: Environmental > Aquatic > Thermal springs > Hot (42-90C) > Sediment...
AGGGGGCGCCACTGGCCCTCATGCTGGCCTGAGGGATTGGGGAAGAAAAGCGAAACGGCAGGGAGACGTGCCTCTCTTCCCCCCCCCCTTTGCCGAATTTTGAACAATCACACAAGCGTGAGTTGTGGATGCGGGGAGTGCGCCGGAAGCAGCCGCCGTTGCGGGCGCTGAATGGCCGCGCTGGAGAGGGAGGACTGGAATTCCCGCCGCAATCAGGCGATGGCGGCACTGATGGCGCGGGCGAGGCTACGGGTGACGGCTGGGGGCTGGTACGGAAGGGGGAAGGGGATGAAGGAGCAGTGGGTGCTGTTTTCCACCGAGGCGCGATGGGAACCGTGGGAGTCTCTGGATGTCCGGCCTCAGCAGTCGGGGCTGTTGGGCTTTTCCCGGACGTACGGGGCGTTGACAGGGCGGGATATACAGCGAGCGGTGGAAAGCAGCGCAGCGGGCAAGGTCGGGGAAGCAGGTACGCCGCACCCGCTGCGGTACACGTTCGCCACGCGCTTCCTGCAGGCGGTGGGCGACCTGGCGACACTGCAGGATGTGCGCTTCCTTACGATGTGCTCGGCAGCAAGATCACCCCAGATAGTCGCGCAGTTTGCGGCTGCGGACGGGGTGGCGCAACTTGCGCAGCGCTTTGGCCTCAATCTGACGGATGCGCTCCCGGGTGACCCCCAGTTCCCGACCAACCTCCTCCAGGGTGTGGGGCCGTCCGTCTCGCAGGCCGTGGCGCAGTTCCAGGACCGCCCGTTCCCGCTCATTCAGCACGTCCAGCGCGCTGCGAATCTGCTCCTCTAGGAGGTGCCGGAAGGTGGCATCATCGGGCGGAGGGATGCTCTCGTCCTCAATGAACTCTCCCAGGTTCCCGCTTTCTCCCTCTCCGACCGGTGTCTCCAGCGAGACCGGCTCCTGGGAGAGGCGCTGGATGGCGCGGATTTTGGCCGTGGCCTGGCGCAGACGATGCTCCACGGGTGGCGGAATCGGCTTTCCCTCCGCCATCGCCTGCCGGATGATCGCGGCGTCTCCTTCCTCCACCATGCCCATCTCCAGGGCCAGTTCCTCCGGCGTCGGCGCCCGCCCATATTGCTGGGTCAACTGCTGCTGGAGGCGGGCCATCCGGCTCATCGTCTCCACCATGTGGACGGGGATGCGGACGGTGCGGGACTGGTCGGCAATCGCGCGGCTGATCGCCTGACGGACCCACCAGGTAGCATAAGTGGAGAATTTGAAGCCCTTGGTGTGGTCAAACTTCCGGATGGCCCGCAGCAGGCCCAGGTTGCCCTCTTGGATGAGGTCCAGGAACGCGATACCCCGGCCGATAAACCGTTTGGCGATGCTGACGACGAGCCGGAGGTTGGCCTGGATGAGGTTCTGCTGGGCCTCGGCGGCCCGACTGTCCACGTCGGCCCAGGCCAGGGCCAGTTCTTCTTCCGTGGGGGTAAATCTGCGCAACCGGCGCGGGCTGGGCAGACGGCCATCCCGAACCCAGTGTCCATGCAGAACGTCCAGCGTGGCCTCCGGGAGCAACAGGAGATGGATCAGCAACTCCATCATCAGACGGGTCAGGTCGCCGCCCCGCCCATCCTTCACAGAGGTGTCGGTGGCCTCCAGGAACTCGTAGGTGTACGACTGCATCGGCGGGAGCATTTGATGACGCAGGGCACGCGCCTCCTGGGCAATGGCAGCGAAGTCCGGCGGGGCGATGCCCCCATTCCGGCACGCCAGGAGGATGTCATCCCAGAGGGCCAGTCCGTCCCGGACCAGTTGCTCCCAGACGTCCCGATGGGTGGGCGGGCGGCGCAGGCGCTTCTGGGCCCGCTCCCGGGCCCGGGTCAGGAATGTCGCCGCCTCCCGAATCGTGGAGAGCCACATCTCCTGGTGCGGCTCCAGAAGGGCCACCTGACCGATGTCCCGCAGGTAAGCCCGGACGGGGTCCGCCGCTGGCTCCTCCCCTTCCGCCAGCGCTTCCAGGTCCAGGTCTTCCAGTTCGTCAATGGTTGGCTCCGCTTCCTCCAGAGCCAGCTCATCCAGAACCAGGTCTTCCGGAAAGAACGTCTCCTTCCGCGTGTCACCCGGCGGGGAAGCGGGAACCCGATTCCTGCGACTCATCGGGGTCCTCCTTCGGAAAGTTCTTCTACCCAAAGAGGGGAGGAGGCCCAGCAACGGCTATAGAGGGCCTGTTGAACTCGCAGGAGGGCGCGGGCGTTCTCCTCCAGCGCCTGACCGTACCGGTCCGCCTCCGATGGCGGGGCCTCTTCCGTCAGGACGCGCAGTTCCGCCCTGGCGCGCCGGAGGTTCCGTTCCCGCAGTCGGAGAACAGCCTGCACCCCCTCCCGCAGCCACTGCTCATCGGAGAGGTCGGACGGCGGCTCCGGCAGGCCGTCCAGCCGGAGGACAACGGCCTCCGGCAATTGTCCCCGCAGATGGGTCGGGTCCGCCGTACCTCCCATCAGCATCTCCTCCCAGGCTTCCAGCGCGGCCCGGCAGGCCGGGTCGTTGAAGTCGCCGGGCCCCAGGGGAGGGATGTCCCACTCCTCCAGCGTCCGGTTGACCGCATCCAGCAGCCAGGGCTGACGCAGGAGCGTCGCCAGGCAGTACCCCTCCAGGTCGGCGACGGGGGTCTCTCGGGGAGCGCGCGCGGGTCCGGCGGAAACCGGCGTCCGCTGCGCGGCCTGCCGCTCCGCCTCGTAGAGGCGGGAGAGGACAGTGCGGGCATCCACCCGCAGGGCCCGGGCCACTTTCTGAGCATAGGTCTCCCGCTCCACCGGGTCGCCCACGTCCCGCAGGAGAGGGATCATCGCCTCCACCACCCGGGCTCGCCCCTTGGCGTCCTCCAGGTCGGTCTGGCGGAGGAGTTGCTGCAGGACGAACTCCACCACCGGCAGGGACTCCCGCACCAGGAGGGGCCACCGGGCCGGGTCCTGGCGGATCAGGTCGTCGGGGTCGTGGCCGGGTGGCAGAGTGAGGACGCGGATTTCGGCGCCCAGCCGCCGCTCAAAGCCCACCAGTCCCCGGGGGTTGAAGACCGGGGTCAGTTCCCGGTCCATCGCCTCCCGGGCCACCTCCAGGCCGCGCAGGGTGGCCTGGACGCCCGCCGCGTCCGGGTCCAGCGCCAGGATGAGGCGCCGGGTATACCGTTTCAGGAGGCGGACCTGGGTTTCGGTGAGCGCGGTGCCCATCTGGGCGACGACGTTCCCAAAACCGGCCTGATGGGCCTGCATCACGTCCATATACCCCTCTACGATGACGACGCACTCCTCCCGGCGGATAGCGTCCCGGGCCATATCCAGGCCGAAGAGCAGGCGGCCTTTGTCAAAGAGGGGGGTCTGGGGGGAGTTGATGTATTTGGGGACCCCCTCCGCCTCCAGCGTGCGGGCGCCGAAGCCGACCGTCGTGCCGTGGGGGTCGCGAATGGGGATCATCAGCCGGTCGCGGAACCGGTCGTAGGTGGAGCCGTCCTCCCGCTCCACCAGCAGGCCGGCGCGGACCAGTTCAGCAGGGGTGAAGCCGCGCCCGGTCAGGTGGGCCCGCAGCGCGTCCCAGGCCGGGAGACTGTAGCCCAGTTGGAAACGGAGAATTGTTTCCGAGGTGAGGCCGCGACGGGCGAGATATTCCCGCGCCCGGGCCGCCTCGGGGGCGTGGAGGAGCAGGTGGTGGTAATACCGGGCGGCCTCGGCAATGGCGGCCTGCAGGCGGGCATTCTCCTCTTCCGCCCGGGTCTGTTCCGGGGTGCGGGGCCGCAGGACCACTCCGGCCCGACGGGCCAGTTCCTCCAGCGCGGTGGCGAAGTCCCACCCCTCCCGCTTCATCACAAAGGTGAAAATATCCCCGCCCTCGCCGCAGGCGCCAAAACAGTGCCAGCGCTGGGAATCGGGGAAGACGTAGAAGGAAGGGGTCTTCTCCGCGTGGAACGGGCAGAGGGCGCGGTAGTACCGTCCCGCCCGCTGGAGGGGAACATAGGCGCTGATGACATCCACGATGTCCAGACGCTCTTTGATTTCGTCCACCACACCCATCGGGTCTCCCCCTGCGCCTGTATTCTACCCGATAGTGGCAAAGGAGGCAAGTGAGGAGTGTCCGCAGTGGTCGGGCAACCTCGCGGCTCTCGTCCCCCGGTAGGGGCAAACAAAAAGGGGCGAAGCGGGTGACCATGCGCCCGCTCCGCCCCCTGTACGGGGGGATACCCCATCCGATCAGCGGAATACCAGCGGCAGGTAGACCCGGTACGGCAGGGCCACCGTGCCCACCACCGCGCGCACCGGCCCGTGCACCGTCTCCCCGCCGGAGGTATCCACGTCCGCCAGCCAGTACCACCAGGTGCCGTCGTAGGGCACCGTGTCCGTGTAGACATAGGTCGCGCCGCCGCCCCGCGCCCCGGAGGGGACGAAGGCCACCGCCTCCGCCCGGGCGAAGTCCGCCACCGGCGCCCGGTACAGCCGGAAGCCGAAGGTGTTGATCTCCACCGCCGTCGCCCACTCCAGCCGGACCTGCGGCCCCGCCGTCCCGCCCACCCGGAAGTACAGCAACTCCACCGCCGTCGGGATGTTCACGATGACCTCGTCGTCCCGCGGCTCGTTGGCCGGGTTGTCGTAGACGTCGTAGGGACCCTGCACATAGGCGGTGTTGACCGTCGTGGTGATGTCGTGCACCACGCTGAAGACGGTGGTGATGCGGAACGACTCGCCCGGCGCCAGGTCGCGCCCGAAGCCGTTCGGCGCCGGCCCGGTCAGGTCGTGCCAGGTCAGCAGGCCGTCGTCGGCGTCCTCCTCGGGGTACGGCTCGGCCCAGAAGAAACTCAGGTAGTACGGGTCGTAGGCGTCCAGCAGTGGCAGGACGTCAATGGTGCTGATGCCGACGTTGGTGATGACGATGGTGAAGGTGACGTAGTTCGGGAAGACGTCGTCCAGGTCGGCGGAGACCAGTTGCTTATCCAGCGCGATGGCCGGGTCCACGATGGCGACCGGCGCGTCGTCGGTGTCGGTGAGGACGCCGCCGGGATACTCGCCGCCGACCAGCGCGACGTTCCAGTAGGTGCCGGTGACGCCCGGCGTGGCGGTCACGGCGAAGGTGACGGTGATGCTCTCGCCGGGGGCCAGCGGCCCCAGGTTCTGCCAGACCAGCCGCGGTTCGGCGATGACGTCCGGGTCGGATGGGTCGCCGGAACCGACGACGTAGTGGAAGTCGGTGGGCAGGGTGTCGGTCAGCACCAGCGGGTCAAAGGTCACCTGCCCGGTGTTGGTGATGCGGATGGTGTAGGTGAAAGGCATATGCCGGACGGCCTCGCCGGGCACGACGTCTTTGGTCAGTTCCAGGCCCGGCACCAGCGGGGTGGTGGGTTCTTCGTCCCCGTTGTTGCCGGGGTTATCGTCGGGCGTGTCGGAGCCGACAACGACCGCGTTGGTGAAGACGTCGGTCGTCGTCACCAGCACCCGCACGGTGACCGTGAGGCGCCGGACCTCACCCACGGCCAGGTTGCCCAGGCTCCAGACCAGCGGGTTGGGGCCGGAGGATTGCGCCGGCTCGGCGGAGACGAAGGCCACCTCGGGCGGCAGGGTGTCGGTCACCGCCGCGTTCCGGGCCACCGACGGACCGTTGTTGGTGACGAGGAGGGTGTAGGTGAGCAGGGTGCCCACGATCACCGGGTCGGGGTCATCGCTCTTGGTCACGGCCAGGTCGGCCCGGGTCTGGACGGGCGTGGTGATGTCGTCCGTATTCGTGAGACCAGAGGTATCGGTAATGGCGACGGCATTGTAGATGAACGCGCCGGCAGGCACGCCGCTATCCACCCGCACCACCAGCGTCACCACGCCCGAGGCCGGCGGGTTGACCGTCCCCAGGCTCCAGGTGACCACACCACCCGCGTGGCCGCAGGGCGCGCCATAGCAGGCCTGGTAGGTCGTGCTCACCGGCACCGTGTCGCTGATGGTCACGCCGAAGGCCGGCTCGTTCCCGCTCACCGCCCAGGCCAGAGTGTAGGTCAGCAGGTCCCCGGCCTGCACTACCGCCGGGTCAGCGGTCTTGGTCACACTCAGGCTGTGGGCACTCTCCACCGGCGTGGTGACCTCATCTGTGTCCGTCAGACCCGAGGTGTCGGTGATGGCCACCGCGTTGTAGATGACCGTCCCGCTCACCAGCGGGCTGTCCACCCGCACCACCAGCGTGACCACGCCCGAGGCCGGCGGGTTGACCGTCCCCAGGCTCCAGGTGACCACACCACCCGCGTGGCCGCAGGGCGCGCCATAGCAGGCCTGATAGGTCGTGCTCTGCGGCACTGTGTCGCTGATGGTCACCCCGAAGGCCGGCTCGTTCCCGCTGACCGCCCAGGCCAGGGTGTAGGTCAGCAACTCCCCGGCCTGCACCACCGCCGGGTCCGCCGTCTTGGTCACGCTCAGGCTGTGACTGCTCTGGACCGGCGTGGTGACCTCATCGGTGTCCGTCAGACCCGAGGTGTCGGTGATGGCGACCGCGTTGTAGATGACCGTCCCGCTCACCAGCGGGCTGGCTACCTGAACCACCAGGGTCAGGACGCCGGTGGCCTGGGTGGTGCCGCTCTCCGGCGGCAGGAAGTCACCCAGATTCCAGATCACCGGGCCGGTCCCGCCCACGCCGGGGTCGCTCGTGGCGGGCGGGGTGGCCGTGTAGAACGTCGTGTGCGGCGGCGTCGTGTCGCTCACCACCACGCCGTAGACCGGCTCGTCGCCGGTAATCGTGTAGGCCAGCGTGTAGGTGAGCAGGTCGCCTGCCTGCACCGGGGACGGACTGGCCGATTTGACCACTTCCAGCGTGTGCGACGAGGTCACCGTGTCCGTGACCGTGTCCGTCGTCGGCGTGGGCACCTGCGTGCAGGTGACCGCACCGGTGTTGACAATTTGCAGCCCGTTCGTCAGCGGCAGGTTCACCGTGACGGCAAAGGTCAGGTAGACCGGCATATTCGGCGGCAGCGCATTGATGCTCCACACCAGCACCGGCAGGCCGGAATCATCGCGGCTATCGCCGCCGGCGATGGAGCCCGGCACGTAGGTCGTGTGGGCCGGGACGGTATCGCGGACGGTGACATTCAGCGCCGTCTCGTTGCCCGTGTTGGAGACCACCAGAGTGTAGGTCAACAGGTCGCCGGGCCGCAGGTCGCCACCGTTGGCGTCCGTGCTGAACTTGACCAGGTTCAGAACCGGCGCACTGCTGACCGGCGTGGTGACCGTGTCGGTGTCGGTGACGCCCTCGGTGGAGGTGACCCAGGCGGTGTTGGTGAGGACCGTGCCGTTGGGCAGCGGCGAGTCCACCTGCACCAGCATCGTCAGCACGCGCGGGATGCCGATGTCCAGCGTGCCCAGGGTCCAGGAGACGACGCCGCCCGCTTCGCCGCACGGCGCCGGACCGCAGGACTGGTAGGTGGTGTTGGCCGGGACGGCGTCGGTGACCACGACGCCCGTCGCCGAGACGATGCCGGTGTTGGTGACGATCAGGGTGTAGGTCAGCAGGCCGCCCGCTTCCACAGGGCTGGGTTCGGCGGATTTTTCAATGTCCAGCGCCGGGTAGCCGATCTGTACCGGGACGGTATCGGTGGGGATGTCATAATCCCGCTCGTCCGGCGGCTCGCCGGGCCAGTTGTCGTAGGCGCCCCGGGCGGAGTTGGTCAAGGTCAGGCCCGCGCCGATGTCCCAGGCCACCTGCGCGGTGAAGGTGATGGTCACGTAGCCGCCCACGTTCAGTTGCGAGACCGTCCAGGCCGGGTAGTTCCCGCTCAGGGTTGCCGTGACCGGGTCGGTGACGGTGAAGCCCACCGTGGAGACGAAGGACAGGCCGGCCGGGAGGCTGTCGGTGACCACCAGGTCGTAGGCCGGCCAGGTGCCGTTGTTGGAGAGGACCAGCGTGTAGGTGACGATGTCCCCCGCGCCCAGCGGGTCGCGCGGCACCTGGACGGACTTGTCCAGCGTGACGTTCGGCTCGGCCACGGTGACAGTGACCGGGTTGGACGAGATGGGCCCATAGGGATTGTCACGGTAGTCAAAGACCGCGACGTCAGTGATCTGCGTGCCCGCCGTCACCGTGACCAGGTCCCGCACCGTGGCGGTGATGATGACTGTCACCTGCGTGTAGGTGGGGATGGTGGTGAAGGTCGCGGTCACCACCTGGCCGCTGAACGCGGCGTTGGGGCTGACGGCGTCAATCCGCAGGCGGCTGTCCACCACATCGGTGAAGACGACGTTGTGGAGCACCGCGCCCACGGGCGGGACGGGCAGGGTGATGGAGAAGACCACCTGGGAGCCGACCGTGACCGTGGGCGGAGCCACGCTCTTGCTCAGGCCGGTGGCCAGCGGGGTATGCAGGGTCGTTGTGTCGGAGATGGGGCCGTAGTTCCGGTCGCCGGGGACGGGGCCGGGCAGGCTGGACCAGGTCGCCTCGGCCCGGTTGGTCAGGTCGGTTGCGGCCGGGGCATCCGAATCCACCGTCGCCACATACTGAATCACTAGTTCGCCGCCCACCGGGATGCTGAAGGCCGGGGTGAAGGCGACGGTGAAGACGCCACTGGCCGGGTTGTAGCCGGTAACGTAATCCGAGGCCGCCACCGGCGCGCCGTTCAGGGTGACCGTGATGAGCGCGGGCGACGTGGCCCGCATCCCGACCGGCAGGGTGTCGGTGAAGACGACGTCGTAGGCCGGGCTGGCCGTGATGGCGGAACTGTTGGTGATGCGGACGGTATAGGTGACGGCCTGGCCCACTACGACGGTGCTGGAAGTGGGCGGGTCGCTGGCCTTGACCAGGGTCAGGCTCGGCTCGGTGACAGTGAAGGCCGGCTGGTTGGAGGGCGTGGGGCCGCCGTCCTGGTGGCGCAGCACGGCCAGGTTGGTGATGACCTCACCGGCGTCGGCGCCCAGCGGGTCGGAGAGGACGGCGGTGACGGTAATGAAGCGCTGCTGGTCGTGCGGGATGCTGGCGTAGGTCACGGTGAAAGCGTTGCCCGCGATGACCACCGTCCCGTCCGGCCCGTCGGCCACTGCGTGCAGTTGCAGGCGGGCATCCAGTTGATCGGTGACCGTCACGTTGTAGAGGGTGGCGGTAATGGGCGTCGCCGGGACGACGACCACGTAGGTGACCACGTCGCCCAGGGTGGCCGTGGGCGGGGTGACGGTCTTGAGGATGGCCGCGTCCACGGTGCGGTGGGAGACGCTATCCGCGCCGTCGGTGTATTCCCGTTCATCGGGCGTGTACGGGCCGGGGCCGTCGCCGGGCTGGGAGTCGTAGTACGGGATAGCCGCAGTGTTGGTTAGGATGAGGTTTGCCCCAACGGTGTCGGTCACCTGGGCGACGACGGTGATGACCGCCACGCCGGGCTGGCCGCCGTTCCAGTCCGTGCCCCAGAGTTCGTTCACCCGCCAGGTCAGCACCCCGGTGGCCCCCACGGCAGGCTCATAGGTGAAAGCGACCGTCGGCGGGGCCGTGCTGGCAATGGTGGAGGTCACGTAGAACAGTTCCGCCGGCAGCACGTCGCTGATGACAATGTCGTAGGCCGGGCCGTGGCCGGAGTTGGTCACCGTCAACGTGTAGGTGATGCGGTCGCCCGCGCCGACGTACGCGCCGGGCGGCGGGGTGCTGGACTTATCTATGGACAGGAGCGGCTGGATGACCCGGTTGGTCACATCGTCGGTGACGACATCGGTCCCAAACCACAACTCCACATAGTTGCCCGGCCAGAAGTAATCCGTTGGCGTATCCCAGACCCGGTTCCCTTGCGCATCTACACCCACTGCCTTGGCGCAGAAGGTAAGCGTGACCACTGTCGGCAGGTCCTGCTCACTGGTGATGGGTGCAAAGGTCCAGGAAATCACCTGACGGCCAGCGTCAATACCAATGACTCGGTCAACAATGCCTACGTTCACTGTGGAAGGCGTCCAAGTCAGGGACTCGCTGTCAGTGATATACCAGATGCCCTCTGTGGGTGAGTCCCGCAATAAGTAGCCCGACCAGGCGATTCCGGCCGGGATGGTGAAGACCAGATGGTAGGTGACGATGTCCCCCACCCGCAGGACCGGCGGCTCGGTGGATTTGGAGACGGTCGGCTGCGCCGTCTCCACCGAGGCCTGATCGGTGTTCGTGTAGGGCCGCACGCCGGGGATGGTCTCCGTGAGGGAGTGGTAGAGGATGCCCACCGTGTTGGTCAGCCAGGCGTTGCTCAGGGCCTGGGTGATGCGCGCTGTATAGGTCAGCAACACAACATTGGCCGGGGCGGTGTTGCTGATGTAATCCACCGTCCAGGTGAGGATGCCCGGCCCGACAACGGGCGCGCTGCGGTCGTCCCCGCCGTAAAGAGCGGTGACCGAGATGCCCGCCGGAACCGCATCGGTGATGTGGACCGAGTAGGCCGGGCTGGAGCCCGTGTTGGTCAGGCGGATGGTGTAGGTCAAAAGCGCCGTCCCGTCCAGGTCGGTCAAACGGCCGGTGCTGCTCTCCACGGATTTCTCCACCAGCAGGCGCGGCTCGCCCACGGTGGTGCTCACCACGTTGCTATTGGTGACCGGCGCGGTGGCGTGGCTCATCCGGGCCACGTCGGTGAGGACGTCGCCTGCGTTAGCACCCAGGTCGGTGTGAATGCGCGCCGTAATGGTGACGTAAGCCTGGGTATCGTGCGGGATGGAGGCAAAGGTCGCCGTGACCGTCTGGCCCGACCAGCCATAACTCCAGAAGGTGTCGTGGGCAGTGACCGCCACAATTTGCATCCGGCTATCAATGGTGTCCGTCACCGCCACGTTGTAGAGGGTGGCGGAGATGGGGCGGTCGGGGATGATGAGGGTGTAGGTGACCAGGGTGCCCAGGGTGGCAGTGGGCGGCGGGCTGAAGGTCACGGTCTTGGAGAGGCCAGCGTCCACGGTCTGGACGGCGGCAGAGTGGGAGCCGCCGCTGTAGCCGCGCTCCACCCCCACCGGGCCGCTTCCGGGCTGGCTGCTGTAGGAGAGGAAAGCCTGGTCCGAGAGGACGGTGTTAGCGGTGATGCCGTCGGAGACCGAGAGCACCACGGTCAGGGTGATGGCGGTGTGCTGGCCCCAGGTGTAGGGGACGGTGGGCGTCAGGTGGTTGACGCCCCAGGTGAGGACGCCGGTGGCGCCAGGGATGGGCGAGGGCTCTGCCACCACCTGCGCGGTGGGGTCATCGGAGGTCATCGTGTAGGTGACCAGGCTCATCCCCGCCGGCACCACGTCGGTGATGACCAGGTCGTAGCCGGGGATGGGGGACTGGTTGGAGATGGTGAGGGTGTAGGTCACCAAGTCGTTGGCGCCGACGGTGCAGGACTGGGTCCCCAGGCGGGTGACCAGCACATCATCAAACTGGCATGCGCCGGATGCGCATGCGTTGGCATAGAAGCCCACAGAGCCGGCCGGGCGCGGGGTGGAGTCAATCACATCAAAATACAGCTGGCCGTCCACATAACCCCGAATGCGAACCCTGC
>Ga0272449_1004409_pt1 | contig 11442 bp, 8 predicted proteins | sample YNPCB0241_FD_198679 | JGI IMG/M metagenome (GOLD analysis project Ga0272449, IMG submission 198679) | Hot spring sediment microbial communities from Yellowstone National Park, WY, United States - YNP-CB-024-1 | ecosystem: Environmental > Aquatic > Thermal springs > Hot (42-90C) > Sediment...
AGAAACCTTTGGTAGACGAAGGGGCATCTTACGGTGCCGCAATCTTAGCGTACTCAGGATATTCCAACGTCGATGTGAGAAAGGTATCTAAAGCTTGGTTCAAATTGAAGGAGACAAGCAAACCGACGCTTGAGAACACAGAAAGATATGGGAAGGTTTACGCGAGATTCAAGCAACTGTACCATGTTTTGAGAGACATGTTCAGGGAGGGACAGGCCTGAACGGCGCATTGGCCTACATTTTCCTGTTGATCAACGTCTTGTTGTCTTTCCAGATGCTTTTCGAAGCGCACAAGTTTTTCTACAGCGTGGCCGCCCTGGATGGAATGAAGATCGAGACAATGAACCTGTGGGGCAAGTTTTTCATCGTTGTCTTCGCGCTGTTGATCATCGCGATGATTGCGTATTTTGAAAACCGTTACAGAAACAGGGCCAAAGAAGGAATGAAGAAACTTCTTGATCGCTTCTTCATTTTCACAGGGCTTCAACTCTTGCTGATCACATTCTTCCAGACTCCTTTCTTCCTAGCGCTGGGCTACAGGCTAGGTTGGTTGGAGTGCGCGAGGTACTTTGTCAAACCTGCGCTTGGTATCCTGCTTGTGCTTTTCTCGCTGAGACTTCGTTCAAAACACGATCATTGAACGTACTGCATGTCGATGAGCGAGCAAGAACGTGAAAGAAGGTAGAACAAGAAGCCAGAATGAAAGATGCTGAAAAAGAAGTGTGAAAACCGAGAACCATTTTACTTAATCCAGGGATATCACCCAACGCTGCGATTGACATGAATGTGACGGTTATGTCAAAATAATTGCGGTCAGTAAAGAAAAAACGGGGGTAGTTTCGTGCTCACTTACCTGTTAAGAAGGCTTTTGTTCGCAATACCACTTCTCTTTCTCATAGCGGTCGTCTCGTTCATCATCATAGAACTCCCACCGGGAGATTACTTGACAGTGTACGTGATGAACCTCAAGCAAAGCGGTGAGGCCATAGATGAAGCAGCTCTGCAGGTTCTCAGAACGCGCTACGGCCTCGACAAACCTCTCTTGTTGAGATTCTTCATATGGTTCAGAGGAGTTCTTAAGGGTGACTTCGGTTATTCCTTCATGTGGGAAAAACCGGTCAGTCAGCTCATTGGACCGCGCCTTTGGTACACGGTACTCATCTCGGTGCTGGCAACCGCTTTCGCTTGGGTCTTTGGTTTTCTCATCGGTGTCTACTCGGGCATTCATCAGTACTCGATAGGCGATTATGCATTCACCGTTCTCGGTTACATAGGCCTTGCGACTCCGAACTTTCTGCTCGCGTTGATACTCCTCTGGGCAGTGTACGTGACTTTCGGTGTGAGCTTAGGCGGATTGTTCTCGCCAGAGTACGCGAATGCTCCGTGGAGCTGGGCAAAGTTCGTTGATCTCTTGAAGCACATCTGGTTACCGGTGATCGTCATAGGTACGGGCAGCATGGCTGGCCTGATAAGGATTCTGCGTGCGAACTTGCTGGACGAGATCGAAAAGCCTTACGTGATTGCGGCAAAGGCAAGGGGCCTCCCCAGCAAGGAACTGTATTGGAAATATCCACTGCGAGTGGCGGTGATACCGTTCGCGAGTACTGCGGGATGGGTTCTGCCCGACATAGTTTCTGGCGCGGTTGTGACCGGGATCGTTTTGAACCTTCCGACAGTGGGTGTGATACTGGTTGATGCTCTTAAATCGCAGGACATGTATCTGGCGGGGAGCCTGGTCATGTTCTTGAGCATATTTACGATCATTGGAACGGTGATTTCCGACATCCTCCTCGCATGGTTGGATCCGAGAATACGTTTCGAGTGAGGTAGACCGGATGGCGATCAACGAGCGTGTTACCAAGAGAACCAAGGTTGAAGAAATTTATTTAGCGTCAGAATGGAAATTAATGTGGTGGCGGTTCAAGAAGAACAAGCTCGCGTTCGTCGGACTCGTGGTGTTGTTCGTTTTGTACGTCCTTGGTATCTTCTGTGAATTCTTCGCACCGTACAATCCGGAGAAAATCTACTCAGCTTACGTTTACGCTCCTCCACAGAAGGTACATTTCTTCAAGGATGGCAAGCTCACCAGGCCGTTCGTTTATGGTTTCAAGATCGAACGCGATCCACAGACTCTCAGAAGGATTTACAAAGAAGATCCGAGCAAAGTTTATCCGATCAAGTTCTTCGTGAGAGGAGACGAGTACAAGTTCTGGGGGATGTGGAAGACGAACCTGCACTTCTTCGGAGTGGAACGAGGCACGATGTTCTTGCTTGGCACGGATCGAATGGGCCGTGATGTTCTGTCGCGTGTGCTTTACGGAGCGAGGATATCGACCACGATCGGTTTGGTTGGAGTCTTTCTGAGCATGATGCTGGGTATCCTGATAGGTGGTGTTTCGGGATATTACGGTGGCTGGGTGGACAACTTCGTGCAGCGGTCGATAGAGTTCATCAGGAGTATTCCAACTATCCCGTTGTGGATGGCACTCGCAGCAGCGTTGCCGAGGTATTGGTCACAGGTGAAGGTCTATTTTGGCATCACCGTGATCCTTTCTCTGGTGGGCTGGACTGGTTTGGCGCGTGTCGTACGAAGCAAATTTCTGGCGCTCAAAGAGGAAGACTACGTTGTTGCTGCGAGACTTGCTGGTGCAAGCGAATTCAGGGTCATCTTCAAGCACATGTTGCCAGCCCTGACGAGTCACCTGATAGCATCCGTGACACTCGCGATACCGGGCATGATCCTTGGTGAGACTGGACTGAGTTTTCTGGGTTTGGGACTCAGATCTCCTGCGATAAGCTGGGGAGTTTTACTGCAAGAGGCGCAGAACATAAGAACTGTCGCATTGTATCCTTGGCTCCTTTCGCCTGCATTCTTTGTAATCGTGACAGTTTTGTGTTTCAACTTTGTTGGTGATGGTTTAAGAGATGCGGCAGATCCCTACAAGGCATGAGGGGAGGAGCATGAGGAAGGTTCTGGAAGTTAGGAACTTACGAACTCACTTTGAGCTTGTTGAAGGAACTGTTAGAGCCGTCGACGGGGTCAGCTTTCAGTTGAACGAGGGTGAGGTGCTGGGCATCGTCGGTGAATCAGGCTGCGGAAAGAGCGTGACGGCACAGTCTATCATGAGAATACTCCCAAAGTCGGCCAGGATCGTGGATGGGGAGATCTTGTTTTGGAACCAGCAAGATGTGGTGGATTTGACAAAGCTGGATTCTGAAGGCGAGCAGATGAGAAACATTCGAGGAAAAGACATCGCGATGATCTTTCAGGAACCGGCCGCGTGTTTTGCCCCAGTTTACACCGTGGGTGAACAGATGATCGAGGCCATCCTCTTGCACGAAGACATGTCGAAGCAGGAAGCGAGAAGACTGGCACTCAAAATGCTCGAAAAGGTCAAGATACCCAATCCAGAGAGCGTTCTGGACCGATACTCGTTTCAGCTCTCGGGAGGAATGTTACAAAGATGTATGATTGCGATGGCTCTGTCCTTGAATCCGAAAGTCTTGATAGCTGACGAACCAACGACAGCACTTGATGTGACGATTCAGGCACAGATAATCTATCTGGTGAATCAACTCCAAAAGGAGTACAGTTCTGCGATCATGTGGATCACGCATGATATGGGCGTGATTGCGCAGATATCTGACAGGGTTGCCGTGATGTACCTGGGACAAATCGTTGAGACGGCACCGGTCAAGGATCTTTTTCGAAACCCACTGCATCCTTACACGAGGGCGCTGTTGAGATCCATACCAAGGTTGGCCCGAAGGAAGAAGAAGCTTGAAGCGATAAAAGGTGTCGTACCCGATCCTTATAACTTACCCATCGGTTGCCGGTACCACAACAGATGTGACAGCTTCATCCAAGGTCTTTGTGATGAGCGAGAACCGACGGAAGTCGAAGTCGATGTAGCCCACAGAGTGAAGTGCTTCCTTTATGGGGGTAGATGATTTGGCCACTGGGCAGAAGTTGCTCGAAGTGAGAAACTTGAAGAAGTATTTTCCTATCGAAAAGGGGCTCTTCAAGAGGGTCGTAGCGTATGTGAAGGCAGTGGATGGCATAAGTTTCGATTTATTTGAAGGCGAGACCCTCGCCCTCGTTGGAGAGTCCGGTTGCGGTAAGACGACGACCGCACGCTGCATACTTCGAGCGATCGATCCGACTGAGGGTCAGATACTACTCAACATCGATGGAAGAATGGTGGACGTGGCAAAACTAAGTAGGAAGGAACTCAAGCCGCTCAGGAGGTATATGCAGCTGATCTTTCAAAATCCGTACACATCTTTGAACCCACGTTTGAAGGTGAAAGAAATCGTTGGAGAACCACTGTTCGTCAACAAGATCGCCAAGGGTAAGGAACTGGAAGAGAAGGTCGCCGAACTCCTGGAAGCTGTTGGTTTGAGGCCGGAGTACATGGTCAGATATCCTCACGCGTTCAGCGGTGGTCAAAGACAACGGATCGTCATAGCAAGAGCTCTGGCCCTGAGGCCGAGGTTGGTCATATGCGATGAGCCCGTTGCTGCCTTGGATGTGTCGATACGCGCGCAGATTTTGAACCTGCTCATGGAACTGCAGGAGAAGTTCAAGCTGACCTACATCTTCATCTCGCACGATTTGAGCGTGGTTCAACACGTGAGCGACAGGGTAGCTGTGATGTACCTCGGAAGGATTGTCGAGCTCGCGTCGACTGAGGAGCTCTTCGACTCGCCGAAGCATCCTTACACCGAATCCTTGCTTTTGTCGGTTCCCAAACCAGACCCGGAAGCAGTCGAAGAGTTCAGCCCCATAGAGGGTGAAGTTCCGAGCCCGGTCAATCCGCCGTCTGGTTGCCATTTCCATCCGAGGTGTCAGTACGCGGAAGAAGTCTGCAGGACAACGGCGCCTGAGTTTCGAGACGTGGGTTTACTCGAGAATCCGCACTACGTTGCTTGTCACTTTGCGGAAAGACTTTCGCTGAAAGGCGTGAGGCAACTTTAAGAAGGGGGGTATCTGCATGAGGGTTCGTGTGCTGGTGGTTTGTGTACTGGCTCTGATTGTGTCTTGGGCCTTCGCCTGGGGTGTGTACGCCACGCCGGCGGATATGGAGAAGCAAACCGGTAAGAAGATCACGCAGTACAAAGAATCACCCATGCTGGCAGACCTTGTAAAGCAGGGAAAGCTTCCTCCGGTGCAAGAGAGACTTCCCGAAGAACCACTCGTGATCATACCGCACGAGGAAGTAGGTCAGTTCGGAGGAACGTGGAGAAGGGTTTGGAAAGGTTTGGCGGACCAGTGGGGAATCTACAAGATCGTCGAACCACATTTGGTGTACTGGGACATGGAAGGCGGATCGTTCCTGCCGGGTCTCGCCAAGGCTTGGGACATACTCGAGGATGGAAGAGTCTACATCTTTTATCTGAGGAAGGGTGTCAAGTGGTCGGACGGACATCCATACACAGTGGACGACATACTGTTCTGGGTCGAAGACATGGTGGCGAACAACGATCTGACGCCGACCAAGCCGGAATGGTTCAGAATCGGAGGCCAGGAAACGAAGGTCACGAAGATCGATGACTACACGATCAAGTTCGAGTTTGGCAAACCTTACGCTTTGTTCATGCTCCAGGTCGCCTACAGCACAGGTTTCACAGGAGCTCCCAAGCATTATCTGAAGCGGTTCCATCCCAAGTACACGCCCATGGAAAAAATCGAGGAAGAGATGAAGAAGGTCTCCGGAGTGAACACCTGGGTCGATCTGTTCAACCAGAAGAACAACATAGTGAGGAACGTGGAGTTGCCAGTGCTCGGAACGTGGAAGGCCATCACTGACCCGACCGAACCGTTCTACGTGTTGGAGAGAAACCCATACTTCTGGGCAGTCGACATCGAGGGTAACCAGCTTCCGTACATCGACTACATCAGGCACGAATATGTGACGGACAACGAGATCATCCTTTTGAGGGCTATTTCTGGGCAGATCGACATGCAATGGAGGCATATAGGTGGCCTTGCTGCGGGAGCCGGAAATTACACGTTGCTGAAGGAGAACGAAAAGAAGGGTGATTACAGGGTTTTGAACTGGATTGCTGCGAATGGATCTGTCAGCAGGGTATCATTGAACCCCGCACACCCAGATCCGGTTCTGAGAAAGATCTTCAACGATGTCAGATTCAGAAGAGCCTTGTCTCTGGCGATTGACAGGGAGGAGATAAGCGAAGTTCTGTTTAACGGTATGGCCAAGCCCAGGCAGGCGTCTTTCGTGAGCGGTTCGGCCTATTACGATCCTGAGTGGGAAAAGGCGTACGCCGACTACAACCCGGACCTTGCGAACAAGCTGCTCGACGAGATGGGATTGAAATGGAACGCGAAGCGCGAGTACAGATTGCTCCCGGATGGCAGGCCTCTCAGGTTCACTGTTGAAGTTACTGGTCAGATGCATGCCGACGTATGGACCATAGTGAAGGAACACTGGAAGAGGATAGGGGTCTGGATCGAGGTCAACAACATCGAAAGGTCCCTGCTCGAGACCAGGATGGGTACGGGTGAGTACGATGCGGCCGTCTGGGCGTTCGACAGGGCAGCGCAACCATTGGCTTCCCCGATGCTCACCTTCCCGGCTGTCACACAGTACGCAGACTGGTGGTACGCACCGTGGTCCACATGGTTACAGGCTTACCTGAAGGGTGAAACACCACCCGCTGATGCAGAAGTGCCACCTCAGGAAGTTATCAGGCTCGTCGATCTGTGGCAGATGATACAGACAGCCACGAGTGATGAGGAAATCAAAGAGTACATGAGAGAGGTAACCAAGATCCACAGAGAGAACCTGTGGCTCATTGGAACGGTTGGTGAGGATCTATCGCCAGCGATCGTCAAGAACAACTTCAGAAACGTTCCAGAAAAGATCGTGACTGATGACGTTTTGAGAAGCCCACTTAACGCAATGCCCATGCAATTCTTCATCAAGCAGAAATGATCCAGGTGAACTTTCACTTCAGGGGCCTACCATTATGGTAGGCCCTTTCCACAATTTTCGTGAGAGGTGGTCCTTTTGATTGATATGAAAAGAAACGGTTTTTGGTACGGTGGGGAATGCTATCCGGAACAGTGGGACGAAGACACCTTCAAAAGGGATCTACGATGGATGAAAGAGGCGAACATGAACATCGCGACGATCGGCGTCTTCTGTTGGGCCATTGTCCAGAAGGACGAGTCCACTTACGATTTCTCCTTCTTGGACAGAGCGCTCGAGATCTTGGAGCATGAAGGATTCTATGTTTGCCTGGCTACGCCGACGGCTGCCCCGCCACTCTGGATGGTTCGAAAGTATCCTGAGATCTTGTCTGTGGATATGAACGGGCACAGGAGAAAACCCGGTGGCAGGACGAATTTCTGTCCAAACAGCGAAAAATACAGAGAATTCTCTGTAAAGATTGCGGAGAAACTCGCAGAGAGGTATAGAGACTATCGACCATTGGTGCTTTGGCACGTGAATAACGAGTATTCGAACTATTGCTACTGCGAAACGTGCGAGCGAAAATTCAGAGAATGGTTGAAAAATAAGTACGTTTCCCTGGATGAGCTGAACAAGAAATGGTATTCAGACTTCTGGAGCCAGAGAATCTATGATTGGGAAGAGATCGGCTTGCCAACCATGCGGAACCTCCTCCTGTTCAGAAAAGACAGGCTCCAATCCATAAACCCGGCGATTTATCAAGACTACAGGAGATTTATGAACGAGAGCCTGCTGGAATGTTTCGAGCTGGAATACCAGGCTCTGAAGAAGTACACACCGAATGTGCCGGTCACGACGAACCTCATGGCTACCTTCAAGCCTCTTGACTATTTCCTGTGGGCCAAGAAGATGGACGTGATATCGTGGGACAGCTATCCGGACTACGGAGAGGATCACGCGAGAGTCTCATTGAGATGTGCGTTGATGAGAGGTGTCGCCCGTGGAAAACCTGTAGTTCTCATGGAACAATCCCCATCACAGGCGATATGGAAATGGTACAACCATCAGAAGTCTGCCTCAGCTTTGAAGTTACACACGTTCCAAACCATTGCACACGGTGCCGAGGCAGCACTCTACTTCCAAATCCGCCAGTCCAGGGGTGGTTGCGAAAGGTTCCACGGAGCGGTCATAACACACGCAAACACGAACTGGACACGCGTTTTCGAAGCTGTGAAGTGCATCGGCGAGGATCTGAAGAAACTCGAAGACAGGGTTCTGAACACACGTGTCGATGCACAGGTCGCAGTCCTATTTGACTGGGAAAGCTGGTGGGCGCTGGAGGACAGCCCGGGACCGAACATCGACTTTAGCTACTTACAAGAGGTCGAGAAGTACTACAGGGCGTTGTTGAGAATGGGTGTAGGAGTCGACGTGATAGGTGTGGAAGAGGATTTCAGTAAGTACAAAGCCATCTTCGCCCCAACACTGTTCATGGTGAGCGACGAAATCGGCAGAAAGATAAGGTCATACGTGGAATCTGGCGGCATCTTTGTAGCGACCACTATGAGTGGGGTTGTCGACGAGAACAACCTGGCCTGGCTCGGGGGTTATTTGGCATCCATGAACGATGTTTTCGGCGTGCGGGTCGAGGAATTCGATGCGTTCCCGTTGAGCGAAGAAAGAACGGTCTCGTTTTTGGGAAAGAAATATCTGGTAAAGCTCATTGAGGGGTTTGTGAGGGTCGAGAAAGCGTTCGTGCTGGGAACCTACTCAGACGGACTGTACGCGAACGAACCCTGCATCACCTTCAACCAGTATGGTGAGGGATTCGCTTACTACGTTGCTGCCTGTGCCTCGCAAGAACTGTGCAACGATTTTGTTCGATACATCGTGGAGAGACATGGAATTGAAACTTCCTTCATCGGTCCTGTGGACGGTGTCGAGGTAGTGAGGAGGTGCAGAAAAGATTCAAGAATGTATTTGTTTGTCATGAACTCCGATAGCGAGAGAAAGCAAGTTCTCCTGAGGGAAGGCAAGTGGCGAGACCTCATGAGTGGTCGTACTTTCTTTGACAGCTTGGTTTTGGAACCGCACGATGTGTTGATCCTGGAAAGGGTGGATCTTTGAGGTGAGAAGGATGAACAACGAGTACGAACTTTGCTGGCTCGAATATCGAAGATTACCAGACCGGGAAAGTGCTTGCTACAGAGAATGGTTCAAATCGGCGGTGCCCTTTGCTCAGCCAGGGGAAGTCGAAACGGCACTCACAGAGCTGAAAACTTTTGCCAGAGACGCCTTAGGAACGAAAATGCTGGTTGAAAACACTATCCAAAATCAAAGAACAATAATACTCGGGAAGATTGACAAACTCAGTGAGCTGTTCGATGTGCCGAAACTCGAAAGAGAAGGTTCTTTCTTCCTTGCGCACAGGAAGCTTTCCGGTAAAGACACTCTCGTGATTGGTGCGATCGACACAGCTGGTCTGGTGTACGGCACGTTCGAGGTCATCAAACGTGCCAGGCTTGGCGAATCCTTTGAGAAAATGAATGTGGTTCAAACGCCTGCGATGCCGCTGAGAATGATCAATCACTGGGACAACTTGGATGGCTCCGTGGAGAGGGGTTACTCTGGAAGGTCCATCTTCTTTGAGAAGGATCGCATCATCCTGAATCGTAGAACAAGAGATTACGTCAGATTGCTGGCCTCCGTGGGTATTAATGGCGTGGTCATAAACAACGTCAACGTGAGGGGCAGGGCAGTGCAATTGATCGATGACGAAAAGTATTTGAAAGCACTGTCGAAGCTCGCGGAAGTTTTCGGAAACTACGGTATAAAATTGTATCTCAGTGTGAACTTCGCTTCACCGATGTATCTTGGAAAGTTCGAGACAGCTGATCCCCTGGATGACAGGATAAAGAAATGGTGGAAAAACCAGGCCAGAAAACTGTACAGTTTCATCCCAGGTTTTGGAGGTTTCCTGGTGAAGGCCGACTCTGAATTCAATCCAGGCCCACACTACTTCGGTAGAACACATGCAGACGGAGCAAACATGATGGCCGAAGCTTTGGAACCGTTCGGAGGTGTTGTGATCTGGCGTACTTTCGTCTACAACTGCTTACAGGACTGGAGAGATTACAACACCGACAGAGCAAAGGCAGCCTACGAAAACTTCAAGCCACTTGACGGGCAGTTCAGGGACAACGTAATCCTGCAGACCAAGTTCGGCCCAATGGATTTCCAGGTGAGAGAGCCTGTTTCACCACTGTTTGGAGCTTTGGAACGGACGAATCAGATCCTCGAACTGCAGATCACCCAAGAATACACTGGTCAGCAGATACATTTGTGCTACCTTGGACCTTTCTGGAAAGAAATACTTGATTTTGATACATTCGCCAGAGGCCGAGGGTCCTTTGTGAAGAGGATCGTCGATGGCACAGTTTTCAACAGGAAGTGCTGCGGTATGGCGGGAGTCTCCAACGTGGGAAGGGATCCAAATTGGACAGGACACGATTTGGCACAGGCGAATCTGTACACGTTTGCAAGACTCGCTTGGAATCCGGATGAGTCGGTGGAAAAGATCGTTGATGAGTGGATCGTCCTAACGTTTGGAAAAGATGAGGAGGTCAAAGCGACTATCAAGTACCTGCTTATGAACTCACACAGAACTTATGAGAAGTATACCACGCCATTCGGATTAGGCTGGATGGTGAATCCCAATCATCACTATGGACCGAATCCGGAGGGCTACGAGTATTCCAAGTGGGGGACTTACCACAGGGCGAACTACGAGGCCATCGGCGTGGACAGGTCTTCGAAGGGAACCGGCTTCACGTTGCAGTATCACTCACCCTGGAGAGAGATCTTCGACAGCATCGAGACATGCCCAGAAGAGCTCTTGTTGTTCTTCCATAGAGTTCGCTACGACCACAAAATGAAATCAGGCAAGACTCTGATCCAGTCGATGTATGATTTGCACTTCGAAGGCGTCGAACAAGTCGAAGAGTTCTTGAAGGCATGGCAACAGCTCGAGGGAAAGATCGATCCAGTGAAATATAAGCGTGTGCTGCAAAGATTGATGACCCAGCTGGAGCACGCCAAGGAGTGGAGGGACGTAGTCAACACGTACTTCTACAGAAAGACGGGGATAAGCGATGAACGTGGGAGAAAGATCTATCCTTGAGCGTTCAGAACTGTTCATCTTCAACGGAGATCGAGCTTAAGCGACTGGGCGAGCGAGCTCATTTCGTTTTTGCTGCTTCTTCCTACCTCTTTCTTTTACCACCAAACAGTCATCGCTCAAGAACGTGCCGAACGTGAGACTAACCGAGTCCAATTTTTTCCTGGCCAGCGGATGCGAATCGTGCTCTGTGTAGATACGCTCGCGTAGCCTCAGTGGAACAATTTTGTCCAATATCTTGACATTTTCGCAACGACATGATATAACATGTTATGATGAGTGCGAGCAGGCAGAAACCCATGTACAAGGTTGTCAAGGAGTACCTGCTGG